>ENA-OQCN01000860-OQCN01000860.1-human-gut-metagenome-genome-assembly--contig:-NODE-860-length-16032-cov-3.723232_pt1 | contig 16032 bp, 19 predicted proteins | sample MGYA00242497_ERZ504576 | MGnify/ENA primary metagenome ERZ504576 (study PRJEB26092, sample SAMD00036296) | human gut metagenome | host: Homo sapiens | study: EMG produced TPA metagenomics assembly of... | reverse complement strand
GGTATCAGCCGGGATTCGTGACAGCAGTGTTGGTGCTGGTACCTGTATTTGTGACAGGCGGGATCCATGTGGATGGTCTTTTGGATACTTCGGATGCCTGAGTTCCTGGCAGGAGAGAAGCAGAAGGCTGGAGATTCTTAAGGATTCCCATGCAGGTGCTTTTGCCGTTATTACTGCGGCGGTATATTTCATTGCCTGGTACGGCGCTTACAGCCAGTTGTTTAACAGTGCAGAGAATATGAGGAAGATCGGAATTCTGAGCCTTGGCTTTATGGTTTCCAGATGTCTGTCAGGGATCGGAGTTATTACCTTTCCGAAAGCAAAAGCAGACGGTACAGTGGCTGAGTTTTCCAGAAATTCTTCAGATGTGCTTTCGAGAAATGTGCTGATCGTCTATCTGGTGCTTCTGGCTGCGGGAATGATCTTGATCCGGCCTGTATGGGGAAGTCTGGCTTTTGTGGGAGCTTTGCTGATTTTCTGGTATTATCATCATATTGCGATGAAGTACTTTGGCGGGACAACCGGGGATATTTCGGGATTTTTTCTTTGTATCTGTGAAGTTGGGATGGCATTGATCCTGGCGGTGGTTTCTAATTTTTGAGGAGAAGAGTATGGAAATGATAATCGGCGGTGCATATCAGGGAAAGACTGAATATGCCAGGAAACAGTATCCACAGTTAAGGTGGAGTGACGGCGGTTCTGTCACAGAGGAGGAACTGATGAATGCTCAGGGTGTGATTGGTTTTCAGCAGTATATCCGCAGTGAACTGGAGAATGGAAAGGATGTGTCAGATCTTGCGGAAAAAATCATCTGTAAGAATCCGGATATTGTCCTTGTCTCTCAGGAAGTAGGGTACGGGGTTGTACCTGTGGATGCTTTTGACAGAAAATACAGAGAGGCTGTAGGGCGTGTATGTACGAAGCTGGCAGCATACAGCCATAAGGTGACGCGCGTGATCTGCGGGATTGGAACGGTGATCAAAGATGATTAAATTATGGCTGATCAGACATGGAAAAACAGAAGGGAATAAACTTTCCAGATATATCGGCACAACGGATGAGCCGTTATGTCAGGAGGGAACAGAGTTTCTGCATAAGATGGATTATCCAAAGGTTCAGGCGGTTTATGTAAGTCCTCTGAAACGATGCGTGCAGACAGCAGAGATTCTTTTTCCGGGAGAGCCGGTACATATTATTGAAGAGCTGGCAGAATGTGATTTCGGAGAGTTTGAAAATAAGAACTATAAAGAGCTGGAAGGTAATCCGCACTATCAGGAATGGATTGACAGCAACGGTACTCTGCCTTTTCCGGGAGGAGAAAGCAGGGAAGGGTTTAAAAGCAGAAACCTGAGAGGATTTGACAGGGTTGTGTCCGGATGTATCCGCAGCCATGTGGCAGAGGCGGCACTTGTCATCCATGGCGGTACGATCATGAATATCATGGAAGAGTATGCAGATATACAGAAACCATTTTATGAGTGGCATGTGAGAAATGGCGGCGGCTATGAGGTGGAGCTGGATGAGAATCTCTGGAAGAATGGACGAAAACAGCTCAGGGTTAATTCTGCGATTATGGAAGGATAACTCTCCTATCTTACAAAAATTGTTGACAAACCTGAAAATTTGTCATAAAATCAGCTTCATCAGAAAACAGGAAAATCAAAAAAAGAACGAGGTTGTTCATTGTCATCAATGACTGCCCCGTTTTTTTTATCTGTTCACCGGAGATAGTATAAAACCTAAAAAAAATTTGAAAAACCAAAAAGTTTTTGTAAATTATACTTGCATTATCCGGAGAAATATGTTACAGTATTAGTACATAATTCCTAAACAAAAGGTAAAAAGCAGTAGCGAATTGGTAGTTTTTAACAAGTAAAAGGAGGAACTATATGCTGGTAATTGGTAATGGAAGAATGATCACACAGGACGCATCCAACCCATTCCTGGAGAATGGTGCTGTAGCAATGGATGGTAACACCATAGTAATGGTGGGGGTAACTGAAGAGGTAAAGAAAGTTTATCCGGATGCTGAATTTGTTGATGCGAAGGGTGGGGTTATCATGCCGGCATTTATTAATGCCCATGAGCATATCTACAGCTCCTTCGCAAGAGGCTTAAGCATTAACGGATATAATCCTCAGGGATTTCTGGATATTCTGGATGGCTTATGGTGGACAGTTGACCGTCATCTGACACTGGAGCAGACAAAGCTTTCTGCATATGCTACATACATTGATTCTATCAAGAATGGTGTAACCACAGTGTTTGACCACCATGCAAGCTTTGGCCATATTACAGGTTCCCTCAATGCGATTGAGGAAGCTGCGAAGGATTTGGGTGTGCGTACCTGCCTCTGCTATGAGATTTCTGATCGTGACGGAATGGAGAAATCCAGAGAATCTGTAATGGAGAACGTGAATTTTATTAAACATGCACTTGCAGACGACAGTGATATGATCGCCGGAATGATGGGTATGCATGCATCCTTTACAATCTCTGATGAGACAATGGCTCTCTGCAATGAGCTGAAACCGGAAGGCGTTGGATATCACATCCATGTAGCAGAAGGCATTTATGATCTCCATCAGTGTCTGAAAGAGCATGGCAAACGTATTGTTGACCGTCTTCATGACTGGAACATCCTTGGACCGAAGACTTTACTCGGTCACTGTATCTATGTGAATGAACATGAGATGGATCTGATCAAAGATACAGATACCATGGTTGTACATAACCCGGAATCTAACATGGGTAATGCATGCGGATGTCCTCCGACCATGAGAATGGTACAGAAGGGAATCCTCACAGGTCTTGGTACAGACGGATATACCCACGATATGATGGAGTCCTGGAAGGTTGCAAATGTTTTACACAAACACAGCCTCTGCGACCCGAACGCAGCCTGGGGAGAAGTTCCACAGATGCTTTTTGAAGGAAATGCAAAGATTGCAAACAGATACTTTAAGAAACAGCTCGGTGTCCTGAAAGAGGGTGCGGCAGCAGACGTGATCGTGATCGATTATGATCCGCTGACACCAATGAATGAAAGCAACATTAACGGACATCTGATGTTCGGTGTAAACGGAAGCATGGTCCAGACTACTGTATGTAACGGTAAAGTCTGATGAAAGACCGCGAAGTCCTTGTATGCGACGAGGCAAAAGTTATGGCAGACTGCCGTCAGGCTGCAAAAGAACTTGCAGATGATATTAATGGTTAATCTGTAAAGAATTGTAAAAAAGATAAGTTTTCTGCCTGGCAAAAATAAATGTAAATAAAATATAGAACGGATGGAGAGAAGCCATACCGTATGAAATAATGGAGGATCGGATTATGAGTGAAGTCATGACCTGTATGCCCTTTGAACAGTTAATGAACTGGGTATTAGAAGAAAAGAAAACAAAAGGAACAGTTTTCGGACAGCACAGAGCTTATGCAGCGGAAACTGACAGGAAGCTGAATATATTTGAGAGAAATCTGGAAACACCGATCGGACCTGCTGCAGGACCGCATACACAGTTAACACAGAACATTGTTGCTTCTTACTATGCAGGCGCACGTTTCTTTGAGCTGAAAACAGTTCAGAAGATGGACGGTGCAGAGCTTGCAGCCTGTATCAACAGACCATGTATCCTTGCAGATGATGAAGGATATAACTGTGAATGGTCTACAGAGCTTTATGTTCCTCAGGCAATGGGAGAATATATTAAAGCATGGTTTATCCTGCATGTGATCGCCAAAGAATTTGATCTGGGTGCACAGGACGGATTCCAGTTCAATATTTCCGTTGGATATGATCTTGCAGGGATCAAAGAGCCAAAGGTTAATACTTTCATTGACAGTATGATGGAAGCAAAAGATACTGAAATCTTTAAAGAATGTAAACAGTGGTTATTGGACAATGTAGATAAATTTGAAAAAGTTACAAAAGAGGATATTGAGGCGATTCCGTCTGATATCTGTAATTCCGCAACAATCTCTACTCTCCATGGATGTCCTCCAAACGAGATTGAGAGCATTGCAAATCATCTGTTTAAAGAGAAACATTTGAACACATTTATCAAATGTAACCCGACTCTCCTGGGATATGAATTTGCCAGAAAGACCATGGATGACATGGGATATGATTATATGGTATTTGGTGATTTCCATTTCAAAGATGACTTACAGTACGAAGATGCGATTCCGATGTTTAAGAGACTGCAGGCACTTGCAGATGAATTGAACCTTGCGTTTGGTGTGAAGATCACCAATACATTCCCTGTAGATGTTACAAGAAATGAACTTCCAAGCGAAGAAATGTATATGTCCGGAAAATCTCTTTTCCCGTTATCCATTTCTCTTGCAGCCAGACTTTCCCGGGAATTTGACGGAAAACTCCGTATCGCTTATTCAGGCGGTGCTGATTACTATAATATCGACCGTATCGTCGGATGTGGTGTATGGCCTGTAACAGTGGCAACTACACTTCTGAAGCCGGGCGGATATCAGAGATTTACCCAGATGGCAGAGAAAGTAATGGCTGACGGTGTGAAAGAATGGAAAGGCATTGATGTAGCTGCACTTGAGCAGCTGGCCGAGGATGCGAAAAAAGATACTCACCATGTAAAGAGCATCAAACCGCTTCCTAAGAGAAAAACTGATTCAGAGGTTCCGCTCCTTGACTGTTTCTTTGCTCCATGCGAAGAAGGATGTCCGATCCACCAGGATATCACAACCTATGTGAAGCTGGCAGGAGAAGGCGATTATGCACAGGCATTAAGAGTTATCCTTGAGAAAAATGCACTTCCATTTATCACAGGTACTCTCTGTGCGCACAACTGTATGTACAAATGTACACGTAACTTCTATGAAGAACCTGTAAATATCCGCAACACTAAGCTCATCGCAGCACAAAACGGATATGATACAGTGATCGATGAGATCAAAGCAGGCACAGCAGACGGTAAGAAAGTAGCTGTTGTAGGTGCAGGTCCTGCAGGTATTGCTTCTGCATACTTCCTTGCAAGAGCAGGTGCTTCTGTAACAGTATTTGAGAAAGAAGAGAAAGCCGGCGGCGTGATCCGTTATGTGATCCCGGGATTCCGTATCTCTGATGATGCAATCGATAAAGATGTTTCCTTCATCCAGAAGATGGGTGTGGAGATCAAAACAGGTACAGAAGTGAAATCCGTACAGGAATTAAAAGCACAGGGTTATGACGCAGTGATCGTTGCAACAGGTGCAAATAAACCGGGTACTCTGAAGCTTGAAAAGGGTGAAACCATCAATGCTCTGAAATTCTTAAGAGATTTCAAAGCAACTGACGGTAAGGTTGCGCTGGGTAAAAACGTAGTTGTGATCGGTGGCGGTAACACTGCCATGGATACTGCAAGAGCTGCGAAACGTACAGAAGGTGTAGAACATGTTTACCTGGTATACAGAAGAACCAAACGCTATATGCCAGCAGCAGAAGATGAGTTACTGGAAGTACTGGAAGAGGGCGTAGAGTTCAAAGAACTTCTTTCTCCTGTATCTCTGGAAAACGGCAAACTGCTCTGTAAGAAGATGGAACTTGGCAGCATGGATGCTTCCGGACGTGCAGGTGTAACAGAAACGGGCGAAACAGAAGAAGTTTTGGCTGATACAGTGATCGTTGCAGTTGGCGAGAAAGTTCCGACTGAGTTCTATGAAGCAAATGGTATTGCGGTCAATGAGCGCGGAAAAGCCCGCATCAATGATAAGACAATGGAGACAAGTGCAGAAGGCGTTTACGTTGTCGGTGACGGTGCAAGGGGAGCTGCTACGATCGTAGAAGCGATCCGCGACGCACAGGTTGCTGCAAAAGCAATCCTTGGACATGATACTGTAAAAGGACAGCCTGTACCGGGAACAGAAAAAGACTGTTACTCCAAAAAAGCAATACTCAAAGAAAGCAAGGATGCTGCGAACGAAAGTGAGCGCTGCCTGACCTGTAATAAAGTCTGTGAGAATTGTGTAGATGTATGTCCAAACAGAGCAAACATCTCCATCAAAGTTCCGGGAATGGCAATGAATCAGGTGATCCATGTGGATTACATGTGTAATGAATGCGGCAACTGTAAGAGCTTCTGTCCATATGCAAGTGCACCGTACAAAGATAAATTCACATTATTTGCTTCTGAGGCAGATATGGCAGACAGCACAAATGATGGATTTGCAGTGATCAATCCGGAGACAAAAGAGTGTAAGGTTCGTCTCCTTGGTCAGATTTCCGACTGCAAGGCAGATGATGCAAATGATAAGTTGTACGAAGGTCTTCGTAGACTGATCTGTGCAGTGATTGATGATTACAGCTATCTGATCATGAAATAATAATCATAGTGACAACAGGAATCAAGAGCTGGAAAAAAATTTAATTTTGTAATATCAGATAACTTATAGAGAAATATTTAACGCTGTCCACAGCAGAAAAAGGCTGTGGACAGTGTTGCATATCAGGCTGAATCGCGGCCGCATGTTACTTTTGTAATAAATTCATGCGGTATCACAGGCAGATAAAAAACAGAAAGAGGTAAACTCTGGCTGACTGCCCTAATTGGCAGACGTGCGAAAAAGAAAGGAGAGTCCGATATGGCAGTATTTACAGTCAATGGACAAAAGGTCGAACCGACCGGAAATCAGAAACTACTGCGCTTTTTGAGGGATGAACTTCATCTGACTTCAGTGAAGGACGGCTGCAGTGAAGGAGCCTGCGGAGCCTGTACAGTTATAATTGACGGAAAAACATGCAAGGCATGTGTGCCGGACACAGATTTACTGGATGGCAGAACAGTGATCACAGTAGAAGGACTGACTGAATGGGAGAGGGAAGTCTATACCTACGCTTATGGAAAAGCAGGTGCTGTTCAGTGTGGATTCTGTATTCCGGGTATGGTAATGTGTACAAAGGCTCTTCTGGACGTGAACAAAGAGCCCACAGATGATGAGATTAAATATGCACTGCGCAATAACTATTGCCGCTGCACGGGCTATGTAAAAATTATGGATGCAGTAAGGCTGGCTGCGAAAGTTTTAAAGACGGGTGTGATCCCGGATGATCTGGATCCGGACTGGAATATAGGACACAGAGTATCCAGAGTGGATGTGGAGGAGAAAGTACTGGGAACCGGCAAATATCCGGATGATTTTTACTTTGACGGAATGCTGTATGGGGTGGCACTCAGAAGTAAATATCCACGTGCACGTGTACTTGAGATCGATACAGCAGCAGCAAAGGCACTTTCCGGGGTAGAAGCGGTATTAACAGCAGAGGACATTCCGGGAGAGAATAAGATCGGACATCTGAAACATGATCAGTATTCACTGATACCTGTAGGGGGTCTGACACATTATCTTGGAGATGCCATTGCCGTTATTGCTGCAAAAGACAGAGAAACAGCTGAGAAAGCTAAGAAACTGATCAAAGTAAAATATGAAGTGCTGCCTCATATTCGTACAATTGAGGAAGCAGCGGCAGAGGATGCACCGAAGGTATTTGATGAAGAAGAAAATAATATCTGTGCACATAAACATATCAGCAGAGGAAATGCAGATGAAGCAATCCGTAATTCCAAATATGTGATCAGTCATCATTTGAAACCCCATGGACAGAACATGCATTTCTTGAGCCTGAGTGCGCAGTGGCTTTGTATGATGAGGACGGAGATATTTTCGTATATTCCACAGATCAGTCTGCACACCAGACATTACATGAGTGTTCCCTGTTACTTGGAACGGACAGAGTAAAGGTACAGAATGCACTTGTAGGCGGCGGATTCGGCGGAAAGGAAGATATGACAGTACAGCATCTGCTGCGCTGCTCACTTATGCTACCAAGAAACCGGTGAAGATGAAACTGGCCAGAGCAGAATCCCTGCTGGTTCATCCGAAGCGTCATCCGTTTTATATGGATATGACCATGGGCTGCGATGAGAACGGCAATATCATGGGGGTAAAAGCGAAAGTAGCATCAGATACAGGTGCATTTGCCTCACTTGGCGGTCCTGTGCTGGAACGTGCATGTACTCATGCGGCAGGTCCCTATCATTATGAGAATTTCGAGATTGAAGGAACTGCTTATTATACCAACAATCCGCCTGCCGGAGCGTTTCGCGGTTTTGGTGTAACCCAGACCTGTTTTGCAACAGAAACCCTACTGAATATGATGGCAGACAAAGTAGGTATCACTCCATGGGAAATCCGTTACCGCAATGCGATCCGTCCCGGTGAGACGCTTCCGAATGGTCAGATCGTAGATAATTCCACAGGTCTTGTGGAGACACTGGAAGCTGTAAAGAAGAAGTATGATGCTGCTCTGGAAGAAGGAAAACCGGTGGGAATCGCTGCGCCATGAAGAATGCCGGTGTCGGTGTCGGTATCCCGGATACAGGCCGCGTGAAACTCGTATTTGAGAAAGATAAAAAGCTGCACATCTATTCCGGTGCTTCCTGTATCGGCCAGGGACTTGGTACAGTTCTGACACAGATGGTAGTCACCAATACAGATCTGAAGCATGAAGATATTGTATATGAGAGAAGTAATACCTGGTTCGCACCGGATTCAGGTACAACTTCCGGCTCCAGACAGACTCTGGTAACAGGAGAAGCCTGCCGCAGAGCCTGCGATAAGGTTATGGAGGACCGCAATGCAGGTAAGACCATTGATGATGTGATCGGCAAAATTTATTATGGGGAATATCTTGCAAAGACAGATCCTCTTGGCGCAAATGTGCCGAATCCTGTTTCACATGTAGCTTACGGCTATGCGACGCAGGTATGTATCCTGGATAAGAAAACAGGTAAGATTGAGGAAATGGTTGCTGCACATGATGTGGGCAAAGCAGTCAATCCTCTGTCCTGTGAAGGCCAGATCGAGGGCGGCGTAGTGATGTCCATAGGATTTGCACTGAGAGAGCATTATCCGATCGATGAGAACTGTAAACCAATTGACAAGTATGGATCTCTTGGTCTGTTCCGCTCTCATGAGATTCCGAAAATCGATGCCATCGTTGTTGACAAACCGGGACTGAATGTAGCCTGTGGTGCCATTGGAATCGGTGAGATCACCTCTATCCCAACTGCACCTGCAATTGCAGATGCATATTTCAGATGGAATGGTGAAAGACAATATAGTCTTCCTCTGACCGGAACACCATATGAAAGGAAGTGCTGAATATGGCAGTAAAGAAGAAATTTCCATATCGCGCGGCTGTAGTTGCATGTAATGGGGGATGCAGATCAGCCGAAGGTGAGGCCGGCTGTGCAGATGGATGTATCGGATGTAAAGCCTGTATAGATAAATGTAAATTCGGAGCCATTTCCATCAATGAGTATGGTCTGGCGGAAGTGGATGAGGAGAAATGCATTGGCTGTGGTGCCTGCGCAAAAGTCTGCCCACAGAAAGTGATCCATGTCCATGAGTGCGCAAACTACATTGTGGTAAAATGTTCCAATAAGAAAAAAGGTGCAGAAGCAAAGAAGCAATGTAACGTCAGCTGTATCGGCTGCGGAATCTGCGAGAAGACCTGCACAGCCGGTGCGATAAAAGTAAAAGACAACTGTGCAGTGATTGAGGAATCCATATGTCTGAGCTGTGGTATGTGCGCAGTGAAATGCCCAAGACACGTTATCCATGACCTGCATGGAATATTGACAGAAATACGTTAAATAAATCAAGTTACTGTTCACTTTGTTCTTAGTAATACATTACAAAGGATATTCTCAGTGAACAGTAACCCAATCAGACAACTTCGTTAATAGGAAAATAATACGTAAAAATTGAATAAAAGATTGCAATTTCATATCCAAATATGCTATACTTAAGTCAGAAAACAGATAACAATTATGCAAATAAAAAGTAAATTCGCCTGATGTCAGAAAAAAGGCGAAGGAAAGTAGCATGGTTCGGAGCCGGACATAAGTCCTGAGGGGAACAGACAGATACCTTGGGGTGTGTCCGGCTCCTTCTATATAATAACCAAAAATAAATACAGAGAAGGTGAAAACATGATTGGAAAGAGTGTTCCAAGAGTAGATGCCTATGACAAAGTTACAGGACGTGCAAAATTTACTGATGACCTGGTTCCTGCCAACTGTCTGGTGGCAAAAATCTATCACGCAAAGATCGGAAACGGTATCGTAAAATCAATCGATACCAGTAAAGCAGAGGCTCTGGACGGCGTAGTAAAAGTGGTTACTTTTAAAGACGTACCGAATCATTGTTATCCTACGCCGGGACATCCCTGGTCTGTGGAGCTGGCTCATCAGGATGTTGCAGACCGCAATATCCTTACCGGAAGAGTCCGTTATTACGGAGATGATATTGCTGCTGTAGTGGCAGAAGATGAAATCACAGCCCAGAGGCATTGCGCCTGATCGAAGTTGAATATGAAGAATATCCGGTAGAAATCCATCCGCGTAAATCCATGTATGGAAGCAAACCGCCAATCCATCTCGACAAAAAGGATAATGTACTTGTCCGTTCCAATTACTTTATCGGAAATGTGGAAGAAGGGCTGAAGGAATCCGAAACAGTTATAAAACGCAGTTATAAAACCCCGATCGTGCAGCACTGCCACATTGAGAATCCTATTTCCTGTGCATACATGGAAAATGGCAGGATCATAGTTGTGACTTCCACTCAGATTCCGCATATTGTCCGGCGTGTGATCGGGCAGGCTCTTGGAATCCCATGGGGAAAGATCAGAGTCATTAAGCCATACATAGGTGGAGGATTCGGAAATAAGCAGGATGTGCTGTATGAACCGTTAAATGCGTTTCTTACCACGCAGGTTGGCGGCAGACCGGTCAAACTCGATATAACCAGAGAGGAAACTTTCTGCAACACCAGAACCCGCCATTCTATTGAGTATGATCTGACGGCAGGTGTTGACAGTGAGGGGCATCTTCTGGCAAAGGATATGCTGGCTATTTCCAATCAGGGAGCATATGCCTCCCATGGACACGCCATAGCAGCCAATGGTCTGACTGCCTGGAGGCTGCAGTACGCATGTCCGAATATCAAAGGAGAGGCATATACTGTCTATACGAATACACCGGTAGGCGGAGCGATGCGTGGATACGGGATCCCGCAGGTATGTTTTGCAATTGAGTGCTTTATGGATGATATTGCAAAGAGATCGGGATGGATCCTCTGGAGTTCAGAAAGAAAAATCTTATCAAAGGATATTATGAGGATGCTTACCTGAAGCCGATCGCAGCAAACACCAACGGGATTTTTGAATGTCTGGAAAAAGGTGCAGATTATATCCACTGGGAAGAAAAACGAAAAGAATATACAAACCAGACAGGTAATATCCGCAGAGGCGTCGGAATGTCACTTTTCTCCTATAAGACAGGTGTATGGCCGATTTCACTGGAAATTGCAGGTGCAAGAATGACTCTGAATCAGGATGGAAGTGTTGCCTGATGCTGGGAGCTACTGAAATCGGTCAGGGTGCTGATACGGTATTTTCCCAGATGGCGGCTGAGGTTTTAAATATGGATATCAGTGATATTCATATCCAGACGGTCCAGGATACTGATGTAACACCATTTGATACCGGTGCCTATGCATCCAGACAGTCGTTTGTAACAGGAACAGTTGTTAAAGACTGCGCAAATCTTCTGAAGAAAAAGATTCTGGATTATGCAAAAGAGCTGTTGCCTGAAGAGACAAGGAAACTGAGGCTTGATCATGGGTGGATCATGGCAGGAAAAGATCCTGCAATATCTCTTGGAAATCTTGCATTGGAAAGTTATTACAGTCTTGGCAATTCTTCTGTTATTACAGCAGAGGTTTCCGAGCAGGTAAAGAAAAATACGATTGCCACAGGATGCTGCTTTGCTGAAGTGGAAGTCGATATAAAGCTTGGCAAGATCAAAATCCTTCATATCATTAATGTGCATGACAGCGGTAAGCTTATTAATCCGAAACTGGCTGAAATGCAGGTACAGGGCGGTATGTCTATGGGAATGGGATACGGTCTGTCGGAGCAGCTCATTCTGGATGAGAAAACAGGAAGACCACTGAACGGAACCCTGCTGGACTATAAACTGATGACAATGATGGATACTCCTGATATCAAGGCGGATTTTGTGGAACTTGATGATCCGATTGGACCTTTCGGAAACAAAGCACTGGGTGAACCGCCGGCAATTCCGGGTGCACCGGCAATCCGTAATGCAGTACTTCATGCAACAGGTGTAGCCTTTAATGAAAATCCTCTGACACCACAGAGACTGATCGATGGCTTTATAAGGGCCGGACTTATTTAGAGGGAGGGGATTTTATGTACGATATTGAGAACTATTATCAGGCTGAAAGTGTAAAAGATGCTGTGAGATTACTGAATGAACATCCGGATGCCAGGATCATTTCCGGAGGAAGTGATGTGCTGATCAAAATCCGGGAGGGAAAATTTGCCGGAACTTCTCTGGTGAGTATCCATGGGATCAAAGAAATCCAGGGTGTAAAAATGGCGGATAACGGAGATATTTATATTGGTGCCGGAACTGTCTTCTCACATATAACAAATGATGCAATTATCAGGAAATATATTCCGGTTCTTGGCGAGGCTGTAGATCAGGTAGGAGGACCACAGGTACGAAATATTGGTACTATCGGTGGAAACATCTGCAACGGAGCAGTCAGTGCGGACAGTGCGCCGACCGTATTTTCCCTGAACGCACTGCTGAGGCTGGAAGATGGAAAGGAAGGCCGTCTTGTACCTGTAAAAGATTTCTATCTTGGACCCGGCAGTGGATCTGCGGCAGGGAGAGATTCTGACCTATGTGATCGTTCCTGCAAAAGAATATGAAGGGTATCATGGTCATTATATTAAGTATTCCATGCGAAATGCCATGGATATCGCAACGATCAGCTGTAGTGTGGTGAGCAAGGTAGATCAACAGGCAGGAGTGATAGAAAATGTGCGCATTACCTTTGGAGTTGCAGCTCCGGTTCCGTACCGCTGCACAAAGGCAGAAGAGGCTTTGAAGGGCATGAAGATAGAAGAAAGCCTGTATGAAAAGACAGCACAACTGATCCGGGAGGAAATCAATCCGAGAGATTCCTGGAGAGCATCCAGGGCATTTCGTCTCCAGATTGGCGGAGAAATTGCGGCACGGGCATTGAGACGTACCGTAGAACTTGCAGGAGGTGACCGCATATGAAAAAGCAGATGCAGCTTGTACGATGTACAGTAAACGGAAGAGAAGTTGAAGAATATGTAGATGTAAGGGAGTCACTGCTTGATAGCTTCGCAACCGCCTTGGACTGACTTCTGTAAAAAGGGCTGTGAAGTAGGAGAATGTGGTGCCTGTACAGTAATCATAGACGGAGAGACTATTGACTCCTGTATTTATCTGGCAGTCTGGGCGGAGGGTAAAAATATCCGTACACTGGAAGGTCTGGAGAAAAACGGAGAACTTACCAGGATTCAGGAGGCATTTATCGAAGAAGGTGCCATACAGTGCGGTTTCTGCACTCCCGGATTTATCATGTCTGCCACTGTTTTACTGGAACATGGAGAGAAATTATCAAGAGATGCGATTCGGAAACATATGGCAGGAAATCTCTGCCGCTGCACAGGTTATGAGAACATTGTAAATGCGGTGGAAAAAGTAATGGATGAAAATGAGACAAGAAGAGGAAAGACAGTAAGATGACAAACAGATACACAAATGTCCCAAAATCTGACAATAAACCGGAAAATGTTGTAATAATAAGAGGTGGCGGTGATCTGGCCAGCGGTACGATCCACAGATTATACCGATGCGGCTACCGTCTTCTGGTACTGGAATGTGAGAAACCCACTGCGATCAGGCGAATGGTTTCTTTTTGCGAGGCTGTTTACGACGGGCAGTCTTCTGTGGAAGGAGTTCTCTGCAGAAAAGTTGACAGTGTAGAGGAATGCGAGGCAGTCTGGAAAGCCGGGGAGATTCCTCTTATGGCAGACACAGAAGGAACTGTCCTTAAGAAATACAGACCTGCAGCACTGATAGATGCAATTCTTGCAAAAAAGAATCTTGGAACCACCAGAGAGATGGCAGATCTAACCGTTGGTCTTGGACCGGGATTTGTGGCAGGTGAGGATGTGGATTATGTAGTGGAGACTATGAGAGGCCACAATCTTGCCAGAATCATTACAAAAGGCGCTGCTATGCCAAACACAGGAGTTCCGGGTATCATTGGAGGATTTGGAAAAGAGCGCGTGCTCCATGCTCCTGCTGCAGGGGAAATCCATTGTATCTCAAAGATTGCAGATATCGTGGAGAAGGATCAGGTCCTTGCCTGGATCGGAGATACACCTGTCAGGGCTTCTCTTACAGGAGTTTTGCGTGGCATGATCAGAGATGGATTTACAGTGCCGAAGGGGATGAAAATTGCAGATATTGATCCGCGCAAAGAACAAAAGAAAAACTGTTTCACGATTTCCGACAAAGCCCGCTGTATTGCCGGCAGTGTATTGGAAATCCTGCTTTCAGAAGGAGTGATGCCATATGAAGCACCAGGTCGATTTTCTGGAACTGCTGCAGATTGATTATGAAAAATACCCTGTGATCGCTGTAGTTGGCGGCGGCGGCAAAACCAGCCTGATCTACCGCCTTACAGATGAACTGATCGATAAGGGAAAGAGAGTGATCATTACCACGACCACCCATATGGCAGGAGAATCTGAACTTCCGTTTGCCAGGGGCGGAGATGCAGTCAGGGTAAAAGAACTTCTGGACAAAGAAAGATATGTGATTGCTGCGGAATATGAGGAGGACACCGGTAAATATGCGTCTCTGACAGATGAAAAACTGGAAGAACTGAGAGAATTATGCGATGTAATGCTTGTGGAAGCGGACGGAGCAAAGCATCATCCGGTAAAAGTCCCGGAGAAATGGGAGCCTGTAATCCCCAGATGTGCGGACATTGTGATCAGTGTGATCGGGCTGGACTGTCTGGGGCAGCCAATCAGTCAGAGTGCTTACCGTATGGAACGTACCTCGGAATTTCTCAGGAAAAGTCTGGAAGCTCCGATCACTGAAGAAGATATTGTAAAGATTGCGACTTCTATCTGCGGACTTTTTAAGGATGTGGAAGAAAGAGTATACAGAGTGTATCTGAACAAGTCAGATATACTCAAAGAGAAAGAACCTGCAGAGCACATTGTTGAGGAACTGGAAAGGAAGAATACAGTAGCGGCTTACGGAAGCCTTTTGGAGGAATAAATTATTTTGAAAATTGCAATGATCATGCTGCGGCTGGAAACAGCCGCCGTTTTGGGGCAAATAAACTGTTATATGAAATAGACGGAATACCTATGTATCGACATGTGCTGGAACAACTGGATGATACAAAGAAGAAAATAGAAAATATCTATTCGGAATATTCAGATATTACTGAGGATAATAATAATGATAATAATTCAGATATTGTTCAGTTAAATAACCTGTACAGAAATAATATCACAGCAAAAATAATCTGTAATATTATTGTTATTACTCAATATGATGCCATTGCAGAAGCAGTGAAAACAAAGGAAATACAGGTTTTGTATAATCCCCATCCGGAAGATGGAATTTCTTCCTCTGTAAAAATCGGTCTGAATGCCAGCCTGGATGCAGATGCAGTGCTTTTTACTGTGTCTGATCAGCCCTGGCTTACCAGTGAGACAATCTGTGAACTGATCCATGTGTTTTTAAACACTTCCAAAGGAATTGCCTGTGTTTCCTGTCAGGGGAAAATGGGAAATCCATGTATTTTTGACAGGAAATATTACAATGAGCTGCTTTCTCTGGAAGGGGATAAAGGCGGTAAAAAAGTAATCATGAAACATCTGGATGATACGCAGATTTATGAGATAGAAGCAGGCAGGGAACTGGAAGATATTGATTATTATGAATCTATAGCAGTCCACTAGTACATCGTTTCGTAAATAACTATACCAATCGCGTAGGATGCGGATTCGAGTGTGCTGGTATAAAAACGCAGGCGTAGCGGGCTACGCTGAGGCTTTTAGACCTGTGCAATCGGATTCGCAGA
>ENA-OQCN01000859-OQCN01000859.1-human-gut-metagenome-genome-assembly--contig:-NODE-859-length-16041-cov-3.614867_pt1 | contig 16041 bp, 21 predicted proteins | sample MGYA00242497_ERZ504576 | MGnify/ENA primary metagenome ERZ504576 (study PRJEB26092, sample SAMD00036296) | human gut metagenome | host: Homo sapiens | study: EMG produced TPA metagenomics assembly of... | reverse complement strand
TAGCAATCTTACCAACTTCGATGATCTTAGGCGGAATAACTTCCATCTTGTCTCCGATATAGGATGAGGAAACATTCGCAATCTCATCTACGATCTTCTTAGCCATTGTAGAATCCGGATTATCAACAGTAATCTCAAGGATACGGGTATCTGTCGGATTATTAATCGTTACATCCTCTTTCAGATCCTCCGCTGTCATATCCAAGTTCAGATTTGTAACTACCTGTTCCAGTACAGGGGTACTTGTGATCAGTACTGTGTAATCACTTGTCAGACTGGCACCTAACTGCAGATCCGCCAGAGATGTCAGCGTGGTTTCCTTTGAGAGAACAAGCATACTGGATGTTGAACTGTAGATTGGTGTCATCAGGAACTGTGTACATGCAGCTCCGATACAGCCACCTACAAGAGCAACCATCAGTACCAGCAGAATTTTCTTTCTGAGTGCATGAAATATTTCCAGTAAATCAATTTCAACTTCATCGTCATTGACATCAAGTGCCTGCACCCTGCTGCTCTCAAATTTGCTGTTCAAATTGTCTAACATCTGATATTTTCCTTTTCCCTTTTTCATTGTAGTTTTCGTAATTATCCGGCTGATTTATTTTACAGCAGACAGTTACAGTTTTACATAAACCGTATACATTTTACCGTAGTACGTATAAAAAGTCAATTGCGAGTGACATTATTCTTTGAAATTCTTTAAAATCTGACCACAAAGTTGACTCGGTCAAAATCCATCAAATTTTCTGATCTATGATTTTCTGTGGATTTCGAATGAAAAGCTGTTTCGCATAGTCTGTATCCATTTTCTTTATTACATAACTATAGGCTTCCCCGATTCTGGAAATTCTTTTACTGCTGTCATGGCAGTCAGAACCTACAAAATGAACCAGGTCATTCTTCATCAGCTTCTGACAATAGCGTTTTGTAAAAAAGCCGCATTTTCCCACAATGCTGTCTGCATTGATCTGCATATAAGCTCCCATCTCTGTCAGTTCTTCTACAAAGTCCAGATCTGTGCGTGTCGCTTCGTATCGTTCAATATGTGCAACAATGGGTCTGTACCCGCCGGAAAGCATTGCAGACAGGCGTTCTCTGATATAGGATGCCTCTGAATTGTGAGAGAATTCTACCAGCACATACCTGGAACCAGCCATGGTAGCAACTTTTTTCTCACGAAGCATAGGAAGCATCTCCATATTTGCATGAAATTCGCATCCGAGGTAAAGATGCAGATCTTTACTGATATCTGCTGCCGCCTCTTCTGCAAGCCGGAATTGTCTCTGTACTTTTTCCAGAGGTGTCTCAAACATCTGAAAACGGAAATGAGGCGTCAGAATAATGTTTCTCACTCCCTGCTTATATTCCATCTCCAATAATTTTCTTGTTTCTTCAATATCCGCAGCTCCGTCATCCACTCCTGGCACAATGTGGCAATGTATATCGAATATTCCTTCTTCGAGCATTCTTGTTATCCCTTCTGTCAACAAAACTGCCGGATATTCAGCAAGCAGCTTTCCATCCGGCAGTCTCTGTTATTCAACACAACTATTTTTGTTGTCTGTTATTATTCTTCTGCAGCTTCCTCAGCCGGTGCCTCAAGAGCTTTCATGCTCAGGCTGATCTTCTTGTCTTCTCCGTTGAAGTCAACAACCTTAGCTTCGATTTCCTGTCCGATTGACAGTACATCTGCAGGTTTGGCAACGTGCTCTCTGGAAATCTGGGATACGTGAAGGAGTGCATCTACACCAGGTGCAAGCTCTACGAATGCACCAAAGTCTGTCATACGTGCAACTTTACCTTTTACTACGTTTCCTACAGCGAAGTCCTCAGCTGCTGTGAGCCATGGATTTGCTTCCGGGAATTTAAGGGAAAGTGCAATCTTCTCTCCGTTGATTTCTTTGATAAGAACTTTAACTTTATCGCCAACAGTGAATACTTTCTTCGGGTTCTCTACTCTGCCCCAGGACATTTCGGAGATGTGAAGAAGTCCGTCTGCTCCGCCCAGATCGATGAATGCACCGAAATCTGTAACGTTCTTAACTGTTCCTTCAACTGTGTCGCCAACATGGATCTTCTCCATTAATTCTTTCTGTTTCTCTGCCTTCTCAGCAAGAAGAAGCTGCTTACGGTTACCGATGATGCGGCGTCTTCTCGGGTTGAATTCTGTGATAACGAATTCAATCTCCTGATCTGCATATTTGGAAAGGTCTTTCTCGTATGTGTCGGAAACGAGGCTTGCAGGAATGAATACTCTTGCTTCGTCTACGTTTACACAGAGTCCGCCGTCAAGTACCTGAGTTACAGGAGCTTTTAATACTTCCTGATTCTCAAATGCTTCTTCAAGACGTTTGTTGCCTTTCTCTGCTGCCAGTCTCTTGTAAGTAAGAGTTACCTGACCTTCTCCATCGTTTACTTTGAGAACTTTTGCTTCCATTGTGTCTCCAACGTGAACAGCATCTGTGAGTACAAGGCTTGCATCGTTAGAGTATTCGTTCTTTGTGATAATACCGTCTGCTTTATAACCGATATTCAGAATAATCTCATCTTCTTTAACATCGATGACAGTACCCTGTACAATCTCTCCATTTCTGATAGTCTTTACGGAATCTTCCAGCATTTGTTCAAAACTTAATTCTGACATGTTCTTGAACCTCCTCAATAATTTTGTTTGGGGTGGAAGCCCCTGCTGTAATACCTACATAACTACTGCATTGGAACATTTCAGAATCCAAGTCTACAGGTGTTTGTATATAGTAAGTATTTCCACATTCCTTTTTACATATTTCAAACAGCTTTTGAGTATTGGAACTATGCCGACCACCTACGACCAACATAGTGTCTACCTCTCCGGCTATGTTTTTTGCTTCTCTCTGCCGTTCTTCGGTAGCATTACAAATAGTGTTTAAAATATTGAGAATATTTAAAACATTATTATCATACCTCTTTTTGCAAAGAATTTCAACTAAATCTTTAAATTTGTTGTAATTAAATGTCGTCTGGGACACGATGCTTATTTTTTTTCCTTTTGGGGGTACAAATGCTTCGGCTTCTTCCTGGTTTTTGATCACTGTGTACGGTCCCTGACACCAGCCGCAGATGCCTGTACTTCGGGGTGGTCTTTGTCGCCGATGATGATGATGTGGTTTCCTGCAAGGCTTTCTTTTTCCACGATGCGGTGGATCTTCAGGACGAAGGGACAGGTGACATCTACGTAAGAGATGTTTTTTTCTTTCAGTTTATCGTAAATGGATTTGCCTACACCGTGGGAACGGATGACTACTGTTCCGTTTTGCAGGGTGTCATCCGGGGAATCCAGGTCTGCTTCTACGATAACATGGACGCCACGAGCTTCCAGATCCGCTACTACGCCTTCGTTGTGGATGATCGGGCCCAGAGTGAAAATAGGTTTCTGTTCTGTGTCTATGAGTTCGTAGACTTTGTTCACTGCACGTTTGACGCCGAAGCAGAAGCCTGCTGTTTCTGCTACTTTTACTTTCATAAAATAATCCTTCTTAAATTATTTCTGCACTTTTTCCTTATATACATTAAGAATCGCATTTACAACATCATCAATTCCCATTTCCGAGGAATCTACGAGCACTGCGTCCTCTGCCTGTTTCAGAGGGGAGATTTCGCGGTTCATGTCGCGTTCGTCGCGCTCGATGATGTCTTTTCGGATCTGGTCCAGGTCGAAGGATTCTCCCTTCTGTTCATATTCCAGTGCTCTTCTTTTTGCTCTGGTGTCTGCGCTTGCTGTGAGGTAGATTTTTACTTCTGCGTTTGGAAGGATGGTTGTACCGATATCTCTGCCATCCATACTACGTCGTTTTTCTCGCCAGAGTTCTCTGAAGCTTCAGAAGATGAGCTCTGACTTTCGGGTTTGCAGAACTTTTGGATGCCATGTTTCCTACCTGTTCGGTGCGGATCATAGCATTTACGTTCTCTCCGTTGAGGATGACAATCTGTTCTCCGTTTTTGTATTCGATGGAGATGTCAGCGCCGGAACATACGGCTTCGATCTCTTCCTGATTTTCTCCGTTTACGCCATGGTTCAGAAGATATAAAGCCATTGCCCTGTACATGGCTCCTGTATCTACGTAAATAAATGATAATTCTTTTGCTACTTTCTTTGCGATGGTGCTCTTTCCTGCTCCTGCAGGTCCGTCGATGGCTATGTTACATCCCATTTTCGTGGTTCCTCCTGTTTCTATTATTTAATAACGTATAGTCGAATCATATCATAGATATAATTTGCTTACTGTATGGCCTGCGCCGCCAGATATGCGGTAGACCAGGCAATCTGTAAGTTATATCCACCTGTCACTGCATCCAGATCCAGTACCTCGCCTGCGAAGTAAAGACCTGAGATTTTCTTTGATTCCATTGTTCCGGGGTTGATCTCTTTGACAGAGACGCCGCCTCTGGTGATGATGGCTTCTTTAAACTCACCCATTCCTGTGATTGTGAAGGGGAAGGCTTTGATAAGGTCAATGAAGTGCTGGCGTTCTTCTCTGGAGATGTCGTGGATTTTCTTCTCTGCGGGGATTCCACCCAATTCCAGCATTACCGGAGTCAGAGATGACGGGAAAAGTACGCCAATCACATTCTTGAACTGTTTGTTTGGTCCTGCTTCAAATTCACGCAGGATCCTGGCATCCAGTTGTTCTCTGGTGAGTGCAGGCTTCAGATCCAGATATGCGGACAGTTCGCCGTTTGGTGCTTTCGCCAGTTTTGCACCGATGTGGGCACTGGCGGAGAGGATCATGGGACCTGTGATTCCGAAATGAGTGAACATCATCTCTCCGAAATCCTCGTAAAGTACTTTCTTTCCATTCTTTATGGTAAGTCCTGTATTCTTAAGGGAAAGTCCCTGAAGCTTAGGGATATAGTCTTCTTTGGTCTTTAATGGCACAAGGGAGGGAGCAATGTCCGTGACTTTCAGTCCCAGTTCTCTTGCGAAGCGGTATCCGTCACCTGTGGAACCGGTACTCTGATAAGAGAATCCGCCGGTTGCCACGATGACTGCATCGCCTTCCATGAAGGTTCCGTCTGTAAGGATGACTCCTGTGATCTTCTCCTGCGGTATGTCAGGTGATTTTTTTCCTTTTCTACCTTTTCCTGCATCAGATCCTGATTCTGTTAATGTAGCTTCTGATTCCAGGGTATTTGCCGAATCTGTTACAGGTTTCTTTACGATTTCCTGCACATCAGTATGAAGATGAATCTTTGCTCCTGCTTTCTTCAGCTCACGCTCCAGAGCGCGGATGATGTCTGAAGAATGGTCAGACTGTGGGAATACTCTGTTTCCACGCTCTACCTTCAGAGGGACACCTGCTTTCTCAAAGAACTCCATTACATCCTGAGGGGTAAATGAATAGAAACTGCTGTAGAGGAACTTGGGATTGCTCATCATTGCAGGAAAGAGTTCTTCTGTGTCGCAGGCATTTGTCACATTGCATCTGCCTTTTCCTGTGATGAAGACTTTCTTTCCCAGTTTCTCGTTCTTCTCTAATATATGAACTTCATGATGGTTACGGGCTGCAAAAACCCCTGCCATCATTCCGGCGGCTCCGCCGCCGATTATTATAACTTTGCTCATGGAATATTCTCCTGTATTTATTTTACCCTGCAGATTGTCTATTTCATCATGGTTCCACGTCTCCGCTTCGCTACGATCAATATAGATATGTACCACTGGCAGCATATACCCATTGACACATTATATTCCCGGGTATCATATTCTTCCATAATAACGCAAAGGAGCCTGCTTACGCAAGCTCCTTTTTTCGTTTGGACATATTTAATTACGGATCAATTATACAGGATATGCTCCGTTCTTTTTGTCAGCTGCTTTCTCGTCAACTTTTGTTTTCTGAGCCTGACGGTATTTGAAGAAATCCATAGCTACCTGTGGGAACAGTGCGTATGTTAATACGTCCTCATCCTGTTCCTTGTACTGAGCCATTTCGCTCTCAAGTTTCTCAAGCTCGTTGTCAAGAAGGTCTGCAGGACGGCAGGTGATCGGTTTCTCATCGCCGATGCACTTCTTCTGTACTTCCGGATTAAACGGTTTTACAGTTGCGCCGTATTTTCCTAACAGGATATCTTTTGTTTCTTTTGTAACCATTTTGTATCTCTCGCCCATGAGTACGTTGAATACAGCCTGTGTACCAACGATCTGGGAAGACGGAGTAACAAGTGGCGGTTCACCAAGGTCTTTACGTACACGCGGAACTTCCTCGAGAACATCGTAGAATTTGTCTTCTGCGTGCTGTTCTTTCAGCTGGGAAGTCAGGTTGGAGAGCATACCGCCCGGTACCTGGTACAGTAAAGTCTTGATGTTAACACCAAGGTTCTTCGGATTGAGCAGTCCGCTGTCAAGAGCTTCGTCACGGATCGGACGGAAGTAGTCAGCAATCTCGGAGAGAAGTTTCTGATCAAATCCTGTGTCGTATGGTGTATCTTTGAATGTCTCAACCATAACCTCTGTTGCAGGCTGGGATGTTCCCAGTGCAAATGGAGACATTGCTGTATCGATGATATCCACACCTGCTTCTACTGCTTTTAAGTAAGTCATGGAAGCTACACCTGAGGTGTAATGTGTATGAAGGTCGATCGGGATCTTAACTGTTTCTTTTAATGCTGTTACAAGCTCTGTAGCTTTGTTTGGAAGGAGAAGACCTGCCATATCTTTGATACAGATGGAATCAGCGCCCATATCTTCAATACGTTTTGCAATGTCTGTCCAGTATTCCAGTGTGTAAGCATCTCCTAATGTGTAGGAAAGAGCTACCTGTGCATGAGCCTTCTCTTTGTTTGCAGCGCTTACTGCTGTCTGCAGGTTACGAAGGTCATTGAGCAGTCAAAAATACGGATGATGTCGATTCCGTTTGCAGCAGATTTCTGTACGAAGTATTCTACTACATCATCTGCGTAAGGACGGTATCCAAGGATATTCTGTCCACGGAAAAGCATCTGAAGTTTTGTGTTTTTGAAGCCGTCACGTAATTTACGAAGTCTTTCCCATGGATCTTCGTGAAGGAAACGAAGGGATGCATCGAATGTTGCACCGCCCCAGCACTCTACTGCGTGATAGCCGACTTTGTCAAGTTTATCTACGATCGGAAGCATCTGTTCTGTGGTCATACGTGTTGCGATCTGGGACTGATGAGCATCACGGAGAATGGTTTCCACAATTTTAACAGGTTTTTTCTCTAATTCTGCCATTATTATATCTCCTTTATAGTTTGTTCGTTACTGATCATTTTGTTCTCAATAACTCAGCCAATATTACTTCAGGGTTCAGACAGTTGTCATACCCTGTGGCTCTATATCGAATAGCTGTTCCACTGCTTATTGCATCCGCAATAAAAGCAGGGAACTCATTTCATTCAATTATACACCGAAAATAGCCATGAATGTTCCAGCTGCTACGGCTGTACCGATAACACCGGCAACGTTCGGGCCCATTGCGTGCATCAGAAGGAAGTTTGTAGGATCTGCCTCTGCACCCACTTTCTGGGATACACGGGCTGCCATAGGTACTGCGGATACACCTGCGGAACCGATCAGCGGTTGATCTTTCCATGAGTCAGTTTGCAGAGCAGTTTACCAAGCATACATCCGCCGAATGTACCGATTGCGAATGCAACAAGACCTAAAACTACGATCTTCAGAGTATCTGCGTTTAAGAATGCTTCTGCACTTGTGGAAGCACCTACGGATGTACCAGAAGGATAACTACGATATACATCAGGGCATTGGAAGCTGTTTCTGTCAGCTGTTTTACAACACCGCACTCTCTGAACAGGTTACCAAGCATGAGCATACCAACCAGCGGAGCTGTTGTAGGCAAAATCAGGCAGACAACGATTGTGATAACGATCGGGAACAGGATCTTCTCCAGTTTGGAAACCGGGCGAAGCTGATCCATTTTGATCTTACGTTCTTTCTCTGTTGTGCAGAGTTTCATGATAGGCGGCTGGATGATCGGAACCAGTGACATATAGGAATATGCTGCCACTGCAATCGGTCCCATCAGTGCAGACTGTCCAAGTTTACCTGCAAGGAAAATGGAAGTCGGACCGTCAGCACCACCGATGATGGAGATAGCTGCTGCTGCTTTTCCGTTGAATCCAAGAAAGATTGCAAGGAAGTAAGCTGCATAGATACCAAGCTGTGCCGCAGCACCCATCAGGAAGCTAATCGGGTTTGCAATAAGCGGGCCGAAGTCTGTCATGGCACCTACACCCATGAAGATCAGGGATGGTAAGATACTCCACTCATCAAGGATGTAGAAATAATGAAGAAGTCCACCTACACCATTGGACATATCTTCCGGGTTTGCCATAATGTCCGGATAGATATTTACAAGCAGCATACCGAATGCGATAGGAACAAGCAGAAGCGGCTCGAATCCCTTCTTGATAGCAAGGTAAAGGAATACGCAGGCTACTGCGATCATCAGGTAATTGCCCCATGTCAGATTGAAGAATGCTGTCTGATGAATCAGGTTGGACAATGTTTCTGTTACATAAGACATTTGACTACCTCCCGTCTTAGTTCATTGTTGCTAAAGTATCTCCGTTTTCTACAGAGGCACCTTCTGCAACATCAATGCTTGCGATAGTACCGTCCTGAGGAGCTACTACAGGGATTTCCATTTTCATGGATTCAAGAATAACTACGCTGTCTCCGGCTTTTACTGCCTGTCCAACACTTGCTGCTACTTTGACAACTTTGCCAGGTACGGAAGCAGTTACTTTTACTGCGCCGACACCTGCTGCAGGAGCTGCTGCTTTCGGAGCTGCTGCAGGTGCAGCCTTAGGTGCTGCTTTTGGAGCTGCTGCAGGAGCGGATACGCTTCCTGTTTCTTCAACAGTTACTTCATATGCTGTACCATTTACTGTAATTGTATAGCTTTTCATTTTAAAATCCTCCTAAATAAATGACAATTATCTTCTATTTCTTTTTACTTTACGGATGGAACGAACTACGAAGCCATCTGTTGTAGTTCCTTCTGCTGCTGCGATGGCTGCTGCAATAACAGCTACCAGCTCTCCGTCATCTGCAAGGTTCTCTTCTGCCTGTGCAGGTGCTGCCTGTGCGATGGCTGCTGCCTCTGCCTCTTTTGCAGCTTTGGCAGCTTTTGCTTCTGCTGCTTTCTTTGCTTCCGGATTCGGAATGAATCTGAACAGAGAAATCAGAAGGCTTAATAAAATCAGCATTACGAATACAGTTCCAATACCCATCAAAGTATTAAGACCTGCTCTCTGAAGAGTCTTGCCCATACCATACTGTACATCTACAGACATGGAAGTCGGTGTTCCCTGTGAGTCAAAGACATATACAAAGTTTGCATCTGCTTTCTCAAATTTAAGAGGAACAGTAACTGTGTACTGATCATCTTTGAAAATTACAGTAGTTTCACCATTGCTGTCCTTCTTTGCGCCAAGTTCATCCTTGGATGTCTGCCAGGACTGCATGGCACTTGTTGTAAAGTCATCTCCTGAACTCATGTAATTCTCGATTTCTTCATCTTTAAGCTGGACAATGGCATCTGTCAGTCCTTCTGCTGTAGTTACCAGTGTGGACTTAACAGTATCATCAACCTTATCTGCGGCAAATACCACAGAGGTGCTGCCGATCACCAGCGCAGCCATTACGAGAAATGTCATGAATACAGAAGTTATTTTTTTGATCATTTTCATATGCGTCACCCCGCTTAGACCGTTCCATGTTTCTTAGACGGACGATCTTCTCTCTTTGTGAACAGCATCTCAAATGCACCGATTACATATTTTCTTGTGTCAGCCGGGCTGATCACAGTGTCAACATAGCCTCTTGCTGCTGCGGAAGCAACACCATTCTGAAGCTCTCTGTACTGAGCAGCTTTTTCATTCAGTTCAGCAGCATCTGCATCTGCGTACATGATCTTGGCTGCCAGGGAAGCATCCATCATACCGATCTCTGCGTTATCCCATGCATATACAAGGTCTGCACCGATAGATTTGCTGTTCATTGCCACGTAAGCTGTACCGTAAGCTTTGCCGATGATTACGTTTACCTTCGGAACTGTTGCGTCTGCGAATGCAGCTACCAGTTCACCTACGGATTTCGCCATCATCTTCTCGCTGCATAAGGTTGCCATGAAGCCTGTTGCGTTTGTAAGTGTAAGTACCGGAATATCAAAAGCGTCGCAGAATTTCACGAAATCTGCTGCTTTTCTTGCGCCTCTTGCAGAGATGCTTCCGTCAAATGTTTCTGTTTTCTTGCCTTCTGCGTCATATACTTCGCTTCTGTTTGCAACAGCACCTACTGTAGCGCGTTTAAACGGATAAAGCCTGTAACCATGTCTTTTGCATAGTCTGCTTTTGTCTCGAAGAATTCACCGTTGTCAGCGATCTGGGAAAGTGCAATTGCTGTGTCACCTGCACAGTTTGCAAGATCTGCGCATACGCGGTTAAGATCATCTGTACACTCTGTGTAATTGTCTGTGTCTTCATTATTAGAAGGAAGAAGTGATACTAAGGAACGGATCTGGCCAAGAATCTCATCCTCTGTACCAACGCCATCGATCACACCTGTCTCTTTGCTCTGGAAATCAGCTGCTGCTGTGTCGCATTTGTCTGTGTTGTTTCCTTCCAGTGCGTTTGGTGTGTTGACGAACATTTTTCCTTTTTTGGATTCCATGAATGTGAAATCTGTCAGGGACGGGATAACTGCCATACCACCGCCGCATGTTCCGAAGATTGCTGTGATCTGCGGGATCACACCGGATGCCAGTGTCTGTTTCAGATAGATCTGTCCGAAAGCTTCCAGTGCGTCTGTTGCTTCCTGAAGACGGATACCTGCACAGTCAACAAGTCCGATAACCGGAGCGCCTGTTTTCATGGCAAGATCATAAAGTCTTGTGATCTTCTTTGCATGCATTTCACCAACAGTACCGTTTAATACAGATGCATCCTGGCTGTATACATAAACCAGTTTGTCATCGATCACACCATATCCGGTGATAACACCGTCAGATGGTGCCTTGTTTGCAGTCATGTTGAAATCTGTGGATCTGGCTGTTACACCCTGTCCGATTTCGACAAAACTGTTTGCGTCAAGCAAAGAAGTAATTCTTGTGCCTGCTAAGCTTTGTGTTGCATTACTCATTCTTGTTTGCCCTCCATCTTTATGAGAATATTTAAAAGTTAACCCAAAAATTTAGCCGATTTTAATTTTACCTTTTCCGGCAGAAAATTTCAACATTTATTTGTCATTTTCGTTAAAAATATAGCAGAAAAATTTGTCAGGTTTCTCCAAATTTTGTTTTTTTGAGCATTTCTTCCTATTTAATAGAGGGTATTACGGTTATTTTGTATTGTCCTGTATTTCACCCTCTCCCGCAAACCAGTGTGTGTTTGAAGCAACTATACCACTCACTTGTCTGCGAATCCGACTACACAGGTATAAAAGTCTCAGCAAAACCATAGATGTTTTTTATTATATAGCACGAATTATCAATTAGATTTATGGATTATCCCGTTATATAATTAACACATCAAAGAAATTCAGGCCACAGCTTAAGCACTGAACAATTATAGATCCAACAGAAAATTTCAGGAGGAAAGACGTAATGAAAAGCAATTACCAGCATATTTTCACACCACTCACAGTAAAAAATATGACTATCAAAAACCGTATCGTTATGATGCCTATGGGAACCAATTACGGGGAACAGAACGGCGAAATGAGTTTTCTTCACATTAATTATTATAAAGAGCGTGCCAAAGGCGGCACAGGTCTGATCATCGTAGAGAATGCAAGCGTAGATTCTCCGCAGGGTTCCAACGGAACTACTCAGCTTCGTATTGACCACGACAACTATCTGCCGCGTCTGTACAAATTCTGTGAAGAGATCCACAAATATGGTACCTGTATTGCGATCCAGATCAACCACGCAGGTGCTTCCGCTGTTTCCGCACGTACAAATATGCAGCCGGTTTCCGCATCTGATGTTCCGTCCAAAGAAGGCGGAGAAATCCCGCGTCCGTTATCAGTGGAAGAAATCCATCACATTGTAAAGAAATACGGCGAGGCTGCAAAGAGAGCCCAGGCTGCAGGTTTTGACGCAGTAGAGATCCATGCGGGACATTCCTATCTGATCAGCCAGTTCCTCTCTCCTCTTACAAACAAACGTACAGATGAGTTCGGCGGATCTGTGGAAAACAGAACACGTTTCTGCCGTATGGTCATTGAAGAAGTAAGAAAACAGGTCGGACCTTTCTTCCCGATCATGCTCCGTCTCAGCGCAGATGAGCTGATGGAAGGCGGCAACACTCTCGAGGATACTCTTGAATATCTGGAATATATCAGGATGAAGTTGATATCTTCGATGTTCCTGCGGTTTAAACGGTTCTATCCAGTATCAGATCGATGCCAACTACATGAAAGACGGATGGCGTTCCTATATGCCTAAAGCTGTCAGAGAGAAATTCGGCAAGCCATGTATCTCCATGGGAAATATCCGTAACCCGAAGGTTGCCGAGCAGATCCTCGCTGACGGCGATGCAGACCTTATCGGTATGGGACGTGGTCTTATCGCAGAACCTGCATGGGTGAACAAAGTAGCTACAGGCAGAGAATGTGACCTTCGCAAATGTATCTCCTGTAACATCGGATGTGCAGGAAACAGAATCGGCTTTAACCGTCCGATCCGCTGTACTGTAAACCCGGCTGTTCTGGAAGGTGATGTTTATAAGAATCAGAAAGTGAACAAGAACTGTAACGTTGTAGTAATCGGAGGCGGTACTGCCGGACTGGAAGCTGCCTGTACAGCCGCAGAAGTAGGCTGTAATACCTTCCTTCTGGAAAAAGGTGAGACTCTTGGCGGTCTTGCTTCTGTGATCTCTAAGATCCCTGCAAAGAAGCGTCTGGCTGATTTCCCGAACTATCTGATCCACAGAGCAGAGCAGCTTGAGAATCTTTATATCTTTACAAACACAGAGGGAACACCGGAAAATATCCGCAAGTTCCATCCGAACCTGATCGTAAGCTCCACAGGTTCCGCACCACTGCTTCCTCCGATCAGGGGACTTCACGACCGCATTGACAAAGAAGGCAGCAAGGTTGCTTCTATCCTGGGAATGATTAATCACATCAATGACTATCCGGAAGATATGACAGGCAAGCAGGTCGTTGTTGTGGGCGGCGGTGCTGTTGGTCTTGATGTTGTGGAATTCTTTGCAGCAAGAAATGCTGAGATTTCTATTGTGGAGATGATGGATCAGATCGGACGTGACCTGGATCCTGTTACAAAGAATGACATGAAAGACCAGATGAAGAAACATCATGTGGCTCAGCTTACAAAGACAGCTCTTCAGGAAGTAAAAGACAGCTCTTTCCTTGTAAAAGATGCAGAAGGTGAACGTGAGCTTCCATTTGACTACGGATTCGTATGTCTTGGTATGAGAGCTCAGGGACAGCTTTTCGCAGAGCTTTCCGATGCTTTTGTTTCTGATGATGTTGAGATCCTGAACATCGGAGACAGCAAACGTGCAAGAAGAATCATCGACGGAACTCTGGAAGGAAGAAATATCCTTAATACACTGACTCAGATGGGATACCTTCAATAAAAACCTTTACAACAAAATACGAAAGGGGATATTATAATGGCTGAAAGAATTACCGGACATACTGAATTAATCGGTCTGATGGCTTACCCGATCCGTCACTCCAACTCTCCTGCAATGCAGAATGAGGCTTTTGCAAAACTCGGGTATGACTACGCTTACCTTGCTTTTGAGGTTGGCGCAGATGAAATTGAGGATGCAGTAAAAGCAATCCGTACTCTGAAAATGAGAGGATCCAATGTTTCCATGCCAAACAAAACTCTGGTTGGAAAATACCTGGACGAGCTTTCTCCTGCAGCAGAATTATGCGGTGCTGTTAATACAATCGTAAATGACAACGGTCATCTTACAGGTCATATCACTGACGGTATCGGATTTATGTCTGCCCTGAAAGATAATGATATTGATGTGATCGGAAAGAAAATGACTATCGTCGGTGCAGGCGGTGCTGCCACTGCTATCGAGATCCAGGCTGCTTTGGACGCGTTGCCGAGATCACAATCTTTAACCGTAAGGATGAATTCTGGGATCGTGCAGTATCCACAGTAGAGAAGATCAACACAAAGACATCCTGCCATGCAGTTCTTTATGATCTGGCAGATCTTGATAAACTGAAAGCTGAGATGGATGACAGTTTTATCTTTGTCAATGCTACAGGTGTGGGAATGAAACCTCTGGAAGGCCAGTCCGTTGTTCCGGACAAGTCTTACTTCCGTCCTGAGCTGATCGTTATAGATGTTCCTTACTCTCCTCTGGAAACAAAAATGCGTTCCATGGCCAAAGAAGTAGGATGCAAGACAATGAACGGTCTTGGAATGATGTTATTCCAGGGTTCCGCTGCATTTGAGTTATGGACAGGCGAACCAATGCCTATCGAACATATGAAAGAGATTCTTCACATCTCCTATGATGACTGATACCTGATGGTATCTTCAGTAAAGATATCTCATATTGTGATGCAGAACAAATCATTTCACTGATCTTTCTGCACATAATATTTGATATATACCGCTTTTCGGCGTACTGCAGGAGATGTACTGATATATTACTCCGCGCAGAATGTACATATCCTGCAGTTTGCTTCAAAAAAGCTGTTGATCATGCGGTTATGTTACGGTTATTCTTATAACAGTTCCATAATAATCCGGAACTACTATAATACAACAGAAAATATGAGGATAAACAGATGAACACAGTTCAGGTAAAAAACACTGTGATCGGCGAGGGCAGACCTAAGATCTGCGTTCCCATCGTAGGAAAAACAAAAACAGACATTCTCGAAGAAGCCAAAAAGATCACTACTCTTCCTGTTGATGTAGTTGAGTGGCGTGTAGACTGGTTTGATGATGTCTTTGCTACTGAGAAAGTATTAGAAACCGCTAAAGAGCTTCAGGAAGTTTTAAAAGACATTCCTGTTCTCCTTACATTCCGTACTTCCAAAGAAGGCGGTGAGAAAGAAATTTCTGTAAATGACTATGCTGCTTTAAATATTGCAGCTGCTCAGAGCGGTTATGTAGATTTAATCGATGTAGAAGCATTTACAGGCGATGATGTTGTAAAACGATCATTGACGCTGCTCATGAGGCAGGTGTGAAGGTAATTGCTTCCAACCATGATTTCTTTAAGACTCCTGAGAAGGAGGAGATCATCAGACGTCTTCGTATGATGCAGGATTTCGGTGCTGATATTCCGAAAATGGCTGTTATGCCAACCTGCAAACAGGATGTTCTTACACTCCTCTCTGCTACTCTGGAAATGTCTGAGAAATATGCAGACCGTCCAATCATTACCATGTCCATGGCAGGAACAGGCGTTGTAAGCCGTCTGACAGGTGAGACATTTGGCTCCGCTCTCACCTTCGGTGCTGCTTCCAAAGCTTCTGCTCCGGGGCAGGTCGATGTGCATGAATTAAAACAGGTACTGGATATCATTCACAACAGCCTGTAATCTGTTGATGAATGATGTGATATCAGATGTTATTCTTGCCCATAGTTGTCTGATATCACTCATATCTGACAGCAGAAGAGTATTATCTTATAATATCTTATGAGATCTTATGTCATCTTATGAAATGGCAATAGATATTAATCAAATCAAGCAAATCCCCTGCTTCTCGCAATTGAGGCAGGGGACTTGCTTGATTTGGTTAAGGTATCTGGGGGTAATTCAAAATATGGCTATTCTTGACTTGTAAATAGTATAACATTGCTTATATTCCAGCGCCAGATTGCGGGAATGGTTTTTCAAGTACGCGCTAAGGAACTGATAATATGATTAGGAGTGACTGTATATGAGATAAGCGCTGTGGCGGTCAACTGTAATTCACTTCAAGGATGACCGTATTTAATATAAGCGCAATCTCGGTCAACTGTAGTTCACTTCGGGGATGACCGCATTTAATATAAGCGCAATCTCG
>ENA-OQCN01000858-OQCN01000858.1-human-gut-metagenome-genome-assembly--contig:-NODE-858-length-16046-cov-2.193165_pt1 | contig 16046 bp, 15 predicted proteins | sample MGYA00242497_ERZ504576 | MGnify/ENA primary metagenome ERZ504576 (study PRJEB26092, sample SAMD00036296) | human gut metagenome | host: Homo sapiens | study: EMG produced TPA metagenomics assembly of... | reverse complement strand
TGCGGGAAAGAAAGGAATTCTATCTGGAAGAAGTGAAAGGACTGACCCTGGCTTTTCTTTTACAGGTGGCAAGGTGGAATCGGAAGAAGCGGAAAAGGCAGAATTCGAGGCGGGAAATACCAGTCTGATCACACCGGCGATTGACTATATCAGCGAATGCTGTGACCGTCCGATCAAGGTGGAGGAACTGGCTGCGATGTGCCATATCAGTGAAACGCATCTGAGAAGGGTATTTCATGAATGTATGCAGATGTCGCCTGTTGAATATATCAATTGGGTTCGAATTCGCACAGCATGTGGGGAACTGAAGCGTACAAACGATACGGTGGGAGATATTGCCGTACGATGTGGTTTCTCCACATTATCCACGTTCAACAGGAATTTTCACAGGATTATGGGCATTTCGCCACAACAGTGGAGAAAGGATCCAGAACATTTTGAACGGAAATTGTTGAATTATGATATAAAAGCCGAAAAAGGGTGGTGAAAATCGTCAAAACACCTTAAATGGATGAAAATGCACAAAATCCTGTTAAATATGAGTACACATGCGGGAAAAGTATGGTATAATGTGTACATAATGATTCACGGAAAGTTCAAAAACTGTACACATTCACCAATGGGAAAAGCGAGTGAGAGATGCCGGTTTTGGCAGAGTGAACAAATACATATCAGGAGGATATACATTTATGAAAAGAAAAATTGTAGCAGTTGTATTAGCTTCCACAATGGTATTCGGAATGACAGCTTGTGGCTCTTCAGGAGCAAGCGATTCCTCAAGCACAGGAAGCGACGCAGCAACAGACGACACAGCAACAGATGACGGTTCAGAAGATGCAAACGTTACAGAAGGAAGTTCTGATGATGAAAACACACTGACTGTTTGGACATGGGATCCGAACTTCAACATCTACGCAATTGAAAAAGCAGCAGAGATCTATGCAAAAGATCATCCTGGATTCAAAGTAGATGTAAGCGAGATCAAATCCGACGATATCGAAACAAGACTGACAACAGCTGTTTCTGCAGGAGATCTGAGCACGCTGCCTGACATTTTCCTGATGCAGGATAACTCCTTCCAGAAATATGCTACCAACTATCCGGACATCTTCACAGACCTGACAGATTCTGGAATCGACTTCAGCCAGTTCTCACAGGCGAAAGTTGCTTACTCCACACTGGATGGTAAGAACTATGGTATCCCGTTTGATAACGGTGCTGTTATCGAGTGCCTGCGTACCGATATGCTGGAAGAAGCCGGATACACAATAGACGATTTCACAGACATTACATGGTCTGATTTCATGGAAAAGCAAAAGTTGTGAAAGAAAAACCGGTCAGCTATCCTGACATCTCAGGCTGGTTCACCTGACCTGGTAATGGAGATGCTGCAGTCCTGTGGACAGTCTCTGTTCAACGAAGACGGATCCGTTAACATCAAAGACAACAAAGCTCTGAAACCAATCCTGGAGATCTATCAGCAGATGGTTGCAGATGGAACATTAGTAGAAGTTACTGACTGGGATCAGTACATTGCATCTATCAACAACGGCACAGTAGCTGGTACTATCAACGGATGCTGGATCATGGCCTCTGTCGTAGCTAATGATGATCAGTCCGGAAAATGGGCAATCACAAATATGCCGAAACTGGATGGTGTTGACGGAGCTACTAACTACTCCAATAACGGTGGTTCTTCATGGGTAATCAGCTCTAACTGCCAGAAACAGGATCTTGCAATTGACTTTATGAAATCCACATTTGCTGGAAGCACAGATCTGTACGATGACATCATCTCCAAAGGAGCTCTGGCAACATGGGCACCAGCTGGCGATACAGATGTATATGCTCAGCCTGTAGAATTCTTCAGCAATGAAGCGGTTTATTCTAAGATCGTAGATTTTGCTACAAAGACTCCTTCCAATATCACTGGTCCATTCTACTATGATGCTCGTGATGCTGTAGGTGTTGCACTGTCCAATATCATCCAGAGTGGTGCAGATATGGACGATGAAATCGCAACCGCACAGGATACTGTAGAATTTAATATGGGTGGCTGATTCAGCTGAACAGTTAAAAACCAAGAAGTGAAAAATAAATAAGAAGAGGGTCTGCTTCGAAAAAAGCGGAGCAGACCCTCTCTTTCTAAGAAATCTCCAAAAGAAAGGAAGGATGGATTTCATGAGCAATCAGAAGAAAAAAGGATTGACACTGGCAAAGAAACACAACCTGACCGGTTGGGCATTCTTACTTCCTGCAACCCTGTTGATTGGCTGGATGAGTTTTTATCCGATGATTCGGGCGTTCATCCTGTCATTACAGACGGGCATGGGTGTAAACCTGAGCTTAATGGCTTTGCAAACTATGCACGTATTTTAAAAGACCCAACGTTTAAACAGACATTATTTAACACATTCTTCTACCTGATCGTTCAGGTGCCGATTATGCTGGTGCTGGCGCTGATGTTTGCATCTATGCTGAACAACAAGGATCTGAGGTTTAAGGGCCTGTTCCGTACATGTATTTTCTTACCATGTGCGACATCTCTGGTTTCTTACGCTATGATCTTCCGTTCTCTGTTTGCAAATGATGGTTTCATTAACATGGTTCTGCGTAATTTGGGTATGTCACCGATCCTGTGGTTTGGTAATGCATGGACAGCCCGTGCCGTTATCATCATCGCGCTGGTATGGAGATGGACAGGCTACAACATGGTATTCTATCTGTCCGGTCTGCAGAATATCGAATATTCTGTATACGAAGCAGCGAAGATCGATGGCGCAAGTCCGATGCAGTCATTCTTCAAGATTACTGTACCACTTCTGAAACCGACCATCCTGCTGACAGCCATTACATCTACGAATGGTACCCTGCAGCTGTTTGATGAGTCCCTGAACCTGACAAATGGTGGTCCTGGTAAATCTACTATGACAATGTCTCATTATATTTACAACATCTCCTTTAAGCAGAGCCCGAACTTCGGTTATGCTGCGGCGATGTCTATCCTGATCCTGATCATGGTTGCTATTCTGGCAATACTTCAGATGAAAGTAGGTGACGAACGATAATGGGTAAAGGTAAAAAATTCTTCATGTATCTTATACTGTCAATCGCGTCAATTGTTTCTGTATTTCCACTGTACTATATGTTCTGTGCATCTACAAACAAGAGCGTTGACGTTATCGCCGGCAAACTGATTCCGGGAACGTATCTGATTGAAAACTACAAAGCACTGATCGCGAACCAGAATTTGGGACTGGCCCTGTGGAATTCCTTCCGAAATGCAACGGTTCTGACTGTCTTGTGTCTGCTGATTTGTTCCATCGCCGGTTATGGCTTTGAGATCTATCACGACAAAGGAAAAGATGTTGTGTTCACCATCCTGCTGACGGCTATGATGATTCCTTTTGCAGCCATCATGATTCCGATGTTCCGTATGTTTTCTACTCTGAAAATGGTAAATACTATGGGTGCATTCATGCTTCCATCCATTGCAACACCGTTCATGATCATGATGTTCCGTCAGGCATCCAGATCCTTCCCTCATGATATCATTGAGGCAGCAAGAATCGATGGTCTGAGTGAAGTTGGTATCTTCTTCCGTATGTTCATTCCTACCATGAAATCCACATACGCAGCAGCTATCATCATCACATTCATGGTGCATGGAATAACTATCTGTGGCCAAAGGTAATTCTGCAGAATAAAGATGCGATCACCATGCCGATGCTGGTTTCTAACCTGTTAAGTGGTTACACCGTAGATTACGGTATGCTGATGTTGGGTGTATTTATCTGTACCATTCCTACAGCAATTATCTTCTTTGCTTTCCAGAAGAGCTTTACAGAAGGTATCACAGGTGCTGTTAAATAATAAAAAAGTAGCTGTGCATATGCTGAAGGGTTATGTATAAGTAAATTGAGGCGGATATTTATAATATATGAATATCCGCCTGTTTTTAGCAAAGATTGAAAAATAGGAGGAAAAAAGAATGGGTACTTTCAATTACGATTTAGTAAAAGATCCTACTTATTTTAACGACAACCGTGTGGCTGCTCATTCAGACCACAGATATTACGCTTCTGTGGAAGCGATGGAACAGGAGGTGGATAACTTCCGTTGCAGCCTGAATGGACTGTGGAAATTCCATTACGCAAAAAATTACAACTCTACGATCCCGGGATTGAGAAAACAGAATATTGTTGCAAATCATGGATGATATCCGTGTACCGGCTCATATTCAGATGGAGGGATATGATGTACCGCAGTATGCAAATGTACAGTACCCGTGGGAAGGAAGAGAAGAAGTAGAACTGGGTCAGATTCCGGAGAGATTCAATCCGGTTGCTTCTTATGTGAAATATTTTGAAGTTCCGGAAGAGATGGAAGGCAAAAAAGTATTTATCTCTTTCCAGGGTGCAGAAAGTGGTATCGCTGTATGGCTGAACGGTAACTTTGTAGGATACAGTGAAGATACCTTTACACCGTCCGAATTCGAACTGACTCCTTATCTGAAAGAAGGAGAAAACAAACTGGCAGCTCAGGTCTTCAAATGGACCAGCAGCAGCTGGTGTGAGGATCAGGACTTCTTCCGTTTCTCGGGTATCTACCGTGATGTCTATCTGTATGCGATCCCGGAAGTCCATGTATCCGATGTGAAGATCCAGACACTTCTGGACGATACCTTCACCAAAGCGGATCTGGTGATCGATACCAAAGCAACAAAAGCCGGAAAAGTAAAAATTACATTATCCAAAGCCGGAAAAGAACTGCAGAGTGTGGAAGAAACACTGGCAGAGGAGTCTCAGTATGTGATGAAAGTGGAGAATCCTGAACTGTGGTCTGCAGAATCTCCTGTATTATATGATCTGTTACTGGAAGTGATGGATGAGAACGGACAGGTGACAGAAGTGATCCCTCAGAGAGTGGGCTTCCGTCGTTTTGAGATGAAAGATTCTATCATGATGCTGAACGGTAAGAGAATTGTCTTCAAAGGTGTTAACCGTCACGAATTCAGTTCTGTATCCGGCCGTGTGGTATCCAGAGAAGAACTGATCAAAGACCTGGTGACCATGAAACAGAACAACATCAATGCAATCCGTACCTGTCATTATCCGGATGCAGTCGGAATCTATGAACTGTGTGACGAATATGGTATCTACATGATCGCAGAATGTAACATGGAGAGCCACGGAAGCTGGGACATCAGCGCAGAACAGACCGGTGACTTCAGCAAAGTCGTACCATGTGACCGTCCGGAATGGATGGATATGATGCTTGATCGTGTTAACTCTATGTATCAGAGAGATAAGAACCATCCTGCGATCCTGATCTGGTCCTGTGGTAATGAATCTTTTGGCGGAAAAGTAATCTACGAGATGTCACAGCTGTACCGTAAGATGGATCCGAACCGTCTGGTACACTATGAAGGTGTCTGCCACGACAGAAGATATAACGATACCAGTGATATGGAAAGCCAGATGTATCCGTCTGTAGAAGCTATCCAGGAATTCCTGGAAAAAGACAGAAGCAAACCATTTATCTGCTGCGAATACACTCATGCAATGGGTAACTCCTGCGGAGGTATGCACAAATATACAGATCTGACCGATACCGAGCCGTCCTACCAGGGTGGATTTATCTGGGATTATATCGATCAGTCCATCTACAAAAAAAGACCGTTACGGAAAAGAATTCCAGCATACGGCGGTGATTTCAATGATCGTCCATGCGACTACAACTTCAGCGGAAACGGTATCGCATACGGCGGAGAAAGAGACGCATCTCCGAAGATGCAGGATGTGAAATTCAACTACCAGAACATCTCTGCCAAAGTGGAAAAAGACCAGGTAACCATCGTCAACAAGAACCTGTTTATCAACACTGATACCTTTGACTGCTTCGTAGTACTTGCAAAAGATGGAAAAGAAGTAAAAGAAGTTCCGATGGAAACTCATGTAGCTCCTTTGAGTGAAAAACCGTAAGTCTGCCGATTCCGGTACAGAATCTGCCGGGTGAATATGCAGTTACTGTATCCTTCCGGCTGAAAGAAGATACCGTATGGGCAAAACGTGGTCATGAAGTGGCATTCGGACAGGGTGTCTACAAAGTAGAAGCACCTGCAAAAGCTGTAAAACCTGCAAGATTTGAAGTGATCAGATCCGGTCATGACTTTGGTGTTCGCGGTGAAAACTTCGATGTGCTCTTCTCTTACCTGAATGGCGGTCTTGCTTCTTACCGTTACGGTGGAGTGGAGATGATCCAGATGATCCCAAGACCAAACTTCTGGCGTGCACCGGTTGACAACGATAACGGAAGCTGATGCAGATGCGCTGCGGACAGTGGAAACTGGCTCCATGTATCTGTCTCACAAATATCCAACCGGAGGACATTATCCGGGAATGCATATCCCTGAGATCGAAGTTTTGGATGACAGTGCAAAGATTACATTTACTTATGCAATGCCAACGACTCCGGCAACCGAGTGCAAACTGAGTTATCAGGTATATGGAGACGGAAGCATCCGCACCACACTGACTTATGATCCGGTAGAGGGTCTGGGCGATATGCCGGAATTCGGTGTTATGTTCAAGTTCGATGCAGATTACGACAATGTAACCTGGTACGGCATGGGACCGGAAGAAACCTATGTGGACAGATGTGAAGGCGCAAAACTGGTATCTACAGGAACAAAGTGGAAGATAATATGGCAAAATACATGGTTCCGCAGGAATGCGGAAACAAGGTTGGCGTACGTTGGGCATCTGTAACAGACCGTAAGGGCAGAGGAATGCTGTTTACCGGTGATGCTATGGAATTCTCCGCACTGCCATATACACCACACGAGATGGAAAATGCGATGCATCCATTTGAGCTGCCACAGGTACACTACACGGTAGTACGTGTATCCAAACAGCAGATGGGTATTGCCGGAGATGACAGCTGGGGTGCAAAACCACTTCCGGAATATCTGATCAAAACCGATGAAAAGATGGAATTTACATTCACATTCAAAGGAATCTGATGAAACCTATAAATAAATAATTAAAACGAAAGGAAAAGCCTTTCTCCTTGATGTGAAAGGAGAAAGGCTTTTTTGATAAGACAGGAGAAGAACTTATGGCAAGAGAAGTAAATTTTGGAAAAATGCTCCATGGTGGAGATTACAATCCGGAACAGTGGCTTCACAGCCGGAGATTCTGGAAAAAGACATCGAATATTTTAAAAAAGCGAAAATCAATGAAGTATCCCTGGGTATATTTTCCTGGGCAGTACTCGAACCGGTAGAGGGAGAGTTCCATTTTGAATGGATGGAAAAGATCATTGACCGTCTGTATGAAAACGGTATTTCTACAATTCTTGCCACCCCGACCGGAGCAAGACCAAGATGGATGGCACAGAAGTATCCGGAGGTGCTTCGTGTAGATGCCAGCCGTCACAGAAATCTGTATGGAGAAAGACATAACCACTGTTATACATCTCCGGTATACAGAGAAAAGACAAGAATTATGAATACAAAACTGGCGGAAAAATTCAAAGACCATCCGGGTGTGATCGCCTGGCATATTTCCAATGAATATGGAGGAGAGTGTCATTGCCCGTTATGTCAGGCAGCCTTTAAAAACTGGCTGAAAGACAAATATCAGACAGCAGATAAGATGAACCGGGCATGGGCAACCACATTCTGGAGTCACCGCTATAACGATTTTGATCAGGTAGACAGTCCTTCCCCAAGAGGAGACAGCTCTCTTCACGGTCTGAACCTGGACTGGAAAAGGTTTGTAACAGATCAGACTGTGGACTTTGTGAAATGGGAGATCCAGGCTCTTAGGGATGCAGGATCCGACAAACCAACCACCATCAATATGATGTACGATTTCCAGGGATTAAATTATCACAAATTTGCTGATGTAGTAGATTTTGTATCCTGGGATAATTATCCACAGTGGCACAAGAAAGAAGAATACCTGACAGCTATGGATAATGGTATGCAGCATGATATTATGCGAAGCATTCAGAAAAAACCATTTTTACTGATGGAGAACTGCCCGTCGGCAACCAACTGGCAGTCCGTAAGCAAATTAAAGAAACCGGGAATGCTTCATGCAGCTTCCATGCAGCTGTTGCCCACGGATCCGACAGTATTTTGTATTTCCAGCTTCGACAGAGCCAGGGTTCCTCTGAAAAGTTCCATGGTGCAGTGATCGATCATTATGGCAAGGATGATACCAGAGTATTTAAGGAGGTAACGGAAGTAGGAGAAAGTCTGGAAAAACTTCAGGAAGTTACCGGAGCGAAGAACCCGGCACAGGTGGCTGTGGTATATGACTGGGAGAACCGCTGGGCCATGGAAGACGCCCAGGGACCAAGAAATAAAGGACTGTTCTATAAGGAAACTGTGGAAAAATCCTATTACGCATTCCGCAAACAGGGACTGAATGTGGATATGATCGATATGGAGCAGGATCTGGATGGTTATAAAGTAGTAGCAGCGCCTATGCTTTATATGTTCAGGGAAGGAATTGAAGAGAAGGTTCGTAAATACGTAGAAAATGGTGGAACCTTTATCCTGACTTACTGGTCCGGTATCGTAGACAGTACCGATCTGTGTTTCCTGGAGGGAACTCCCCATGGACTGATGGATGTGATGGGACTTCGCAGTACAGAGATTGACGGTTTGTATGATGGGGAATATAATAGAGGAGTACCGGTGAGGGGAAATGAGTTGTGCCTGACGAAAACCTATACCTGTAATCATCTTTGTGAACTGGTTAAGACTTCTACTGCACAGCCTCTGATGACCTACGAAACCGACTTTTATGCCGGTATGCCGGCACTTACCGTGAATCTTTTCGGAAAAGGAAAAGCATACCATGTCTGCGCAGACTTTGAACAGGGATTTTATGATGAAGTTTATCGTAAGATTGCAAAAGAAGCAGGCGTAAAACGTGTAGTTGCCCACATCCCGGAAGGCGTGGAAGTAAGTGTGCGCCGGAATCAGGATACAGATTATGTATTTGTACAAAACTTCAACCGTCAGCCGGTAGAAGTCAAGTTGCCTACAGAACAGTATCCGGTATGGCTTGGAAAATATGATGGCACTATAGATCGGTTCGGCACCGTGGTATTAAAAGGAAAGGCAGGAGAAAAGGAATGATTCAAGAGAGCATTGTAAAACTGGTACAGTATGGACTGGCAACCGGTCTGGTAGAAAAGGAAGACAAGCGTTATACTACGAATAAAATTCTGGAATTACTGCAGATGGATGCAATCGATGAAGAATATGTAAAACAGATTCTGGAGTCTGACGGAGCAGATCAGAGTGTGGCAGGTGAACTGGAAAGCATTCTGGGAGATATCTGTGACTATGCATATGAACATGGTCTGATGGAAGAAAACAGTGTAGGTTATCGCGACCTGTTTGACACAAAAGTTATGAGTCTTCTGGTAGACCGTCCAAGCAATGTGATCCGTCGCTTCTGGGAATTGTATAAAGAGGATCCGGTAAAGGCTACCGATGCACATTACAAATTCAGTCAGGATACCGATTATATCCGTCGTTACCGTATCGCAAAAGACATGAAATGGGTAGCACCGACAGAATACGGTGATCTGGATATTACCATCAACCTGTCCAAACCGGAAAAAGATCCGAAAGCATCGCAGCAGCAAAGCTGGCAAAACAGACATCCTATCCAAAATGTCTGCTTTGCATGGAAAACGAAGGCTACGCAGGACGACTGAACCATCCGGCAAGACAGAACCACAGAATCATACCGGTAACCATCAACAACAGTGAGTGGGGATTCCAGTATTCTCCTTATGTATATTATAACGAGCATTGTATCGTATTCAATTCTCAGCATGTACCGATGAAGATCGAACGTGCGACATTTGCGAAATTGTTTGATTTTGTAAAACAATTCCCTCATTATTTTGTGGGTTCCAATGCAGACCTGCCGATCGTAGGAGGATCGATCCTGAGTCACGATCATTTCCAGGGTGGACATTATGAATTTGCCATGGCGAAAGCACCAGTGGAAAAAGAAGTAGTGATCCCGGGATTCGAAGATGTCAAAGCAGGCATCGTAAAATGGCCGATGTCCGTCATCCGTATAAGCGGTCCGGACACGGAGCGTCTGATCGAACTGGCAGACAAGATCCTGTTAAAGTGGAGAGGATACACTGACGAGGCAGCATTTATCTTCGCGGAAACCGACGGAGAACCACACAATACCATCACCCCGATCGCAAGAAAACGTGGTGATATGTATGAGATGGATCTGGTTTTGAGGAATAATATTACGACCGAAGAACATCCGCTGGGTGTTTATCATCCGCATGCGGAACTGCACCATATCAAGAAAGAAAACATCGGTCTGATCGAAGTTATGGGCCTGGCAGTGCTTCCGGCACGTCTGAAAGGTGAACTTGAAGGTCTGTGCAAAGCCATTGTGGCAGGCGAAGATCTGAGAAAAGATGAAGTTCTGGAAAAACATGCCGACTGGGTAGAGGAACTGAAAGAAAAATATACTTTCACAGCAGAAAATGTGGAAGAGATTCTGAAAAAGGAGATCGGCATTGTATTCAAGAAGGTGCTGGAGCATGCAGGAGTGTACAAATGCACAGAAGAAGGCAGAACTGCATTCATGAGATTTATTGACAGTCTGTAAAAGAAAATAACGATTTTTATATAATACTTTGGTAAAGTGTTATAAAAATAAAGAGCCGGGTTGACAACAGCAATCCGGCTCCTTATAATAAAAGCATTAATGAAACTACATATCGAGCCAATAGAAGGTTGCAGGAAAGCAGGCGAAAGCCCGCCGAAGGAATAATACTCTCAGGTGTCCGTGAAAAACGGACGGGACTGTAACCGGATGGCCCTCTGGAGAATCCCAAAGATGGGTGCCGAAGGTGAAAGCAGATCTGTGATCTGCGAATCTCTCAGGCAAAAGGACAGTGTGAAAGATACAAAAAAGAAAAGCGGCATGTCGCAGTTGTTTTTTGTGTTTCGAGTGGATAATGAATAACAATTCTGAACAGAACCTGCAAAGGCGCAGAATAGTTATGGAAGTATCAGGTCCCGGGGATTTCCCCGGGACCTTTTTTGTCGGAAACGCTGTACTGGTTTCAGGTGAATAAAAAACGCTCTGCAAGGATGTGCCCCGGCGCATTCTTTGGTATTGGCTTGAAACGTAAGAAAAAATGAGGGAGAAGAAAAAACATGGAATTTGTTACAAAAGTAGTTGAGTGTGTCAATACGTTTCTGTGGGATTATGCACTGCTGGTCCTGCTTCTGGGAGCCGGTATCATTTACTCGTTCAGCCTGAAATTTATTCAGATACGAAAGTTTGGTGCCGGAATGAAAGCATTGTTTGGTAATTTTTCGCTGCATGGCGGGAAAGGAGAAAATGGTCTCAGTTCTTTTCAGGCTCTGACAACAGCGATTGCCGCCCAGGTAGGAACCGGTAATATCGCCGGAGCAGCAACAGCGATTGCATCCGGAGGGCCGGGTTCCATCTTCTGGATGTGGGTCAGTGCATTCTTCGGAATGGCTACCATCTATGCGGAAGCTGTTATGGCACAGCATACAAGAAAACTGGAAAACGGACACTATGTAGGAGGCCCGGTATATTATATAAAATACGTATTCAAGGGCAGATTTGGAAAATTCCTGGCAGGTTTCTTTTCTGTAGCTATCATTCTGGCCCTGGGATTTATGGGAAATATGGTACAGTCCAACTCTATCGGTGCAGCATTTAACAATGCATTCCATGTACCGAAACTGGCAGTGGGAATCTGTGTGGCAGTGATTGCCGGCATCATCTTTATTGGCGGTATCAAGAGAATCGCAAGCTTTACAGAAAAAATCGTTCCGATCATGGCACTGTTATACATCATCGGTTGCCTTGTGATCCTGGTGATGCATCTTCCGGGAGTTGGAACTGCATTCAAAGACATTTTTGTGGGTGCTTTTGCACCACAGGCAATCGCAGGCGGTGCACTTGGTGTAACGGTTCAGAAAGCGATGCGTTTCGGTGTTGCGAGAGGACTTTTCTCCAACGAAGCAGGTATGGGTTCCACACCACATGCACATGCAACAGCGGAGGTTAAGGATCCGTGTGATCAGGGAATCATCGCAATGATGGGTGTATTTATCGATACATTTATTATTCTGACACTGACAGCTCTGGTTATCCTGTCCACCGGAGTACTTGGTAACGGACAGACAGGTTCTGAACTGGCACAGAGTGCATTCAACGTAGGATTCGGTAACTTTGGAAATATCTTTATTGCATTGTGTATGCTGTTCTTTGCCTTTACTACAATTGTCGGATGGTATTATTTCGGTGAAGTGAATGTTCGGCATTTGTTCGGAAATGGTGCAATAAAGTTTATGCAGTGATCGTTGTAATCTGCGTAATCATCGGATCCACATTGAAAGTAGATCTGGTATGGGATATGCAGATATGTTCAATGGTTTAATGGTGCTTCCAAACCTGATTGCACTTCTTGGATGTCTGGCGATTGTTCGCAAATTGACGAAAAAAAAGCGAAAATAGCAAAGAGAAATAATGGAATATAGACAAAAACAGAAAAATCCGCTTTGGGGAAAGAAACCAAAGCGGATTTTTTTGAAATTGGTTAAATTGCACTTGATTTTTATAAAACAATGGTATAATATATAAACATAACGAAACAACATTTAAACAATACGTCAAAATCACCAGAAACAACAAGAGAAAGTGAAGGGTATTGTGCGAAATGTTCACGATAGTGGGGTGACAAACTATATAATGTCGTGAGCAAAACAAAAGATTCCGTAGTTATTATGACGAAACACAATATTAAGAAAAATTGTGAAGGAATGTAGATTTTCGTTCGTGTTCATACGGTAGGCGCCAGCAGAGTTTTTCTGAAAAAAGTAGTATGGGCAGAAGGAAAATTTATATAGAGACAACGGAAGATTGACGAATATGATGTTGTCTGAGTTATTTTCAAGACCTAAAGGGAGGGAAAGAGATGAAAAGAAAAATAGTTGCAGTTTTAACAGCAGCTACGCTCGCGGTTGGTATGTTAGCCGGCTGTGGCGGCGGCGGAAGCAATTCTAGTTCCGGATCAACAGATACAAGCGGAACAGCAGCATCTGAAGGTATTACTACAGAGGTAGGAACTCCTCGTTCCGAGACACTGATCGTTGAGAGTTCGACGCCTACTGATACACCAGGTCAGTTCAACAGTTACATGACCGGTACCCAGATGGGATTTGGTATTCATCAGTTGATGAGCGCACATCTGTGGGAGATGGATACCGTAAAAGGTGAGCAGTGGGGTGAAATCGCTGACGGTATGCCGGAATCCAATGATGACTTTACTGAGTGGACAGTAAAAGTACGTCAGGGTATCAAATGGTCCGATGGTGAAGATGTAACAGCAGATGATGTAGTCTTCACTTTCAACATGATCAAAGACAATGACGAATCAATGCAAGTGCAGCAACAAACATGTACATTGATTCCGTAGAAAAAGTAGATGATTACACAGTTCTGTTTAAGATGAAAGAATCATTCCCACGTTTTGCACAGAAATATGGTATCACTGCATGGGGAACTGATTACCGTATCGTTCCGGAACATATTTATTCTCAGCAGTCCGATGTTACTACATTCAAAGATGAAGATCCTGTAGTAGCAGGTCCTTATACCGTAAAAGAGTACGATAAATTAGGTGACTGGGTACTGTATGAACTGCGTGATGACTGGCAGGACAGCACACTTGGTGTTGCAGGATCTACTCAGTATGACTATGCAGACGGAGCAACTCCTCCGAAATATGTATGGTTCCGTACATTCGCAGATTCTACCACAAAACAGATGGCTATGATCAACAACGAAGTGACCTGCTGTGTGAAGTAACACTGGAAGAGTTCCAGACAATGAAAGAATCGAATGACAAGATTAACTGCTGGTACAATGACTTCCCATATGCAAACCCAGATGACCCGGGTGCAAAAGGAATCGTATTCTCCATGGGTAAAGGCGCACCTTATGACAATGCAGATTTCCGTTGGGGTATTGCTTTAGCACTTAATATCGATGAGATTTCCATGAACACGTTCTCCGGTGCCGGACGTGCGGCTCCGATCCCGCTGTTTAACAATACACAGTTCCTGCAGGATACATACACAATCCCGATGCAGGATTGGCTGGAAAACTTTGAACTGGATCTTGGCGATGGAACAACCTTTAAACCTTACGACACAGGTTATGCAAAACGTATGGCTGAGTCTCTTGGCGTTGAAGGATCCGATGAAGAACTGATCAGCATGTTTGGTGCAGGCTGGTGGAAACACGACGAAGAAGCTGCTACAAAACTGCTGGAAAAAGCCGGTCTTGAAAAAGTAAACGGCGTATGGAACTATGAAGGCAAACCGTTCACCTTCGAGATGAGCTATCTTGCTGATACTGAATTCCAGGCAGCACGTGGCGTACAGGCAGCTTACAACCAGCTGACAAAATTCGGTTTCCAGTGTACAATCACTTCCAAATCTTCTGCAACATGGGATGTAGACGGTGGAAAGGGTAACTTTGATATCGCTGGTTACTGGATATCCGCTGGTACCCTGAAAGATTTCTATACCGGAATCAGTGGTTTTGATGCAAATCTGATCAAACCTGTTGGCGAGACTGGTTCCGGACAGGGTCTCCGATGGAAAAACGAAAAAGCTACAGAGATTATTCATGAGCTTGCTAATACTTCTCCTGACGATGAAAAATCTTATGAATTACATCAGGAATTCCTGAAGGAATGTGTAACAGATATGCCTAATATCAACTTCCTCGCTGGTACAAAATTCGTTCCGACCAACTCAACATATTGGGAAGGTTATCCAAATGCGGAAAATCCGTATAGTGGTCCATGGTGGTGGTGGAGCTGCTTCAAATACATGCTGCCGAACATCACTCCGACACAGGCTTAATTGCTATATATAATAAGTCTTTGGAACAATAGTAACATGATGAAACCAACAGAGATCCGGTAGAGGGTTCTGTTGAAATATCAAAAGGGACGGAGTTGTAAGAAGATCTTATGACCCCGTCCCTTTTAACGTAAACCTGAATCCGTGAACTTCACGGATTCAGACTTTTTTTTAAAAAGTCGGAAATGACCTATAAATCAGCCGAAATCATATCTGGAAAATTCTTTGTTTTTTGCGTAAAATAAAGATAATGGGCGGTGATTAGGCCGCAGAAAATAAGTTTGGTGATACTGCACTTGTTGTACTGAGTCGTTTTTCCGGAGAAGGATGGGATCGTTCCAGTGTGGAATACAATGGAGAATTTAACCCGTGGCCGGACGAGACCAGTATGCCGAAACTGTCTGCGGAAGTGTATTGTGGATGGATTATTTATCTGACTGCAGGTGAGAAAAAACTGCTGGCGCAGGTAGAAGAAGTATATGATAAAATTGTAGTTGTATTAAATATCGGTGGAGTGATCGATCTGTCCTGGATCAAGAGAGATGATAAGATCGGAGCTGCTTTATACGGTGGCCAGGGAGGCATGGAAGGCGGAACCGCGATGGCACAGGTATTGTGTGGTCTGGTCAATCCATCCGGTAAATTGGCAGATACCTTTGCTGCAAGACTGGAAGATTATCCGTCCACGGAAAACTTCATGAGTCTGTAGAATATGTGGATTATACGGAAGATCGTTTAGTATCGGTTCTGGTCAGGATTCTGACGAGATTTTACGTGCGCAGATGAATTCGGAAAATCCACCGGCAATTTATACTTTAGCCGCTTTAAGAGCTTTGCCGGAATGGAAAGAAAGCGGTCGGGTTTTGAATCTATCAACTGTTGAAGATCCGGAATTTCAGGATATTGTATCTTCTGTTCCTGATACTATGCGTTTAACAGATGGTGGGCCGGAAAGTTATGGGATCCCTTATGGCGTTGAAGGAATCGGTTATATCGTAAATAAGAATATGCTTAGTGACTTGTTCGGGTCAGATAACGGAGAATTAGTGCTTACTGAGCTTAG
>ENA-OQCN01000857-OQCN01000857.1-human-gut-metagenome-genome-assembly--contig:-NODE-857-length-16059-cov-6.048205_pt1 | contig 16059 bp, 17 predicted proteins | sample MGYA00242497_ERZ504576 | MGnify/ENA primary metagenome ERZ504576 (study PRJEB26092, sample SAMD00036296) | human gut metagenome | host: Homo sapiens | study: EMG produced TPA metagenomics assembly of... | reverse complement strand
TAATTTGATTGCATGACAGGAGAGGGCAGGTTTTAAAAGAACCGGACGGGAAAAACCTTCATGGAGAATGGCATGCTTTGAAGTATGTTTCAGAGTTTCTATTTCTATATCTGAATGAACTTTTGTCTGGCAGGCTTTTACAAGTTCGGATTTTTCCTGAACTCTTATCTGAACCAGACATTTTCCGCAAGTGCCCTGACCTCCGCAGGGGGCATCCGGTATAAGTCCTGCTTTGATTTCAGCTTCTAACAGGGTTGTATTTTCTGGTACCTGGATTACTTGATTTTCATTGATAAAGTGAATGTTAAAAAGTTTCAATAAAATTCCCCCAATAAATGTCAAAATAATAAATAAGGTTGAAATTGTCGTGCATTTTGTATCAATTATAGCAGAAATTAAAAAAACAGTAAATCTATCTAGGCAGTAAAAGTAGAAAAAGAGGCCATGAAAGTACATAGCCTCTTTTGGTAAAGTGTAAGGATTAAAAATGACAAACATCAAATAGAAATTAAGCTACCAGTTCTTTTGCTTTCTGTGCAGCACTTGCAGCATCCGGTGTGTAAGCATCTGCGCCGATTTCATTTGCAAATTCCTGAGTGATAGGAGCACCTCCAACCATAACTTTAATGTGAGAGCGGAAGTCTTCTGCATTTAAGGCTTCTACTGTAGATTTTAATGCAGGCATGGTTGTGGTAAGAAGTGCAGAACATCCGACAATTTTAACATCTGGATTTGCTTTAACGGTTTCGATGAATTTTTCAACCGGAACGTCAACTCCGAGGTCAATGACTTCAAATCCGGCACTTTCAATCATCATGGCAACCAGATTTTTTCCGATATCATGAAGGTCACCGGCAACAGTTCCAATAATTGCTTTTCCACAAACACCAGCGCTTCCGGAAGCAAGATGAGGTTTTAATACATCGACGCCTTTTTTCATTGCACGGGCTGCGACAAGCATTTCAGGTACAAAGATTTCATTTTTTTTGAAACGTTCACCGACGATACCCATTGCATTAATCATCCCATTTAAAATATCAGGAGCGGAACATCCTTCGTCTAAGGCTTCCTGAACAAGACCTGCAACTAATTTAGATTTTCCGGAAACAACTGCATTTTCAACATCTTGAAGTTTACTCATAGTGATACCTCCCTATTATTTCGATTGAATTAAATTTCCAATATATTTTCAAATGTTTAGAGTTAAGCCTTTGGTAATGGACCAATTAAGCCTTCTCTGTACGCTCCGATGTATTCCATACAAAATTCATCTTCGCCAAGCAAAGCTTCGGTTGCATAGGTAAGACCTAACATATCGCGGTTTGTCGGGTCCATAATAGCACTGTCAAGACCTGCATTCATTGCAAGAATTAAAAATCCGTAGTTAATCAGTTTACGAACCGGAAGATTAAAAGAAATGTTGCTGACAGCTGCTGTAATATGAATTGATGGATACTGTTTTCGGACAGTTTGTATGACTTCGATATTCATTGCAATTCCGTCTTCCGAAGTACAAAGCATTTCAACTAACGGGTCGATATGAATTCGGTTTGGACTGATGTGATACTCTTTAGCCTTTGTCATAATCTTGTCAAAGACACGAAGACGGTCGGCTGCACATTTTGGGATACCGGTATCATCACTTAACAGTGCGATAACCTGCCAGTCTTTGTTTTCTTCCTGTGCCATAAGAGGAAAGATTTTGTCGATTTTATCGCCTTCTCCGGACACAGAATTAAAGATTCCGGGACGTTTGCAGAATTTATATGCCTGCGTTAAAACGTCAGCGCTTGGACTGTCAACAGAAATCGGTAAATCGGTTACTTCCTGGATGCAGTCAATCATCCATTTTAAAGTTTCTACTTCTTCGGCTTCCGGAACGGATGCACAACAATCGATGTAAGTGGCATTTGCCGCAGCCTGTTTTCTTGCACGTTCTTTAATAAACTCGGAATCACGTTCTGCGATTGCCTTTGCTACAGATGGAATGGAACCATTGATTTTTTCCCCAATAATAATCAAATGAAACACCTCCTGAAACAATATAATTAAGGATTTCCCTTTCGTTTCCTGCTTTTTATATTTATTATTTTAGCAGGGTAGAGAGAAATAACAAGCCGCAGAAAGTGGGGAAAAATTCAAAGTTTTCCTACAAAGTGTAGGAAAGAAAATAATGACATATGAGGGGTTACCTGTCGTAATCCGGAAACAGACCAATCCGGTAATCTCTTGGGGACATTCCGGTATAGCGTTTGAACATGCGGGAATAGTATCCGGCGTCACTAAAGCCACAGCAAAGAGCTGCTTCGGTGATAGAATATTCAGGGTTCCTAAGATAAGGAATGCTTTGTTCAATTCGGTAACGCAAAAGATAATCAAAAAGTGATTCCTGCATGTGTTTTTTAAAGAAACGGCAACATTCGCTTTTACATAAATGAACTGAGTTGGCAATATCATCGAGAGAGATTTTCTTTTCAAAATTTTCGTGAATAAAACTTAAGATGGCTTTTAATCTGGCTGATGTTTTCGGATTCAGAGCATTTTCATTTAAAGAAAATGAGGTTCTGTGTTCGAGGAGCATCAGCCAGATTTTTGTAAGCTGCATTTGAATTTTGATTTCATAAAAATCGGATTTATCGGAGGAAAGGGAGATCAATTCACAGACCAGTTCTTTTAAATCGTGATGCCAGGATTCATTGCCATCAAATAAAAGAGAGGAAAATTCTTTTGCACTTACAACGGCATCGACATATTTGATCTGAATCAGACTGTTTTCAAATCCATAAATTAATTTTGAATCAAAAGTAATACTCCAGTAGTAGCAGGCTCTTCCGTCAATGGAGTGACCGCTGTGCAGAGCATTGCAGTTGGAAAACAGTAGGTCTCCTTTTTGGACATGCATTTCATGTCCGTTAATCTGATACATCATTTCGCCCTCTTCAATTAATGTTAATTCGATTTCAGGATGCCAGTGCCAGGAAAAGGTATTTAATTCATAAGATGTGATACTCTCATGGCTGACCAGAATCGGGAAAGAGACATCTCCGTGGCTTTTTAATTCCCTCTGGTTTCGATTGGTCTGTATTTGCATAAAATCTCAATATCCTCCATATAATCCCCATGATATTCCTTGTATTAGTGTCTATAACTCCATTATAATACAAGTAACAAAACTTACAAGTGTGAACGTAAAGAAAAGAAAAATACAATAAAGGAAGGTAAAAAAATGGGAATGTTTGAATCAGAAAAAGAAGTAAGCGTACTGAGCAGTGTTTATGGAGAAGAAAACTTAGCGAAGGAACAGGCAAGATATGAACATCTGGTAACAAAATTTAAAGAATGTTTTGGCGAGGGAGAAGTGGATTTCTTCAGTGCACCGGGAAGAACCGAGATTCTTGGAAATCACACCGACCATAACCATGGAAAAGTATTAACTGCAAGCATTGCAATGGATACCATTGCAGCAGCAAGAAAAAACGGAACTTCTCTGGTTCATGTAATCAGTGAGGGATACAAAGCAATTACCATTGATTTGGAAAATCTGGATTCTGAATGTAAATGCAAAGGAACCTTATCTTTATTAATCGGTATGTTTGAATGTGCCATAAAAAAAGGATACAAAGTAGAAGGATTTGATGCTTATATCACAACAGAGGTAATCGGTGCAGCCGGTGTCAGTTCATCTGCGTCTTTTGAAATGCTGATTTGTGCAATCATGAACTACTTCAGCAATGAAGGAAAAATTGATTATGTTGAGTATGCGAAAATCGGACAGTATGCAGAACATGAATATTGGTTAAAACAGTCCGGATTATTAGACCAGATGGCATGTGCAGTAGGCGGAGTCATTGCAATTGATTTCAAAGAAGAAATGCCAAAAGTAGAAAAAGTGGAATTCGGTTATGATAAGTTAGGATATGACTTAATTATTGTAAATACAGGAAAAGGTCATGCAGACTTAAGTGAAGAATATTCCGCAGTGCCGGTTGAAATGAAACGTGCCGCAAAGGTATTTGGAAAAGAAGTGCTTGCGGATGTGGACGAAAAAGAATTTATGGAAAATCTTAATAAAGTAAGAGAAGAAGCCGGTGATCGTGCAGTAATGCGTGCCCTGCATTTCTTTGCAGAACAAAAAAGAGTAGATACTGCAGTAAAAGCAATTAAAGAAGAGGATTATAAGACATTCTTAAACTGCATTACAAAATCAGGAAATTCCTCTTGGAAATGGTTACAGAACTGCTTTGCAACAAAAGATGAGACAGAACAGGCAGTTCCGGTTGCACTTGCGCTTACAGAATTATTTATTGAAGAAGAAGGAAGAGGATACTGCCGAGTGCATGGCGGTGGATTTGCCGGAGTTATTGCAGCAGTGCTTCCAAAAGATTTAACACCGAAATATGTGGAGATGATGACTCCTTATATGGGTGAGGAAAATATTTATGTGATGCAGATTCGTCAGACTGGTGCAGTGCATTTGGATATGTAAAAACAAAAAAGGAGCTCCTTTTGCTAATGCCTGATAAGAAAGTAATTTGAAAGGACATTAAAACTATATTTAAGGGCATAGTAAAGGCAGAAGAAAAGACAGTGTAAAGAGCAGAGATTGAACTGCTTCCCGTCAAGTAGACAATTAAAAAATAAAAAGTTATTTCTGCCACCAGTTTTGAATCTGGTGGCAGTTTTTTTATGCTACCAACATATATTGTTTGTATTTTGCTATTGGAGTTAATACTCCTAAATTTCGTTGCAATCTTTTATTGTTATAATAATCAATATCAAAATGATGTGGATTACCAGGTGGCAAAGGTATTGGCGACGAATCATGAAAGACTCAGCATTTTGGTATAAACATGTAATAGAGACAAACGGAGCAGAATTATAAAGAAAGCAGAGAAAGTAAAAATATCGGCAGAAAACGTCTATCAATTTCTTTCATCTTTTGATAAACTATAAAGTAAAGTAAAAATCAGGAGAGAAGAAAGATGTATCAGGCAAACGAAAAACGCTATGAAACAATGAAATATCATCGCTGTGGTACCAGCGGTCTTATGCTTCCGGAACTCTCTTTGGGATTATGGCATAATTTTGGAGATACTGGCGTCTATGAAAATATGAGACAGATGTGTTTTACTGCATTCAATCATGGAATTACACATTTTGATCTCGCAAATAATTATGGACCACAACCGGGAAGTGCAGAGGAAAATTTTGGTAAAATATTGAAAAATGAGTGGTATGCTTATAGAGACGAGCTTGTAATCAGTACCAAAGCAGGTTATGATATGTGGCCAGGACCGTATGGAACAGGAGGCAGTCGGAAATATTTGATTGCCAGCCTCGATCAGAGTCTGAAACGTATGGGATTAGAATATGTAGATATCTTTTATCATCACTGCATGGATCCGGAAACTCCACTTGAAGAATCTATGGAAGCTTTGGCGCAAATTGTCAGAAGCGGAAAAGCGCTCTATGTCGGAATTTCTAATTATGATGGTGAGACAATGAAACAGGCGGCAAAAATTTTAGAAGAACTACATTGTCCGTTTATTATTAATCAGAATTCTTATAATATTTTTAACAGAGAAATTGAAAAAATGGTTTAAAGCAAGCAGCAGCAGAGCAGAAAAAAGGAGTGATCTCTTTTAGTCCACTGGCACAGGGAATGCTTACAAATCGCTATCTAAATGGGATTCCAAAAGATAGCCGTGTAAATACAGATGGACGATTCTTACATGCGAAGCAGTTTACACAAGAACGTTTGGAAAGCATTCGCAGTCTAAATGCGATTTCGGCAGATAGAGGAGAGAGTCTTGCTCAGATGGCATTAAAATGGATTTTGCGTGACGGTATTGTAACAAGTGTTTTAATTGGAGCTTCCCGTCCGGAGCAGATTCTTGAAAATCTGAAAGTATTAAACAGCGCATCATTTAGTGAAGAAGAATTGAAAAAAATTGATGCATGTTCGTTGGAACTGTGAAAAGCAAAAAGAAAAGATGAGGGTAAGAGATGCTATTGATAAAAAATGCAGAAGTATATGCGCCAAAATATTTGGGGAAAAAAGATGTACTGATCTGTGGAGGAAAAATTGAAAAGATTCAGGACGAAATTGGTCCGTTGCCGATTGATTGTGAAGTTTTAGATGCAAAAGGAAAAGTTTTGACACCGGGATTCATCGATCAGCATGTGCATATCACAGGCGGAGGCGGAGAAGGAAGTTTTCATACAAGAACGCCGGAATTGCAGCTTTCTGAGCTGGTAGAAAATGGAATTACTACGGTAGTAGGGCTTTTAGGAACCGATGGAATTACAAGAAGTGTAGAGAATCTCTATGCAAAAACCAGAGCACTTTGTGAAGAAGGGGTAAGTGCATATATGCTGACTGGAGCTTATGGGATTCCAAATCCGACGATTACTGGGGAAATCGACAGAGATATTGTGTTTGTAAAAGAAATTTTGGGTGTGAAGCTTGCTATTTCAGATCATCGTGCACCGAATGTGACAGAAGACGAGCTGATTCAGATTGCCAGTAAGGCTAGAGTAGCAGGAATGCTTAGCGGAAAACCAGGAATCGTTGTACTTCATATGGGAGATGACAAGGCAGGGTTGCAGCCGGTTTTCCAAGCATTGGACACAAGTTCTGTTCCGGTGCGAATTTTTAGACCGACGCATGTAAATCGTAATAAAAATTTGATGGAAGAAGGATATGAACTCTTGCAAAAAGGCGGATATGTGGATTTGACTTGCGGTATGCACACCTCTCCGGGTAAGTGTGTATTAGAAGCAAAGAGGAGAGGAATTTCTACCGAGCACATTACTATGAGTTCGGATGGTCATGGAAGTTGGTCTAATTATGCAGAAGATGGAACGCTTTTGGAGATTGGTGTTTCTGGTGTGGATGCGCTTTATAAGGAATTAAAGTATATGGTAGAAGAACTTGAAATGTCGCTTGAGGAGCGTTGCCTTATATGACGAGTCAGGTAGCAGAGGGGCTTGATTTATTGCCGAAGAAAGGTTTAATAAAAGAAGGCGCAGATGGAGATATTCTTCTTTTTGATAAAGACTTACAGTTGGATGCTTTTGTGGCTGATGGCAAGCTTTTTATGAAAGAGGGAAAGATTCTTCAAAAAGGCACTTATGAAAAATAATGAAAAACGGAGACATCGATTTGGAATTTTGAATCGATGTCTCCGTTTTTTAAAGAGAGTCAAGTGGATATTCGCAATCCGCTTTGCTACTTGCTCATAACCAAATAGCTGCTACGCAGCTTATCAGAAGGGACTTGCCCCCTCCTGATACAAGCAAGTCCCACCCCTGCTTATTGCTTTTCACAATTGAAGCAGGGGACTTACTTGATTTGGTTAAAAAGTTTAAGAAGATAACGTGTCGATAAAACTTTGTCGTTCGGCTGGTGAAATAATGTCAATGACAAGGCAGGATGCTAAAATATTTAGCATAGCAATTGGAATTGTCATTGAATTGTAAAACAGCTCTGTAGAGGTAGGACAAATGAGCAATAAGTTGCTATAGCAAGCAGCAGGTGAGGCATCACTGTCCGTAATCGTTAAAATCGGAACTCCGGCTTCAGAGGCTTTTTTTGCAATATTTCCAATTGGAAAATAGTAGCGTGGAAAGGAGAAGAAGATAACAAGATCTCCTTTGGTAAGCTGACGTAAAGTTTTTTGTGTTTGTTCTAAATCGGATAAATCAATTAAAATTGCATTAAAATACAAAATTAGGAGTCGAGATTTTAAAAATTCGCCAGGTACTTTAGAAATATCGTGAGCAAAAATAAAAATTCGATTGCTGCGACGGATTTCATCAGAAGCAGCGATAATGGAATCGAAAGGTAAATCAGAAATAAAGCCGGAAAAGGCACTTGCTTCATGATTGCAAATTTTTAAAAGTATGCGTTCTCGCTCAGGTGCTTCACCGGTCTCCAGTTCCGGAATAAAGTAAGAAGAGGAGGAAGCAATACGAATCATTCTCTGGGTATAATCTCGAAACTGTTCTTTTAGACCTACAAAGGTAGAACAGCCAAGTTTTTGGCAAAAGCGCAGAAGCGTTAGTTCAGATACTTGAGTTTGCTGACTGAGTTGCGCTAGAGTAATGTAACTGATTTCTTCAGGGTTAGCAGTTAAATAATCTGCTATCGATTTTTGCTTTTTGGTAAGATTTGGATATAATTCCTGAATATGTTCTAAAATGTCCATAGAGTTTCCTTTCGTCGTCAGGGTTAAAAAAGTTTCGTGATATTTAACAAAAATGTAAGTGATGACTTTACAAAACTATTATAGCATGTATAATAAAAAACAGAAAGTAAAGTATATGCTTAACTGAAAGAAATTGAAAAAAGAGGAGGGCAAAACTATGAAAAAGCAGTTTGAAGAGCACTTTGAACGGACTTGGTTGATTATTTTCTTATTTATGTTTGTAATCCTTATGATTCCGTTCCCATTCTTTTATAGCGAGACATATATCCCTGCATTTGGTGGGATTCCGCTTTTTTTGTTTGGATGGTTTGTGCACACAGCAATTACATTTGCGCTGATTATAAAATATTATCGCATGTGTATGAAACGAAAAGAATATCACACCTATGATGAGGAGGAGAAAAAGTAATTATGAATGGAGCAGCAATTCAGCCGTCACCTATTCCTTTTTATACGGTGTTGGTACTTTATCTTGGAATTATGGCATTTATTGGTTGGTATGCAGGACGCAAGACCAACAGCTTGGGAGATTTCTTTGTCTTAAGCGGAAAAGCAGGAGTAGTAGTGAGTGGTATCGCATATTTCTCTACTCAGTTTTCTATGGGAACATTCCTTGGAACTCCGGGAACAATTTATGGCGTAGGATATGCAGGAATGGCAATTTCTGTACCGGGTGCAGTATTTTGCATGATTTTGCCGGCGCTTTTGATTGGTCGTAAGTTAATCACGCTGGGACACAAATATGGTTTCTTAACAATGGCAGATTATCTGACAGACCGTTATGACTCGAAAGTTATGAGTGGTGTGCTTGGTATCATGATGCTGTTTTTCTTGATTCCGATGATGGGAGCACAGATTATCGGAGCAGGTGTTATTGTACATGTATTTACCGGACTGCCTGAATGGGTAGGCGTTGTCGGAATGGGAATTATTGTGATCTTGTACTGTATGACCGGCGGTATGCAGGGTGCTATGATGACAGACGTAATCCAGGGTTCTTTGATGATTGCGACCGCAATCGTGACATTTGTGGTTTCTATCGTAATGGGAGGCGGTTTCTCTAATATCAATCAAACGCTCCATAGTATGAATGAAGCTTATCTGACGTTTCCAGGTGCAAATGGTTATATGCCTTGGACATATTATGTATCGAATATTGTGTTGTGGTCCTTCTTTACAATGGGACAGCCACATTTGTTTACTAAGTTTTTTGCAATGAAAGATCATAAAACAATGTTTAAAGCAATCCTTCTGGGTACTGCAGGTATGTTTTTCTCTGCAACTCTGATTGAATGGGCCGGTGTAAACGGAATTGCTACAATTCAGAATATTGAGAAAGCAGATCAGATTGTTCCAATGATTTTGCAAAGAGGTTTGAATCCATTTTTAGCTTCTATTTTTATTGCCGGCATTGTAGCCGCAGGTATGTCTACCATCGATGGTATTTTGGTAACGACTACCGGTGCAGTTACCCGTGATATTTACCAAAAACTCGTTAATAAAAATGCGACAGATGAAAGTGTTATGAAGCTTTCTAAAGTAATAACCGTTATAATTGGTATTTTGGTAATCTGCTTTGGTGTATTCCAGCCAGGTAGTATCTTTGAAATTAACTTATTTGCATTCTCAGGAATGGCAATTTTTGTAGTACCGATTTTGTTTGGTATTTATTGGAAAAAAGCAACTGCAAAGGGAGCAATCGCAGCAGTAGTAACAGGTGTGATCTCATTGTTACTCTTTACCTTAAATCCATCGGTAAAAGCACTTGCTTTGGGATTCCATGCATTGTTTCCAACAACGATCATTTCAGCAATTGTAATGGTTATTGTAAGTAAATTTACCAAAGCTCCGCCACAGGAGACAATTGAACGCCATTTTATGGTATAGCATGATAGGAGGAATTAGAGAATGTATCTTGCAAAAATGACAACAGTACAGGCAAAGGAAGCCTTTTTAAAAGATCCGATTATTGTGATTCCGGTAGGAAGCACGGAACAGCATGGTACACAGAGTGCGCTTGGAACAGATTTCATGGTTCCGTCTTATCTGGCAGATCACGTGGAAGATGTAGAAAATGTAATTGTAGCACCAACCGTTCCGTATGGTGTTTGCCCGTATCATTTGAGTTTTGAGGGAAGCATCAATATCGGATATGAAGGATTGTATTTGGTACTCCATGGTATTATGGATTCTCTTATGCAGCATGGAGCAAAACGCTTTGTGATTTTAAATGGTCATGGCGGAAATACACCGTCTATTGATCGTGCAGCGCTTGAAGTCTATCATAAAGGTGGTGTATGTGCAAGCGTTGATTGGTGGAGTCTGGTAGCTCAGTTAGACAAAAAATTTGAAGGTGGTCATGGTGATGTTCTGGAAACTTCTGCAATGATGGCAATTGCTCCGGATTCTGTGCATCTGGAACTGAGCAAGCCGATTAATGCTCAAGATCCGACCGAAAATATGAAAGCAGCTTACATTCAGGCGGTCAATTTTAAGGGAGGAATTGTGCGTCTTGTAAGAGATACTAAAGAAATCGCACCGAGTGGTTGGTTTGGTCCTTTTGATCCAAAGGAATCTTCAGCTGAGTTGGGACAGGAAGCTTTAGATTTAGCAGTAGCTTATATTCGTGATTTCCTGGAAGAAATGAAAAAAATGGAAGTATGAATTACCCCTCCCATGCGGTGCAGTGCATTTGGATATGTAAGATTTAAGTAAAGGAAAATAGGGAAAGCTTTTATTTCTTGAAAGGATAGAAGCTTTCCCTGTTTTTATTTAAGCTTAAATAATAATTTCAGAATACATATTTGGATTCGGTAAAATAGGATTGGAAACGTCCGACTGGAATTTTTTTCGATATTCCTTCGGGGTTGTTCCTGTAAATTCTTTGAAGACTATGTTAAAGGTCTGTTGATTATTATAGGCACATTCTACGGAAATTCGAGTGATGGAATAATCACTGGTAGTAAGAAGGTGTTTGGCATAATTGATTCGCAAGGAATTTAGATAATGGTTGAAATTTTGGTGAAGGACATTACTGAAGATTCTTGAAAGAGAATATTTTCCAATTCCAAAATGATTTGCAATATTTTCCAAAGAAATATTTTGCGTAAAATGAGAGCCAATATAGGAAATTACTTTTCCGGATAAATCTTGCAGACCTTGTTCTTCTGACTCATAAGGTAAGATTTCCAAGTAAGGAAAAATACGAGAAAGCATCAGGGAAGCAAGTGAGCTGCATAAAGCGACTGTTTCCGCACAAAAATAAACTTCTACGCTACGCTTTTCCGCATATAAAAAATCTGTGTGAATCTGATTCGAATCCAGTATAGGGTTAGCCGGCTGACCTTTTAATAAATCTTTTTTGAAGTAAGGAAGCAGGTTAGGGTTGCAATTTAAAATATAAAAAAGAGTTTCTCCGTATTCGGACAACGTATGATAGTTGTGGACGACATTTGGAAAGACAAGTGCAAGTTGTCCAGGTTTTAGCGTATAGGTTTTAGGTCCAATCTGCATCACAATTTCGCCTTGTATGACATGTACTAATTCGATTACCTGATGGATGTGCAAAGGAAAATCCAGTGGTTTGTATTCAAAGGTACAATAATAATTTTCTTTTTCGTTTTCGTATTCATAGAACATAATTGTCATCTCCTGCAATAAATGTGTGGTTTTCTTTTGTAATTATGAAGTATTATATAAAAAATACTGGTAATATGTCAAATATAGAAAGAAAAACGAGTTAAAAATGTACAAACTACATATTTGTTTTTTGGCGCGCGTGAAAACAGATGGTGAAAAAGCACAAATAAAATGTGTGCTTTTGATTCTGGAAAGGAGAAGAAATTATGCAAAAAAAATATCTGAAAATAATGAGTGCTGCTTTATGTGCAGCAATGTGTACTTCTTTGGTGGCATGTGGTAGCTCAGGAGACAGCTCTAGCAGTGATAGTAAAAATACAGAATCATCAGATTCCAGTTCTGACAGCGGAAAGAAAAAAGGACTTGAAGTTGCATATAACTTAACAACTGAAGATTTCTCAGTTTTTGAAGGAATTATTAATGACTTTACAAAAGAAACAGGAATTGACGTAACCATTTACAATGGTGGTGATGATTATGAATCAGCAATGAAAACAAGAATGTCATCAGGTGACCTTCCGGATATGTGGGTTACACATGGATGGAGTGTTATCCGTTATAGTGAATATATGATGGACTTAAGTGACCAGCCTTGGGTAGAAAATATTGATGCCGGATTAAAAGATGTTATCTCTAATGATAATGGCGAGCTCTTTATTTTACCAATTACACAGGCTGTTGCAGGTATTATGTATAACAAAGACGTATTAGAGGACGCAGGTGTAGATGCAACACAGATTCGTACCTGGGATGATTTTGATGCAGCATGTAAAGCGATTAAAGATAAAGGCGAAGCATCCCCGATTGAAATGTGTCTGGCAGATGGATTTGACTCCTATATGCTTGAAGGTATATGGCCAACCTTATATTCAAATGAGGATTTGAGTGATAATAAGGGAGAAGCATTAAAAGACGGAACATTTGATTGGCAAAAAGATGGATCGGATGCATTTGAAAAACCAACCGAATGGTATGAAAATGGATATCTTAACGAAGATTATGTAAGTGGAAGTAAAGATGATGTCTGCAAAGCTCTTGCAAATGGAGAAGGTGCTTTTGCAATCTATTCTACAGAAATGATTCCTTCTATCTTAGCTTATAATGCAGATGCAAATATCGGAATCCTGCCACTTCCATCAAAAGAAAAAGATGGAGCATCCTATTTTGGAACGGGTGAAGGAAACTTCAGTTGCTTCGGTATCTGGAAAGATACAAAATATGAAGATGAATGTAAACAGCTTCTTGAATACTTAGCACAGCCGGAAATCGCAGTTCAGATTGTAAAAATCGATGGTGGTATTCCTGGACTTACCAATATTGAATTAGACGAAAGTGACCAGGCAGCTTATACAACAAATGCATTTAAAGAAGCTCAGTCACAGTTTGATGGTGATTTGATTTATGATAACTTCTTTGACCGTGAATATCTTCCAAGTGGTATGTGGAGTGTAATGGCAGATGTGACTTCTACATTGTTAGCAGATGGTGACCCGAAAGGTGCAAATGAAGAAGCCCTGTCTATGGTTGCTGATAACTATAATGACTTAATGGGAAATTAAATCCATAATGACTTGATAGAGTGACAGAAACGGAAATGTGAAGCTCCGCACTTGGATGCTGTCCTTGTGCGGAGCTTTTTTGGGTCAAAAATCAGGAGAGAATCGTAGCTGAGGCCTTTTCTGAAATCTGACAGATGGGAGTTGTGTTATGACTGATAAAAGAAAACGAAAATTAAACTGGTTCTATGTACCGGCTGTAATTTTAATGATTGCTTTTATTGCATATCCTCTGGGAAATGCGATTTATCTTTCATTTTTTAAATGGAATGGATATTCCGTAAATAAAGAGTTTGTTGGAATTGAAAATTATGTTTCGATGTTTAAAGATAAAGTGTTTGTCTCATCACTTAGAAATACATTGATTTATGGTTTTGGATGTACACTTTTTCAGCAGATTATCGGACTGGCATTAGCTTTATTTTTAAATAGTAAATTTAAAGGTCGTGGAATTGTTCGTACTGTTATTTACATGCCGGCTATGGTTTCGGGTCTGGTAATGGGATATATTATGTATTTCTTCTTCCAGTACAAAGGCGGTGTTGTAAATGATATTTTAGCAGCATTTGGAGCTTCTGGATATGATTGGCTGGGAAATGGTACTTCCGCAATTGCAGTGATTGTATTTATTAATACCTGGCAGTTTGTAGGTGTCAGTATGGTTATTTACCTTGCAGGTATTCAGGGTGTGTCTCAGTCTTACTTAGAGGCTGCTACTGTAGATGGTGCAAATGCATGGGAAAGATTTCGTTTTATCATCTTACCGTTATTAGTACCGGCACTTTCTTCATCTGTTATCTACAACTTGATTGGTGGATTAAAACTCTACGATGTTATCATTGCATTAACAGATGGTGGTCCGGCGAAAAAGACTCATTCTCTTGCAACCTATATTGCAAATCGATATTTTGATGCAGAACGTGCAGGATATGCAGCAGCAATTGGTGTATTTTCCTTTGTGATGATTATGATTATTTCCATGATTGTCAATGCATATTTCCGTAAGAAGGAGGTAGACCTCTAATGGCAAAATTAAAAGAAATGATGCATAAAAATAAAGATAGCGGATTCTATGAAGAATCAGAAGAAAAAATGAAATTCCGCGCAAAAGATTGGTGGAAATATCTGGTTAGTATTGCGTTACTGATTATTTATCTGTTTCCATTTTATATCATCATCAATGTTTCTTTAAAAGCATTTAGTGATACAACTTCGAGAATCCAGTTTCCGGAAACAATTTACTGGGATAACTATAACAAGATTATTCAAAGTGGAGAAATTTTTACAGGTATTAAAAACTGCTTGATTATTACCGTACTTGTTTTACTTGTTGAGATTGTAATTGGATGTATGGCAGCTTATGGGCTGGCACGTAATCAGTCAAAATTAAACGAAATCGTAAGAAGTTTGATTATGTCTGTCATGATGATTACACCCCTTACAATTTTGGTTGGTGTTTATTCTACCATGTCAAAGATTCATGCAACTTCTACTTACTGGGGCATGGTATTGGTATTAAGTGCATTTGGACTTCCACTTGTTATCTTCTTGTATACGAACTTTATTTCAGCGATTCCGGTTGCGCTTGATGAAGCAGCTGCCATTGATGGAGCAAGTAATTTCCAGGTTTTCTTTAAAATTATTTTACCACAGCTTAAAACTGTAACTGTAACAGTTATTATCCTTCAAGGAGTTAGTGTATGGAATGAATATACTTATGCATATTATTTCCTGCAGAAGACATCCATGAGAACCATTACGTTGGTCATTAAAACGTTCTTCTCAGCAGTATCAAATGATTATGGCGCAGCAGCAGCAACAGCAGTAATCGGTATGTTACCATTGATTATTGTTTATCTGTGTCTGCAAAAATACTTTATCCAAGGTCAGGTAGATAGTGCGATTAAGTAAAAAGTAAAAAAGCTACCTTTGGATAGATTCCAATGGTAGCTTTTTTAGAAAAATGATAAAATAAAGTAATAAGAAAAAACAGGAGGAATGAGGGTGAAATTATCAGAGGACTCTCCGGTTGTGTCAATCGCAGAACAGATTTCGGAAGTGATAATTGCAGGATTTTTGTGGCTGATAGCATGTATTCCGATTATTACGATAGGACCGGCAAGTGCAGCACTTTATTATACAATTGTTAAAGTTGTAAGGAAGAAACATAGTACTGTCACAATTGCTTTCTGGCATTCTTTTAAAGAAAATTTAAAGCAGGGAATTGGTATAACACTATTTTATCTGGTATATGCCGTAATTTTATTGTTTTATGTAAGTGTAGTTACAAAAAGTGGAATGTTTGAGAGAACACCATATCTTTTTGTTGCATCGGGAATGGTACTTGCATCTCCGTTTGTAGTTACAGTACCGTATATTTTTTCCGTACTCTCAAGATTTCGTATGAGCATTGTTGGGCAGTTTCAGTATGCATTACATATGTCCGTAAAATATTTTCCAATTACAATATTACTGATTCTGCTTTTGGGAGCAGCAGGAATGATTTGCTATTTGTTTCCGTTTTTAATGGCAATTGTTCCTGGAGTATATGCTTGGGTTTCTTCATTTTTAGTGGAAAAAGTCTTACAAAAATATATGAAACAGGCAAGGAAAACAGAAGACGGTGCCTGGTATTATGATTAATAAAATAAAAA
>ENA-OQCN01000855-OQCN01000855.1-human-gut-metagenome-genome-assembly--contig:-NODE-855-length-16104-cov-2.149465_pt1 | contig 16104 bp, 27 predicted proteins | sample MGYA00242497_ERZ504576 | MGnify/ENA primary metagenome ERZ504576 (study PRJEB26092, sample SAMD00036296) | human gut metagenome | host: Homo sapiens | study: EMG produced TPA metagenomics assembly of... | reverse complement strand
GAAACAAAGACAACAGAATACAACCAGTGTGCTGTCTGTCCAGTGTGAAAAGAAGACAAGAACAATACAAGACAATAAAAATAATACCCCCGGAATTTTGTCAGAGGATTTGATGCTGACTACTTTTCGGGAAAAATAAAAAAATGGAGGACATCCAACATGTTAAATTCTAAGTTATTTGAAAATCCCGAATATGAAGAACAGCAGTTAAATCCGAATGTGTATTTAAGGGCACAGCAATATGCGAATGAATACGAGTGCCCACATTGTGGCTTCAAAGGCGGTCTGGTCGTGAGCCAATCTGATTGCGACAAATATGAATGCCTGAACTGCGGTCATCGAGGCAGTTTTGATCAGGAAATTGTTGATCGAAATGATGTGGAGAGTGAGTGGTTGTCATCGTACACAGAAGAAGAGCGAGAAGAAGTATACGATAAGGACTGCAGTGAATGGTAATAAAAACACCAGATAATTAAAACAATAAAAACAACACCCCCGGAAAAGCAGTCGGATAGATTTGATCTATTCGGCTGCTTTTTTGCAAGGGCAGGGAAAGGAGAACACAAATGGGCAAAAAACATAAAAATTTTGTAGTATTTCTGGATGTCGATGGCGTCCTGAATACCAGGACCACCGTCCAGCAAACCCCAAAAGGATATCAGGGAATTGACGATGCGCGCGTGGAGGTTCTGGCAAAGACAATCAGCAAGTTTGGCGGAGCGGATATCGTTCTGTCATCTGACTGGAAGGAACTAGAACCCACAGATGAAGATTACAGATATCTGGTTTCCAAGCTCGCCCGATATGGCCTGATTATATCGGGACACACGCAGGACAGGATGTACAAAAGAGGTGCCGGAATTGCAGCATACCTGGAAGAACATCCAGAGATCAAAGAATATGTGATTCTGGATGATTGCAGATTTGATTTCCAGAGTTATCCAAAACTTGGGAGCGGCTGCTGCTTACCGAGGGGATAGAGCAGGCTCGGTTCGCAGCCGGAACGCCGGCTGTGGAGACGATGGTATTTCTGAATTATGTAAAATTATTTTAACCAAATGGAGGAAAAGCAAATGAAGAGCAAAGTAATTGGATGGAACATCAATCAGCGCAGTGGTATGGGAAAGGGGATTCCACAGTTTGTGATCGATGAACTGATCGACCAGAATGCAGACATTATTGTGTTAACAGAACTGTTTCAACACAGCACGATTGGTTATTTCTGGGCTGAGATGGAGCGAGCCGGATATCAGCATGCAGTCACGCAGAATGATGGAACAAATGAAGTTGGAATTCTCTGGAAGAAGGACGTATACACTTTTCTTGCAGTGGATGATTCGGTGGTTACGACGATGGAAAACAATCATCCGAATTTCTTACTGGTGGATCTGGAAGACCAGGACGGACAGCTTCTTACCGTTGCCGGATTTCGGATTCGAATGGTGGATTACAGCCAGCGTGCCGAAGAACTGGAATTTGTTGTGAATAAGGCAAAGGAAAAGAAACATCCAGTGCTTATGATTGCAGACTGCAATAACCTGCGGCGGGAGACGACGGAGGCAAGCTGGAATCTACAAGTGGTTGACCATATTCTTTCACAGGGTGGATTCGAGAGACACACGCCATGCGGTCAAAGCATCTTTGAGGAACACGCAGACAGAGGATATGCATATGAATTTGCAGAAGATCATTTGATTACACGCGATATTGTAGTTGAGCTTGGAGATTATGACAGAGAATTTGTAAGGCGCGATCGGATTGCGTATCCGTGGGGGAAAGATTTTCAAACCCATGATAAAGAACACCGCCGAAGAGTATCCGTGGAACCTGGATTTCCGGACCATGCGATCGTAAAGGGATATCTTAGTACAGAGAAAGATCAGAAAAAGTAAATCTGATGAAGCTGTAGACTATAAAAATAATACCCCCGGAAAAGTGTGACCGTTGTGTAGCAAGATGTTTGCTGATGCAGCGGTTACACTTTTTATGGGGCAAAAGGAAAGGAGGAGAATGAAAATGTTAGGAAAACTGCTTACCTTTTTGCTCACACTGTTCCTACCCTTTTTAGAAGGAACAAATATTGTATGATAAAATCGCGGATTAAAGAAAAAGGAGGAAGCGAAATGATGAAATTTGATAATGCAAAATATAGAACCGTACTCAATCTGATCAAGAAAACGGGCGAATTCAAGGGGAAAGCAGTACCAGTAAGGCAAGGCTTCATGAGATGATTGGCGACGCACTTGGGATATCACATAATACGGTAAAGGACTGGGAAAGAGCAACATCAAATGGGCCAGATCCGAGAATTCCAGGCTTGCTGGAACAGCTGGAAGCATATCTGGAATTACCGGAGGGTGGACTGCGGGAAAGAACAGCTGAACCAATTAAACTGAATGAAGAGGAGAGAAAGATCATGAATACAACAACTGATTTTCAGAAACAGCAGATTATGGAGTGCTATGAAAGACTCAGAAAATTTGTCAGCGACATGGATATTGAGGATGAAAACGTATATTACGACATTCGCAATATGATCGAGGTGAAGAAAATTGCATTGCCGACAGCAGTATACAAGGCAATGATGAACTTCATGGATCAGGTTGTTGAACCATATGTATTTGAAGATACGACGGAGATCTTTTCCGAAGAGGAAGCAAAGCGCAATGAGAAAGGAATTGTGGAAATAAAGTCGGAGCAGGCATTTCAAAAGCTGATGGTTCGATTTATGGAGAAGCTGTCAGAACTGGATGCGAAGATCGAAACGTTTGCAGAGAGTGAGTTAAAGCCTTATCTCGAACGATAAGGCCGTGAAACAGGGCGGAGAGATATTGTCGATTTCGGTCGGGATATCTCTCCCACAACAAAGACAAGATCAGAAGAAAAAAGTTGGAGGGACAAAATGGGAAAACAAATTCAATTTACTAAGAAAGATGCTTATCATACCCCGGGCAAGGCAAAACGGGAGCGGATCAAAGTTACAACCATTCAAAAAGCCCATCTGCTGAAGAAATTCTCGAATGTCCTGCGGGATAACAAGGATGGTATCAGTTTCTGGTTCAATACAGAAAGATTCATGACAACGGCAAGAAGATATAATTTTGTAGCCTCCAGCATCCTGCGGGATATAGAATTATCAGAATATATTGAAGAGGATGAATCAGTGAGCCTCAAGACAATACGGAGATTGTTAAACTATTGTCAATACCCGGAGGAAGAGGAGCTTATGGTTGGAATTCAGGCGATCAAACATATTGGCAAGGCGTTATACGGGGATGAAGATGCCTTCCTGGAGGTCATTGACGAGGAAAGTCTGTGCTGCATGGCAGAGCAATATCTGGCAATGTAAGAGCCATAAATTTCAGAGTGCGGCAGTTCGGACAAAAATCTGACACCAGAAGGACAGTGAATCATGATACGATACTGCACAGAACTTCAGTCTGTGCAGTATCTGAACCTACATGTAGTATCAATACAGGAGGAAGAACATATGAAAAAAGAGAGCATGGAAGTCGTAGGAAGAATTGTAAAACGCGAGAGGGAGCTATTTGGCATTCGTGTAATAAAAAAGGACAACACATCAAAAGTGCGTCAGATGTACCCGGAAGCATGGCACATGTTTTACTTGTTAGAGAATGAAAATAATCTGGTTCCGCCGCTGGAAATCCAAGGTACGATGGAGGTGCTGAAAAATGATCAGATCCGCCTGCTGTGGTTCATTCATCCCATCATGATCAATGAGTGGAATATGGAGAACTGCATTTTGTTTGCCAATGAAGTAAACAGAGAGCTTGGCAACGGCGGCCGTTTCTGGGTAGATACGGAGTATTTTGATTTTGCGTATGAAGAGCGTTTTGAAGAAGAAATGCTGCAGCTTAGTGGGATGAATGTATTAGAACGGCATATGTTCGAATGGCCGCTTGGACAGTTCCGGGATATTCACATTCCGCTTATGATGCTTCTGCAGGGGAAATGGGGAGCTGAAACAGCCATTCGGTTTATCAAAGAACTCAGAGAAAATGGTTTCGTCGAAAATGAAAAATACGATCTGTTTCCGGATGCGTGATTTGAGAGCTGTTTTGGAAATGCAGCGAAATAAATGAGTACAAAGAATGGAGAAAGAAAAATGGCTAAAAAAGTGGATTACAAAAAATATAACTGCGTATTAGAGATGAGCAAATGGATGGGAAGCACACCGAAAGCCTTTAAAGCGGCAATCCTGAAAGAGGCTGTGCGCCAGAATGCGAACAGCGGTGGGAAGGTGGAAAAGAAGGAAATAAGAGCATGCAGAGCCGAAAAGCATAAGAAAAGGACATGCAAATAAAAATATGGTGGAGGCGAAAGATATGACGACAATTATCTGTGAGATGGATTCTATGGAGTTGTGTGTCTGGAAGGAAAAGCATCTGCAAAGGGCATGCAGCGGAGATGAATGGATTTTCCGGGAGAAAGAAAAAGAACCGGAAGGCATCCGGGTGAATTTTGATGTGACGCATGCATATGAGATATTCAGCTGTCTGGGCAGGTATTGGGGCGATTTCAATTCTTGCCCGGACAGCGAAACCATGGGACGGGTGGCAAAAAGATGGGAAGAAAAATATGGATTAAAGCTGGTGGAGCTTTCGCATGATACGCTGACCTTTCAAAGTGATCGTCGGATTTCGAAAAAGGAGGCGGTCGAGATTACAGAAGAAACGGTGGAGCTTTGTGCAGAAATTGTAAACGGAAAAGAAAATCAGCAGATCGAGACAATCAGCAGAACAGGAGGATTACATTATGGTGGGATTAGTGCATAGCTTAAAAAATAAAAAAGAGGTTTTTATGAATGTAAATGATCTGGCAAAACAAGTTTCTTCAATCATCACACCGCAAACCGACAATTTTTACCGCGACATCCGCATCTATGGTCATTTCTTCCACAATACAAACGACACGATGTGGTGGGGCGATGTAGGAATGAAATTTCTGACGCGCGCTCCGTTTGATGTCCGGTGGCTGCGAGAGGAAAGATTAGACGATCCATATGGCGGATTTCTGTATGACGCACGGTAGAAGATAAAGCCCTTATTATGTTTAAACATAAATACAACCAGGAAAAATATGATAAACCTGGGGCTGATTTTTCAGCCTGTTCCTACGAATTTTTCTATTCCAATCATCCGTTTTTGCGAACCGGATTGTGGAGTGGAACCATGCGTCCACGCTATGCGTATGTTGTCGATTTGAAAAACAAAAGCTTCAAACTGGCATCCCAATGGAAAACAAAGGTACCGCCTTACGACACGAAAGAGAAGTACGAACGCACGGAGCTGAATGAAATTTACAACACGCTGCAAAAGGAACTGGATGGAATCGCAGATCAGGTGCAGGCAGAATATCTTGAGATGCAGCGGAAAGCAGCCAGAGCAGCGTATGTGAGGGCATGTTTTGATCCGGTTAACGGACGTGAGGATAAAGAAGCCTTAGAAGAATATTATCGTGCCGAGCAGGAATTTGTGAAAGCTTTGTATACCTTGGCGGAAGCTGTCCTGAAAAGAAAGGAATGCACAGTGATTTATGATTTTCTGTCGGAATCCGGTACACTGACCAATAATAGAATTTCTATGCTGGCATTTCTTGCGGCAATTGAGAAAACAAGAATCTGGTAATGGACAGAAACTTCCCGATGTAAAAGAAAGGCAACAGAAGAAGTGGCCAAAAGAGTGTCCACATGCAGGAACGGTTCCATGATAAGATAAGGCATACCCGGAAAGTAAACCACAAGTTCAATGCAAATGCCGGAGAGAAGTGGAATAATAGGAGTACATCAGAACACCGGCGGATGCATCAGAATACCGAACAGATCAGGAGGAACAACTCGATATGACGTTGAACGAACTTTTCGCAATTCAGGAAGCAGACGTAACAAAAGAATTCCTGTTGAAAGCCGGCTGGAGTGAGATCGCAGAAGAACCGGCGGAGATATTCCGGCGGAGCAGGCTGGTTCCTGACGGAGTGGAATCACATAAGGAATACAAAAGTTAAAAGAGAAATATGAGTGAGGTAGCTCAGCCATGGTAGAGCAGAGAAACCAAGCCGATCATGGGTGTGGTCGGTACAGCAAAAGATCTATTGTCGCTGGTTCGATTCCAGCCCTCACTCCTGAAACATGAAAACTCACAGTCAACGTACAAAAGAATGGAGACGAGATCACAAATGAACACAGGATCTGCAATCGAAACTGAAAGATTATTCCTTCTCCCAAGCCGGACGGACAGAGACTCCGAGGCATTTTTACAAATGCTGCGGGATGATGGCGACTTCTACATATTCTGCGGAGTCAGCCCATCCGAAAAACATGTGATGGGGTTTGCCAACTACTTTGAGAGAACCGATCATGAGCTTTGCACCTATTCCATTTTTCCCAAACAGCAGAAAGACAAGTTTATTGGTTACGTAGGCGTACATAGAGAAATGGAAGACGAATACGAAATTGAATTTTATATCGCCAGAGAATACCGAAGAAACGGCTACTGTGAAGAAGCCAGCCGAGAGCTGATTAATCAGCTCTTTGGTGATGGGGTTTCTGCAAACGGAAAGAATCTTTTCATCGATAAGCTGTATGTGACAACCCAGACAGAAAATGAACCAACGATCAGCCTGCTGCGGAAGCTGGGGTTCAGAGAAGTAGAGGACGGCCCGGTCATGGTTGTGCTGGGTAACATTTTCGAAAAAGAAGATAATTTTTTCGCACACGAAGTAGTAAAACTGGTACTGACAAAGGAGGAGTTTTCTGATGGCAATTAAATTTGAAGAACTGAGAAAATATGTTGCACGCAATGTCCGCTTATCCATCTGTTTTGAGGATGGTTATTACCACGATTATCTGATGATGTCAGACATTCCGGAACAGAAATATGCCGGCTTTTACATCTATGGAGTCGGAATGGTGGATGTGGAATTTTCCAGAGATGTCTATACGGCTTTGCCGGAACCGGAAGGAGAATGTTGGTGCAGTAAAGATGATACAATGAATCCGGCGATGGAACTTATGATTTCGGAAGAACCGCGGGATATCAAACGGAGTGTGGAACAGAAGCTTTTGTTCCGGGATCTAAAACCGTATCTGCAGATCGGCAGACATTTTTTCTATCGTAAATCGAAATGACTGGTCATCTGAATACTATGAATATCGGAGTGAGATACCGGAGAAAATACGATGATATGTATGTGTACGGCATCGGAATGGAAGAGTGTCCACATGTTGAGAAAATGTGGATGGATGTTCAGTATGAAACGGTTCACAGAAAGCAGATGGTGATTGTGCTTTCCAATCAGCCGAGAGAAGATCTGAGAACAGAATAAAAGAGAACTTTTTATGCAACGGAAAAAGGAAAGGAAGAGAGCCAGAGATATGGATAGAGATCACACGTTTGATTTACCAGATTTAACAGAAGACTTCTGGAAAACCGTTGTGTTTGCACAGGAGGATCCCCCTTCTGGAATGGGCGGCCCGGGATGTGTATGTCTGCTCAGCAAAGAGGGAAAAGAGTATATTTTCGGATTTGAAGAGACACCATTTTACAAAAGTACCGAGCTTTTCCCGATCTTTGAGACGACCGATGAAAGAATTGGTTATCGTCATAAATATAAAGCAGAAGATCACGGCTGGAAATATCTGGAGAAAGAAAATGCACTGATCCGGGAAGACATTCTGGATGAGTACAGCAAAGCGGCTGCGGAGGCGAAACGGGAAAAGGAAAATTTCTGGCATTTTTATGCCATCGATCTGGCCGGCCGGGCAATTGGCGTGGAGCATCTGGAACGATATGATTACATCGGAAGCGTTCTGTACAGGGAAAGAATGGATCGGGAAATGGCGGAACGCCGGAAAAAACGCGAGAAGGAGAAACTGACGGAGAACGAATTTAACTGGAAGCCGATGCATGTGAACAATATTCCGGACAATTCTGAGATGGGCGTTTACGCACTGTTGATGAGAAGGAATGACGGAAAAATCAAGGGTGTAAAATACTCGATTCTGTATCAGTACGAGGAGCACAGCCCGATGCTGATATACAGTGATGCAAAGGTGGAAGCCTATATTCTTTTCTACGCGGATTACGATGATATCATCGGTCCGTGGGATTATCATTCTGTCAGCAGACAGGAATGTGCAGAGCTTTACGGAAAAGAAAATCATTTTCCGCCGGAATTGGCATATTATGATGGATTACGTTTTCAGATGGTGATATTCATAACTTCGGCAGATTTCTCCGCACATTCCAAAGTCTGGAAGAAGCTAAAGCATATGCGATGTATTATGCGAATGTGAACAGCGGCGGAATCAACAAGAAAACAATTCTGAAACAGGAGGAGGAATCCAGAATCGAAGATCATGTGAACCGTATTGCACATTACGAAGCATATCAGATGTATCGAAAATATTATAAAGAAATTCTGGATGCTATCAGCGAAGAAAACTGTTTCCCGGATTCCTGCAGCGGAGGCGGTGTATATCTGCGGGAGGCAATTTTAAAGAAAGTGCCGGAGATCACAGAAGAACAGCTCAGGATGATCTGGAGAGAACTTCCATTTGTGATTGAGAAGAGAACGCAGGACTGGATTGAACGGGAAAAGCAGTTCAGTGAAAATTATATCCGAAAGGCCAAAAAGCGGAAACCCGGGAAAACGAAAAGAACCGCAGATCAGATCGGGAAATAAAGGAGAGGTGCAATATGGGTATTTTAGAATTTCTGGAATGTTTTGATCCACTGACGGAAATCTGCGTTGAAGATGCCACGGAAGTCGTGTTTGAAGGAAGGCAGAAGATTTTCCTGAAGAAAAGGATAAGGCCTATATCATCGTTCCGTCTCGCACAAACAACAGAGATGGCGTGATTAGGCTGTTTGTTTCGAAACAGGAATATTTGGAGAAAAAGTGCGGGCAAAATAAAATATATGTACTGGATGCACTTTTGGCTATTCTGTATTCTGTTATGAGAAAAAATTCTGAAGCAAAACAGGTATTTCTTACCATGGTGGAAAAAGCGGAGGACTATAATGAAATACTGCAGAAGTGGGAAAAAGCTCCTGAGAAAGAAAAAGAGCCGCTTGAACGGGAAAAACAGGGGAGATGGAAAGCTTTTCTGGAGGAAAAAGAGCATCTTCTTCGGGAAATGAAACAAATAGAACCACTTTGGGATATTTCGGGTCAGTGGATCGGATACAGCCAGGAAGAGCTGGAGTATTTTGCAGAGTATCTGGTAAGAAGAAAGAACATGCTTCTGGAAAGAAAACACACGCTGGAAGCACAAAGCTGGGCACAATGCCATGAAGATGAACTTTGCCAGATCATGAAAGCGGACTACCCAAATGAGGGGATTGCAGCGTTGGCACTGGAAAAGCAGTATGGACTGGATGAACAGCAGGCCAGAATGATTTTCGATTTGAGATTTCGATTCATGTTTGGAACAGCCAGAGATCTGGTAGAACGAGACAATATGGTAATTGGACGTATGCTTGAAATTTTTCTGAAAGATGAGGGAGGGGCAGAAGGATGATTTTCCTGGCGGGATCTGCGGCGAGCGGAAAAACGAAAAAAGCGGTTGCATATGGCTGGAAAGAGCGAAAAACCAGCGAGGATGGAGTTCTCCTTTTTCACTGCAGCATGAAAAGAAGGAGATGTGGAAGATTCTGCAGAGCATGTACGGGCAGGAGGAGCTTTCCAAGATAGAAATTGATGATACACCAGCGATGATGGTGGAGAGAATGGCAGAAATCATAGCGCAGAAAGCAGAGAATGGAGCAATTTCTGTTTTTGTGATTGATGAAGTGCCGATGATGACAAGCAGAAAAAATTTTGCCGACAGAAAAGAAGAGCTGCGGTATATGATTGGCTTGCTGGGAAACTGCGAGAAAAAAGAACATGTTGTGATTGTAGCCGTTATTCCAGTGTCGAAATACTGTACAGAAATGCAGAAGAAAAAAGAAGTAAGTACCTGTTATGGAGAAATAGAAAAACCAGAAAATTGTCTGGTTTTCGTATAGACAAGAACCTGTCCACATATGGGATACGGCAGGTGGTAAGATAGCAGGTAGAAAGAGACAACAGAAGGATTACCAGTAAAAGCTCCAAGGGAGGTAGCAGCGAATGATTCTTTACAAATACACAGCAGACTGTTCAAAACTGAATCTGGAACAGGAGGATTCAACGAAGGAAGGATATGAGCGTCTCTATTCCAGACGGAGTGATGCTGCGGAATGGAACAGCAAGTTTTACACTGCCTACCGTACAGAAAAGAAGTTTTTCATTATGATCAGTGATATTCTGAATGGTCAGATGACGATTGTGGCTGCACTTGAGATGGAAGTGGTTCCCCGGGTATGTGTGGATTGTATTCAGAAGATACTGCCGGAAATTGAGTTGCTTGCGTATGAGGAGATCACAAATGATGCGTTTTGCAAAGAACTGGTTCGGGCAGAACGGAATAACTGGACGGAGTGTTACAGCGGGTCGCTGAAGGAAAAATTAAAACTTGCGATAGAACCAGAACATCACAGTTTTTTTGAACCTGTTGCGTATCAGGTAAGTGAACGGATTTATACCGCTCAAAATATGACCAGACAAAAGCAGGCGGAGCAGATGCAGGAAATTATGGCATCGGAAAGCTTCTATGACGAAATGGAGCGGATTTACGCCCCGGAAAATGAAAAACGTTTTGTTGGGCATCCGGTTCATTATCTGATCACAGCCGGTGACAAAGCGGCTGCGGATGATATGATAGATCTTCTGATTCCGGCACTGCTGGAGAATCAACGATTGCTGAGCGGCAGAGTTTACGATGTGCAGAAGATGACATACAAGGCAGAGCGGAAGATAATTTTGACAATATTTTCTCCAGTGCTAGAGGCGGAACAGTGATTCTGAATCTGGAAGGTGAAAAGAGTACAGGAATGTATGCCACCGGCAATTATGATCTGGCGAAAACACTTGGGAAGAAACTGAATGAGTATGGAAATTCTACATTGTTTATCTTTGTGGACATTTCCGGAAGCCGCAGCGTATCGGATGAGACGATAGCGGAAATTCTTTCCAACGCGGATCTGATTCAGATTCAGGAAGGCCAGGGAGATCTGGAACGGGCGACGGGCTATTTGAAACGTCTGGCGGATAAGACAGAGTATCACGACTACACGATAGAAGAGCTGACGCGGTATCTTCCGAAAGAAAAGAAATTGTATTCTGTATCGGATATCTTTTCTGCCTACAACAGATGGTACGGAAGCGGATTAAAAACGCATATTTACAAGGCCTACAAACAAAAAGACCTCGTCAAAATTCAACTGAAAAAGAAGACAGACAAGCCGTATGTGGAGCTGCAGAAAATGGTAGGCCTGTCGGATGTAAAGAAAGTGACAGATGAGATTCTGGCGGCGGCCAAAATGCAGAAAATGCGGAAACAGATGGGTCTTCCGGGGGGTTCAGTCATCCATGCATATGCTGTTTTCCGGAAATCCAGGGACAGCAAAGACAACCGTGGCGCGTCTGCTATCCCAGGTCTTGAAGGAAGAGGAAGTGCTGAAATATGGCCACATTGTAGAGTGCGGCAGACAGGATCTGGTCGGAAAATATGTCGGCTGGACGGCACAGATTGTTGAGAGTAAATTTCAGGCGGCGCGTGGCGGCATTCTGTTTATCGATGAGGCGTATTCTCTTGTAGAAGACAACCGCACGTATGGCGCCGAGGCGATCAATACCATTGTGCAGGAGATGGAGAATTACCGGGATGAGGTCATTGTCATTTTTGCAGGATATCCGGAGAAGATGAAGGAGTTTCTGGAGCAGAATGAAGGTCTTGCAAGCCGCATTGCCTTTCACCTGAATTTCCCGGATTACTCACCGGTAGAACTGACGCAGATTCTGGATCTGATGCTGGAAAAATCGGAATACCGGATGGACGAAAGAACAAGGGAAAAATGCTTTTCCATCTGCGCCGATGCCTGTCGGGAAGAAAATTACGGCAATGGACGGTTTGTCAGAAACCTGCTGGACCACGCTATCATGCGCCAGGCAGACCGCCTCATTCGGGAACATCAGAATGGTACGCTGGGAAAAGAGGAGGCCTGTCTTCTGACGGCGGACGATTTCGAGATGATCGGTCTGAAAAAGAAACCGCAGAGCCGGCAGATCGGATTTTGTGCCGGTTGAACAGCATAAAAAATCAGCAAAAAAAATTAAACCAGCGGTTAAGTGCAGAAAACGAAAGCATGTGATACAGTATATACATGAAGATTGCGGGAGTGCAAAGCACGTAGCAATCTGGTATCAAAGGGGTCAAAAAACCTTTTGACCCCAACGTCTATATATAACAAAACACAAATATTCACAAAAAGACCAGAAAGGGGGAGTGAACACATGAAGTTAAGCGAGCTGTTGAATGTGTTGAAAACAGCAGAAACTGCGGAAGAGATGGATGTGAGACGAGAAGAAATCGCAGCGCTGATTCCGGCCGTACGAACCATGTTTGGCTATGATCAGAAGAACAGTGCACATCAGTATGACTTATGGATGCATTCCCTCCATGTGGTCTGCAATCTTCCGCGGAGGATGGAAAATGACATGGTCTATCTGGCGGCGCTGCTGCACGATATCGGAAAGCCGGAAGCGCAGTGCAGGGGAAAACGCGAGGGTGATCCGGACATGCATTACTACGGTCATCCCGAAAAAAGCATGGAAATCGTGCGCGACATCGTGGTCCCGGAGCTGGACCGGCAGGGGTATGTGATTCCGTGTTTCGATGTACAGGAGCTCCTGTATTATGTGAAGTATCATGATGACCACGTCAGTGTAAAATTAAAGCACGTCAGACGCCATACGAAAATGGCCAGCTTTGCGATGTTTCAAAACCTGATGCTGCTACAGCTGGCAGATGCCAAAGCACATATCCAGATCCCTGTTATCGCCGAACGGGCAGAAATCTGCGGACGGCTTGCCGGGGAGGAAGGCAGACTTCTCTATCAGAAAATTCTGGATGGGGAGTAGCTGATGAGCCGAAGCTGTAAAAAACGCCCGTCAGCAAAGGCCGATGCAAAAATTTCCGTTGGGCAAAGCGCGCGGCAAATAAGAGGGTTCGACGGGCGAAAACACTGTGGGGAAAATCAAAAGCATTTCGAAAAATTTCTGAGACATGGGATATCTGCGACTGGAAATTTTACGGTGAGAGACCCTGAAATCCGAATCGGGAAGAAAAAAAATCACTGGGGAAAATGCTATTACAGAAAATGATCTGGAAAAGATGCATGAAACCATGGATGAATTATGAATCAAGATCCGAAAGGAAATCCTGAGCTGGGGACAGAAGACAGAAACACTAAAATAACAGAATAAGGCGGTAGTTTAACGGGCAAAACCTGTGCAGAAAAAGGTTTCATGTTTGTGGAACACACAGCAACTTTTTGAGGAGAATAGGGAGGCACAGAATGCAGGTTCAAGTCCTGCCCGCCTTACGCGAGTGAGGTAGCTTAAAAGAAAGAGCGCGAAAAACGGTCATGTGCGTGACCGTAACGGCAAACTTTTTCCAGTGGTAATGGCGAAGATGCCGGTTCAAATCCGGCCCTCACTCAGAAAAAAACAGAAGAGCAAACGAGAAAGAATGGAGTCCATAGATCCAGAAAAGGATGTCTGGAGAAAACAGTGGAACGAAGGAAAGGAGCGGCAGCGATGGATTTTGCAGAATGGATACGGGAGCAGGCGACAAAAACTTATACAGAAAATGGAGCAGTAGCACGGAACACAACCGGCGATGCGCGGCTGGATCTGTTTGCGACAATTGGATCCCTGCGCAGAGCGGATCCGGAAAGAATTGAGCTTCTGTTTGCGGAAGCATATCAGGCAGACCCGCTGTTCGCATTGAAAATCCTGTTTTATGCGCGTGATATCCGGGAAGGTCTCGGCGAGAGACGTGTCTTTCGGATTCTACTACAGTATCTTGCCGAGTACCATCCGCAGGCAGTTATTGCCAACCTTGATCTGATTGGTGTTTTCGGCCGTTTTGACGACTGGTACTGCCTGATCGGAACTGGCGTTGAGGACGAGATGTGGAGTGCCATGAAGCAGCAGCTGGAAGCAGATCTGAAAAACTTTCAGGAGAGAAAAAGCGTTTCCCTGCTTGCTAAATGGATCAAAACGGCAGACTCTAAAAATACGGAGACGAGAAAACTCGGCATTCTGACGGCGCAGAAACTCGGCTATCCTGTTTACAACTTCAAAAGAATCGTCCGTTCTCTGCGGAAATATATCGGTGTGCTGGAAGTGAAAATGTCAGAAAGAAAGTGGGAGGAGATCGTTTACCCGGAGGTCTCCGGAAGAGCCATGATGATTTACAGGAGCGCATTTCGAAAACATGATGAAAAGCGTTTTAACCAGTATCTGTCGAAGGCACTGGATGGAAAAGAAAAGATTCATGCGGAGACGCTGTACCCGTACGATCTCGTGGAAAAAGTTCTGTATGGACGTCAATGGAATCAGGTATTGGAGGCGCAGTGGAGGCAGCTGCCGGATTATGTGGCGCAGGAAACGAATGCAATTGTCATTGCAGATGTTTCCGGTTCCATGAGTGGAAGACCCTTGGCGACATCCATTGGTCTTGCTATTTACTTTGCAGAGCGGAACCGGGGCGCTTACCACAATCTTTTCATGACGTTCAGCCAGAAGCCGGAATTTGTTTCTCTGAGAGGGGAAACCTTGCTGCAGAAAATCAAATACGTCGAGCGTACGGAATGGGGGATGAATACTAATCTTCAGGCTGCATTTGAGCGGGTTCTGGAAACAGCGATGGATCACGATGTACCGCCGGAAGAAATGCCGAAAGCGCTGATCGTTGTATCTGACATGGAGATCGACAGATGCGGAGACCGCAATTGGATGTTTTATGATCATATGAAAGAAAAGTACGAGTATTGCGGCTACCAATTACCGAATATTATTTTCTGGAATGTAGACAGTCGAAACGATATTTTCCATGCCGACAGTCGGAGAAAAGGTGTCCAGCTATACAGCGGCCAGTCGGTTACGACATTCCAGAATCTCCTGAACAATATTGACAGCACGCCGGTTAAATCGATGGAAAAAGTGATTGAGAGCGAGCGGTACGCATGCGTCAGAATTGGAAATGCGGCATAAAAATGTTAAAGTTAGCAGTATGGATAGAAAGCTTTCAAAAGATGTAAAGCTGATATTGAAAAAAAGAATGCAGAAGAATAAAGGAAAAGAGGACACTATGGCATCAAGCATGATTCACTTGGCAATTGTACAGGAGATGAGAAAGAAAGTCTCGTTTCGAGATATCAACCGCCTGTTCCTTGGGGTGATTCTGCCGGATGGGGCGGTGGCGGGAAATAGCCATTTAAAGAAGAAAATCTGCGAAAATACCAGATACACATACGATCTCGAATGTTTCCGCGACAGATACGGGAAATACATGGAGAAGGATGATTTATATCTCGGCTATTATCTTCATCTGATCCAGGATATGCTGTATCGGAGATTTATGTATGGGGAGCATGGCTGGAATTCGAGCGTTCCTGGAAATGTAGAAAAACTGCATCGTGACTACGAGATATTAAATGAATATGTTTCGAAAAAATATGGACTTTTCCAGGAAATGATCCAGGAGCTGGATCTTACAGAAGAGCCATTGGCACAGCTTGCTGAATTCGATGTGAAAGGTCTTATAAAAGAAGTCCGCGGGGAATTCGTCCAGAGAAAAGAAGAGAAATTGTCCATCCTTACCAGACAAATGGCCAACGAGTACATCGTACGCGCGACGGAATTCTGCGTGGAAGAGCTAAAGGCACTGTCCAAAGGGAAATCAGGTCTGGACAGTACTGTGTGGAGCTGGGAAAAACCAGAAAACATATCACATGAAAAATTAAACCAGAAGTTAAATGCAAAAATCGAAAATATGTAATATAGTATATACAGAACAAAGCACGGACATTCACAAAAAGAACAGAGACGTGCAGAAAGCAGGAATGCAGCAGACACATTTATGAGTGCAGACCGCAGGCATACAATGTGGGATGTATGAAGCCATGGATGAATTATGAACCAAGGTCTCTGAAG
>ENA-OQCN01000854-OQCN01000854.1-human-gut-metagenome-genome-assembly--contig:-NODE-854-length-16116-cov-4.073363_pt1 | contig 16116 bp, 16 predicted proteins | sample MGYA00242497_ERZ504576 | MGnify/ENA primary metagenome ERZ504576 (study PRJEB26092, sample SAMD00036296) | human gut metagenome | host: Homo sapiens | study: EMG produced TPA metagenomics assembly of... | reverse complement strand
TAAATAATTAGTCATCTGTTTTTACCTCCGTTAAAATGTCCAAAAGGCGATGTAATTCCTCTGTGGATAGATTTGCCATTCTTGCAGCTTTTATTGCTTCGGTGAGATTGTTTTCTACTTTGCAAATGAGCTGCTCCTTAATCAGTTCTGAACCAGAACCCATTACGAAACATCCGCGCCCCTGCACATTTTTAACAAAACCCTCTTGCTCTAATTCTGTGTATGCCTTTGTCACTGTTAAGACGCTGATCTTTAAATCTTTGGCAAGTGTTCTAAGGGAGGGCAAAGTTTCTTCGGCTTGAAGCTCGCCGGATAAAATAGCCGCCTTGATCTGCTGCTTAATCTGCTCGTATATGGGGACGCCAGATACATTTGAAATAATCAGTTTCATTGCTGCATCCTCCGTGTGTTTTAACTGTTATGCTGTTGTGTATAACAGTATAACACACAGAGTTTCAAAAAGCAATATAGTTTAAGAAAAGTTCATAATAGCAAAAATTGGTCGGGACAATAAATTTACTGTCCTGACCAATTTCTCATAAAAAAGCGTCTATCCTGTCCACTACAAAGACATAAAGACATATTTTTATATGTATAATGATTTCATTCCACAAAAAACAGAACCCGCCGGATCAGCTCCGGGATATTCACCGGGGGCGGTGATATAGTCGTTCACGCCCTCATGCCGGTATTCATATTCCGTGGCAAGGTCGTTGCTCTCGGTGAGGATAAAGAACGGCAGAAGCCGGACAGGGGGATTCTTCATTTGGAACATCCCCGCCACCCGCCGCAGCGTATGAAACAGCTCCATTGCTGTGCCGTCCGGCAGTTCCAGATCGCACAGGATCAGTTCAATTTCCTTATCCTCAAAAATCCGGCGCTTGGCCTCCCCAATCGAGGAAACCAGAATCAGGTCAAAGCCCTTTTGCAGCATAGCCGCCCGCAGCACTCCGGCACTGGTATCTTCCGCATGGACAAAGAGCAGCTTGTGAAAAGTCGGGGCCTTTTCGCCGGACAACTGCCGGTAGGCGTATTCCACCAGCTTATCTTGCAGCAGCGGACCTTTCATTTTGTCCATGCACAGCGTCGCGCCCCGGCGCATGGCCTCCTGTTCGTAGTCGTCTTTGTCATGGCAGGACACCAGAATAAAAGGCAGCTTCTTATCTGTGATCCGCACCTCGTCCAGAAAGTCCATGCCGGAACCGTCCGGCAGGTCAAGATCACAGCAGACCACCAGCGGCATTTCCTCTTGGATGGCAGCCCGCGCTTCATTCAAAGTGGAAGCCGTTTTCACTGGATAGCCCCGGCGCTGTAAATACTTTCTCAGATTCCATATATAGGTATCACTATCGTCAATCAACAGTATCTTTTTCATATATCCTCCTGATTTTAATTAGAAATAAAATGATAATAGAAAAAGCGGGGCAGCGCACTGCCGCCCCGCCAATCCTATATGCTTATTCCATCGCTCGCATTTCTTCCACAAGCGATTGATTTTTCTGCCTGCGCATTGTCCAGAAGGACAGAATCACCTCCAGGCCAAACAGCACCAGAACGAACAGCCCCATTTGCAGGAAGGGGAAGGAATATGGCATGATGACTCCATGGAAAGTCATTTCACTGAATTTCCGGGCAGCAATCACTGCAATCGGGAGGCCCGCTGCCAGGGTTGCCAATGCAGCAAAAAACGCATAGCAGATCCCTTCATAAATGGTCATTTGACAAAGCTGTTTTCTGGTCAGACCGATGGCGCGAAAGACGCTGTTTTCCCTCTTTCTGGACATCTGATTGGAGAGGGTGGTGTTGATGAGATTGACCACGCCAAAGAGGAATACCAGCCAGGACAGTGCCTGAAGCCCTCCAAAAACGACCCGGTTTTCCATTTCCTCATAATCCTTATGTATCCCAATGGTGTCCAGTGCAAGGTCGGGATTAGAAGAAATGATCGCACTCAGACTGTTTTCAATCTGCTCTGCCTTTTGGGGATCACTGACAATGCTCCAAGAATAATCAAAGCAATCGATCATGGGCATTGCTTCCTGAAACAGCTCTTTGGTTGCAACCATGCAGGTGCTGTCCAATGCCAGAGGACCATGACCATTTTTAAGCCCGTCGTTTAGGAACAGACCGGAAACAGTGACAGGAATCTCTTGATCCCCTATGGTAAGTTTTATAACTGACCCCACATCTACACCAATCATATCTTCTGCATATTCCATATCCAGTGCAATACTATGGGAATCTTGAGGTAAAGTTCCGGACACAAGCGCCGCTTCCATCTGATCCCTGTTTCTATCACTCAACAGATCGCACATTCCGCCGGAAGAACTCTCCTCATTCTCAAACCGCACATGAACCGCCTGACGATTCTCGATCACATCTGTCACGCCGTCCACAGCCAGCACCTCCTGCCGAAGCGCTTCATTCAAAGGATTTCCCTCCGACATTACCTCATATTCTGTTTTTTCAGAGTTCATATAGATTTTATAATCCCCATCCGGGAAAAACTGCCTTGCGATCCGCTCCGGCGAACGAACCAGAAGAATAGAGGCTGTCACCAAAAGGATCACCCCGCCCAGACTTAGGGAAGCCACGATGCTGATGGTCTTTTTACGGTCACGCCTGAAATTTGCAATTCCCATGGAGAGGGGATTTAACCGCATATTCTTCTTATGGGTGTGGGCATTTCCGCTCTGACTGCCGGTAAAGCGGACCGCTTCAATCGGGGAGATACCGGCGGCAATCTTTACCGGTCTGCGGATCGCAATGGATACCATAAACCTGCCAAGCAGCGCAGTCAAAACAATCGCGGCTGCATAAAATAGCAGATTAAACCCACGGGAAAACAGCGCAAACCCGGCTGCACATCCCAGCAAAATACCGATTCCGATACCAGCCCATCCTAAGAAACGGCCTTCCTTTTTGACAATACTCCGGATTTGCTTTGGCGTTGTGCCGATGGTCCGCAGCTGTCCATAGCTTTGAATTTTGTCATTGATCGAGATTCGGAAGATACTTTGTATCACAACATACCCTCCGATGATGACCAGGACTGCGATTCCGGCAACCAGCGCAAGCATACTGACATTCACCGGCTGCTTATAGAATTTCATATAGCTGAGGTTCATGACCGGCATTTCCAGCTGATATTCCTTGGCAATCTCCCGGCTACGGGCAGTCAATTCTGTTTCATCCATCTGCTGCTCATTCTTAAAATGCACATAGGCACGATAATCAGCGGGGTCGTAGCCGCTCCATCCCTTCAGGGCTTCTTTGGAAAGAAGGATGGATGTGCCATTTACCTCTTTTTCCTTATAGCCTTCCATAATGCCAGTCACCGTGTATTCTCCGTGAAAGCTCTCGCTGCTTAACATAACCTTTTCACCAATCCCGGCGTCTGCACCGTAATTGGAAAGGAAATAACGGCTCACCACCACTTCATCCTCTTTTTGTGGCAGGCGGCCTTCCAAAAGCTTCATCTGGTCACGGGCAATATACATCGTTTCCTCATCACAATAAATATAGGAGGCATTGTATCCCTGCTCCGCAGTTCCACAGCCAGCATATAATACTCTCCTACCCTCGAGAAGTCATCCAGCCCCTTCAGGAGGACACATCTTCCTCGGTAATTTTCGTGTAGACCGCCTCATAGGTATCCTCCACATGATTTTTCTCTATCTGCCGGGTAGACAAAGCCATCACAATCGAAAAACAGATCAGACAGGATGCCAGCGCAACGGCGATCACCACCATCAAATTCCGGCGTTTTTCGCTTTTCAAACTTTTTCTTGCCAGTTTCCTGACAATATTTCCTGTATCATTTTCAAATGGTACTGTCATTTTGATCATCTCCTTTAAGTCCTATATTTCTGCTGTCAGCAAAGCGGCGGCTTCACATCGGAAGCCGCCGCCTCTGGTTAGTCCATGGTCTTGATCCGCTCTACAAGGGAAAGCCGTTTAGAGTAACGGACAGCAACCACAGAGAAGATTCCGGTCACGACCAAAAGTGCCAGAACAAAAACAAACGTTTCCATCAAAGGGAATTGATAGGACAGTTCCCCGAAAATATTAAAACTGCTGATCACATAGTCAAAGATCCAGCCCAGGATTCCGCCAATGCCAACTGACAAAAATACCGTAACCCCTGCGTACCACAGGCATTCTGCAATCAGCATACGGGAAACCTGCTTTCCGCTCATGCCCACAGACTGCAAAATCCCAAGCTCCTGCTGCCTTGCCAGCAGATTGGTCATCAGGGTGTTGACCAGATTTACCATAGAGAACACAAACAGGAACGCCAGCAGCAGATAAACCCCGCGGGTCATCATCTTTAGCTGCGATTCCAGGGAGGCCGCATGGTCTGCTCTGGAAAAGACCGTCAGCACCGGATTTTCCAGCAGGCTGAAAATAGACGCCCTGAGCGCATCCGAGTCCTCCGAGGTATGGACATTCCAAACAGCCTCTCTGTTCTCAATGTCCGGGTAGAGCTGATCGGCCAGTTCTTCTGTAAGGGTAAACAGGCCCCATGCGCCGGTGCCTGATGTCACTGACGGTTTCGCAATCCCCATGACCGTTACTTCTATGGCCTTACCATCATGGATTCAAAGGTCAGCACATCCCCGACAGCAGCGTATAGCCATAAAACATACTTAAAAGATGATCTTCCGAATCTGTCACGACCACACCGTTGTTTGCGGCAAGCTCCTCATAATCTGCGCTGCCCTGTTCCAGATTTTCCTCCGGCAGCCATTGTTCCATCTGCTCTCTGTCAAATACAGGGAACTTTAATGCAACACTTTCCTGGGGGAATTTCACCGTTGCGGATGTTACTTCATGGCTGGTGATAGATTCCACACCATCTATGGCAAGAAGTTCCTGACGAAGTTCTTCTGTCAGTGGATTTTCCCGTGCGATGGCAGGCAATCCTTCCGCGCCTCCCGAATCCATCCAGCTGACCTCATAGTTGCAGTGATCTCCCATAGCTTCTATCGCCATCTTTTCGGGACTGATGGAGTTAAGTACCGTAGCGGCTGTTACCAGAAACACACCCGTCAATCCCAAAGATACCAGAGTGATGACCGTCTTTTTCCTGCTCCGCCTAAAGTTCATCTGTGCCATAGAGAACGGCGTAATGCGGTGGTTTTTCTGATCTTTGCGGTCTGTTGCCGTTTCATAACCACTGGAGCGGACCGCTTCGATTGGGGATACCCTCGCCGCCATGCGGACAGGCGCATGAATGGACAGAAATACCGTCAGGGCGCAGGCTGCTGCGGTCGCAGCCAGATAGGGCAGATTGCCCATCCAGCTCCAATGTGCCGGGAAAATGGCAAACCCGATGGCCCCTCCAACCAAAAGCCCCAGCGGGATACCGCAAAGAGATAACAGCAATCCCTCCCGCCGCACGATCCGCCGGATCTGTTTTGGTGTTGTGCCAATCACTTTCAGGCGTCCATATTCCCGCATTTTGCCCTTTACGGAAATGAAAAAGATACTGTAAATGACCACGGCACAGGCAATCAGCAAAAGGATTGCCACGGGAATGTAATATTTCATCACGCCGGACTTAAAGCCCTGCATATCGAAATAGTTGGAACTGTAAAAAATCTGATCCTCTGAGACATCGTTGGCAGAAAGGAATGCTGCAATATCCGCCTTGAGCTGCTCCAGCTCCATACTATCAGCACCAGTATAACGAAGCCGAAATTCAAACAGCGGCTCTCCCTGCGCTATCTCCTCCACAAATGCTTCAGATACATAAAGCTGGAACATACGGGAGTCATTCTCCACATCCATGATACCGCTGACGGTATAGGTCTGCTTTCCGTTTCCAAGATTCACTTCTATGGTCTGCCCGACTTCTGCGGGGATTTCAAAATAATCAAGAAATGCCCGTTCTACCAGAATTTCATTGGCAGCCTGCGGAAGTGTCCCAGTAAAGGAAGGCTTCTTACCCAATTCCATCCAGTTGGCATCCGCATACTCCACAGTCAGAACGCTGTCACCATAGCGGGCAGAACCGTAATTCTGGGAAAGGCCCCAGCGTTCCACTTCCGGGCAGTCTTTCAGTCTTTCAATCGTATCATGGTCACAATTCACCACAACCGCCTGATACTGTCCCCGAATGTCCGCCTCCAGTTTTCTGTCACTTCCCGCTCCTGCACAAAAAATCGCTGCCATCAAAGCGGCTGCCAGAGCAATCGTTACGATCACAAACAGGTTGCGCCGCTTATCTGTCTGAATACTTCGTGACGCCAATTTTTTAATAACCGGCCCTGTATCATTTTCAAAAGGCAATGTCATGTCTGCCACCTCCTTTATCCAACGATTTTGCCATCCTCAATCCGCACGATACGGTCTGCAAGCTGGGCAATGGCATCATTATGTGTGATCATTACCAGCGTCTGGTTAAATTCACGACTCGTTCTCTGCAAAAGCCCCAGCACATCGGCGCTGGTCCTGCTGTCCAGGTTTCCGGTGGGTTCATCGGCAAGGACGATAGCGGGCTTTGACACCAGAGCGCGGGCGATAGCCACACGCTGCTGCTGGCCACCGGAGAGGTTGTTTGGCATATTCTTCAGCTTATCCTCCAGTCCCAGCATGGACACCACATCCGCCATGAATTTCTGATCCACCGTATCCCCATCCAGCTCCACCGGCAGGACGATGTTCTCATGGACATTTAGGATCGGCACCAGATTGTAGTTCTGGAAGATAAAGCCGATATTGCGGCGGCGGAAGATGGTAAGCTGCTCATCGTTCATCTTCGCCAGCTCCTTATCCCGCACCATCACGCTGCCGGAGGTGGGTGTGTCCAGACCGCCCATCATGTGAAGCAGGGTGGACTTACCGGAACCGGAAGTGCCGACCACCGCCACAAATTCGCCTTCCTCCACAGAGAAGTTCACGCCATCCAGGGCGCGGGTAATGTTCGGCTCTGTGCCGTAGTATTTTTTCAAATCCGTTGTCTGCAAAATTTTCATAACAGTTACCTGCCTTTCTTAATTTGTTGAGTATAGAGTAAAGAGCAAATGTTGCAGAATTGTCCTAAATGGCATGAAAATCTATGGTGAATTGCTTCAATTTTAGGACAATTCATTTTTCAACTTCGCAAAGGGAACCCTCTGGTGTCGCTTCCCCGTCAATGAAAGTAATCTGATGAATAGCGGTAATATTCTCGTTATATTCTTGCCCCTGACTTTCCAGATAGGCTTTGATTTCTGCCGGATCTGTAATGTCGTTTGCGGTATAATCGGTAAATGTAACCTGATGAACAGCCATAATATCGGCAGTATATTCACCGCCTTGCTGCTCAATGTAGCTTTGAACTTCAACGGGGTCAGTAATATCTGTAATGGTATATCCTCCGTTAACAGTGTTCTCTTTGTTTTCTTGTGCCAGTACTTCATTGTGGCTCTCTGCTACATGACAAGCTGTACATGGTATCAATAGCATCGCAGCAGCTATAAATGAAATCACCATCGTTTTTTTCATGGTCTTTGCCTCCTATTTGAGGTGAGGACATAATTGTAAATCATGAATGTCCGCGAAATGTTACAATGCTCGGACATTTCAAAAATTCTTATGACAATTCCCGTATTTGATCTACCAGAGATTGTTTTTTTATCTGCCGAATTGCCAAATACGAGAAAAGCATTTGGACGGCAAGCATCAGTATAAAATAACTGAACATTTCAACTGTCGGAAAATGATAGCTTACTTTTCCAAAAATACTCATTGCACTAAAGACGGTGCAGAGAAGATACCCGATAAGGGTTCCGCATGATATAGAAAGAAGCAGCACCCCTAATGTATAGAACAAACCCTCTATCAATAACATTTTTGAAAGCTGTTTACTGCTCAAACCAACCGCTTGCAAAACACCCAATTCTCGCTTCCGTGTCAAGATGTTTGTTATCAGTGTGTTTAGCAGATTGATAATGCCAAAAACCCCGATAAACATAACAAAAATGTAGACTGGCATACGATAGTTCAATAGTTTTTCGTTGTATGCCTCTACCCAATCATTCAAGGTACTAACATAGAGGCTGGAAGTCGGTGGAATTATCTTTTGTATTTCATCTTTTGCGGCTGCCCATTTACTGTCATCTGTATCTACAATAAATTGATAATTGAGGTTATCAATAGGAACGATCTTTGACAGCATTTCTAAAGGAATAAATAGCGTATCATATCCGCCATACGGGATATTCGCATCCACAATTCCCATTACTTTTACTTCCAATGTTTGTCCGCCAACTTCAATCAGAAGTTCGTCCCCAATCGCGGCATCCCACCCAAAAGTTTCTTTCCACTGTGGGCCATTTTCAATAATAATGCCATTATTATTAAGTAGTTCCTGCAAATCCGCTGTACCATCAATCAAATATTGTTCAAGCAATTTTTGAGAGCTTGGCGTATATGCGTCTGAAACAATCGGTTCAATATCTCCCGTTGGCATACGAACATTCAAAACGGTGCCTTGGTATTCTTTTATTTCTTCCACACCATCTATGTCCAAAATGGATTCTCTAAAATCTTCTGTAAGCAGATTCGATTTTTGGAGTTCTGAATATTGTTCGCTGTTATGTGCCTGCGGCCCGTAATCGCCTAATTCAAGGCGAATTTCTCCGTAAGGAAAACTCCTACGCGCCATCGCTAAGGGATCAATGGAATTAAAATATGCAGAGCTTGCCATCAGCAAAATTCCACATACCCCTAACGACAGGATCGTTAAAGCGGTTTTCTTTCTGTTCCTCGCAAAATTAAGGAACGCTAAATTTTTCGCGTATAGAGAACGATGTAACACTTTTGTACTGTTTGACATTACATCATTATTGCCCGCCATATAACGGACTGCTTCAATAGGCGTAACATGAGCAGCAATTTGGGCTGGCTTAATTACAGCAATCATAACGCATAGATACACAAACAGAGCTGTGACAGCGGCAATTACAAATACCATTAAAGTGTTCCAGCCTTGCGGGACAAGGACATATCCCGCTATTGCACCGGCTAATATTCCAATCGGAATAGCAATTCTGGAAAGATGAAATCCCTCTCTAAAAACGATTCTTTTCATCTGTTTTCCAGTTGCCCCTATTGTCCGCAGTTTTCCATATTCTTTTGTTTTTCTGGCTATGGACACATAGAACAGACTGTAAATAACAAGGGTACACGCCAAAGCGATAATAAGACTGATAAATGCTATTACAGTGATATATTGACTGCTTCTCTGTTCAATGAGAGAAAAATAATATGTTGAAAACTGCATTTGCTCCGGCTGTATTTCCAATTCTCTGCACAATGTTGATAATTCAGCTTGTATAGCAGCCTTAGACCAACCATCAGATTCATTCAAACGGATATAAGCGGAGTATGCCGGTTCGCTGATCTTGTTTTCAATATAGGACTGCGACACGAATACGGAATAATTTGAATTTTCGACAGGCAAAATACCACATAAGGTATAATCTTTTTCTCCATCTCCCAGATTTAACGATATAGTATCGCCTATGGATTTGGACAATCCAGCTCTATCAAGAAACGCCTTTGTGATAGCAATTTCATTTGTAGATTTGGGCAATTTTCCCTCTAAATCAGGATATTTTGCTAATTTCATTAGTATTTCATCTATTGAACGAACGGTTAATTTGTAGTCCCCATAAGATACTAAACCCAATAAATGACTTACCCCCACTTGAACCCTATCGTCATTTACTAATTTCGTAATGGTATCATTATCGACTTCATTGATAATTGCTTGATAACGCCCAGCCGCATCATTTAATGATTTTCGCTGAGAAGCAAAAAAATACAAGGTCGTTGTCATTATCAAGCAGGTAGCTAAGGCAATCGTAATGATAATGAGGATGTTTCGACTTTTATCTGCTTTTAAGTTTCGTTTTGCCAACTTCTTTACAATGATACGGGTATCATTTTCAAACGGTAATGTCATAGCCATTCACTCCTTTCGCTGTCATCCTAACCCCCAAATGTTGCAGAAATATCCCAAAGGCTCAACAGTTTAAGGTGAATTGCTTCAATTTTAGGACAATTCATTTTCGTGTGCCTTTTTTATAAAGCCGGATAGATATAAGCAAAACCATTGCTAACTGAATTACAACAAAAAACAGCGTCAGCCAAACGCTCTCATAATAAAAAATATCTGTCCAGAAGATCACCAGATCTACCAGAGCCACCACACCAGCCGACCATCTGATTTTTCTTGGAAAGAAGTGCCGGAGCAGCAGAACAACAACGACCGGCGGGATCAGCAAGCAAGCTGCATTGATGAGTAATGTCTTTGTGATTTCCATAAGGCCACCTCCAATTTCATGATGTTGCTGTCAGCATAAATCCCAAATGTTGCAGAATTGTCCTAAAATCCATTGTCCTCTAAAAATTTTTCAAAAAAGGCAGCCTGCCAAAACAGACTGCCTCAGAATTATTTTATGGGCAGGAACACGGAAAAAGTTGATCCTTCCCCAACTTTAGACTCGACGGTAATATAGCCGCCCTGCATGGTAATGATCTCACGGGCAAGGTATAAGCCGATTCCGACCCCATCTATATCATGCACCGCTTCATCCCGATAGAAGCGTTTGAAGATCGTGCCCTGAGAATGTTCCGGGATGCCTCTGCCTGTATCCGTCACATCTATCCTCAAATACATTTCCCAATCCCGTACCCTTACCTGGATGCTGCCACCGGCAGAGGTGTACTTTACCGCATTATCCAGAATGTTAAACAATGCTTCGGAAGTCCAGCGGCTGTCATGGGATATTGTCAGATCAGATGGGCAGTCCACCGACAGGCTGATCTCTTTTTGTTCCATCGGAGCCAAAACACCATTGATGGCGCTCACCAGCGTATCCCCGATCACAGCATCTTGTTTCTCCAGCGTAATGACCCCCGTTTCCAGACGGGAAGTTTTCACCATTCCCTGAATGAGAAAATCCAGTTTATCCAGCTGTGTGCCTGTGGCCTGCAAAAACTCCTTGCGCTTTTCTTCTGTCAATGGCCTTGTCAGCATCGTATCGTTGATTAGCTTCAAATTTGCGATGGGGGTTTTGGTCTGGTGGGAAATATCCGATACCAGGGATTGCAGTTCTTCCTTTTCTCCCTCTGCCGTATGTCTGGTTTTCTGCATCACATTATAGAGCCGTTCCAGACGATGGCTGATCCGAGACAGCAGTGTTTCCGCTTCATAGTCTACCTGGGGCCGGTCTGTACTGTCCATCATGTGATCCAATGTCTGGCACAAACCATCGGTGAACAGAGAAAGTTTCTTTTGAAAATAGTGCAGAAAAACCATGCCCCAAATGTAAAATGCAGCTGTCAAAATAATGCCGCAGATGACAACACGCACATCTTTCGTCAACAGGAAAAAAATCAACAGCAGCAAAGCGGCAGTGAGCAGAGTCCCCGCCACAATTTTTCTCAAAAATGCCCTGACAGATAAATTTTGCAGCTTCATCGAGGCTCACCGCCGATCCACTGATAGCCCATTCCATAAGCTGTCTTAATATATTTCCTCTCGTCTGTTTCGATTTTTTGCGGATACGGCTGATGATCGTCGTCAGCGTATGCTCATCCACAAAGTCCCCATCAATGTCCCACAGCTTCTCTAAAATCTGCCGCTTGGTCAGAATAATCCGGGGATTCTTTACGAACAGGAACAGGGTGCGGTATTCCTTCGGTGTAAAGTCCAGGGATTCTCCGGCAAGGGACGCACTTTGTTCGGAAAAGTCGATTTTCAGAAAGCCATCATCAAACAGATCATGCCGGGGTGTCCGCAGTTCCAGATTTGCAAAAACCGCCGCTACTTTTTTGCAAAGCACCGTCACAGAAAATGGTTTGGTCACATAATCCGCACCGCCGACTTCATATCCCTTGAGCATATCGCTCTCCTTATCATTGGCTGTGATAAAGATGATATAGGTATGCTGACCGCGATTCCGGATTTCTTCACACAGATCCAGTCCGCTGCCATCGGGGAGGTTAATATCCAACAGTGCCACATCAAATTCATTTTCCCGTAGCTTTCTTACCGCGCTGTCAAAATTAAAAACAGAAATGACCTCATATCCATCAGAGGTCAGATTATATGCCAAGGTCCGATTCAAAAGCTGATCGTCCTCTACAATTAAAATCTTCTTCAAGACCCTCACTTCCTTTTCCCAATTTTCCAATCATACTGATATTCTAACATTAAATGTTGCAGAAATGTCCTAATCAGATATTTTTCTTTTTAATTATAGGATAGCCTACTTTTCAGCACAAGGGCAAAAATGCGAATACATACAATAGTTTCAATGTTATGTTGTACAACAAAACGCCGCCGCAAACGATACGATTGCGGCGGTGCTGACTATGTATAAAATCTTTTTGTAGTTACATGGGTATGGTGCAGTTGAATTAAAAAAGCCCTCTATTCTGCTATACCCTGCGGAACTTCAAATTTGTATCCGCTCCCCAAAACAGTACGGATATAACCCGCTTTCGGCATATCCGGTGTCAGTTTTCTGCGGATCTGACCAATGACGCTGGCAACGGCTGTTCCGCAGTTTTCACCATCCTCACCCCACACTTCTTCATAAATCTGCCCGGCAGAAAATACCCAGGACGGGTGGTTTGCCAAGTATACCAATGTCGCAAATTCCGATGGGTCATAGAAATTAACTCGCCGTTTCGGTGTACCGTTCTCTCCTTCAGGCGAAGCTCCAATCCCGGAAAAACAAGAGTATTACAAGGGTGAGATGACACAATATGGTCAAATCCTGGCTCGGCTGCAATAATCTCCATAATTCTGCTAAGTATGTATTCTTCATGGTCTGTTACCGACAATACAAAGATTTTTCCCATATGTCCCTCCCTTATTCGTAATTAGAATGCTGATACCCTGCAACCAATATAAAGTTTACTTGTTTATTTCAGTAATAACGACTGTTCCGTTTTTATCCAGCAAAGGGGTAATCCCCGTATCATGGACAAGGTAGTTTACACCTGTTTCGGTGTCTACAACAATACTCAAGGAAGTTCCCTGTGTATAGATTGTTTCAAAGCGCTTTTCTTTGTTTGCCATAGTAATCCACTCCTTTGCATAGTGTAAGGTATCAGCATTTCTAATTTATTACTCTATGATAAAGGCCAAATGTTGCAGAAATCTCCTAACCTCTTTCTTTTTCGGCAAGAAAACAGGCGGAATTGCTTCATTTTTGTAGCAATTCAATTTTTATCTCATTTCCGGTCGAAGAATAACCCGTTTGAATAAGAACATTGTTGCACCAAAATAGGTCAGGTAGATTGCACAGAATAGCAGGATCGTCACCAGACCATAAAGAGGTACAAGTCCCTGCTGCAAGATTGCCTCTCCGAAAAAGAACTGTGCCCCTGTGATCAGTAAAACCGTCAGCAAAAGAGGGAATAGCAGTGGGATCAAAAAGACTGTGGACAGTTCCCTGCGGATCAGGGAAGCCTGCCTATGGCTCGGTACACCCAAACGGTCAATGACTGCATAATTCTTCTGGTTTTTGTCTATGGCAGAAAGCTGCTCAAATGCAAGAACCGAGCAGGATAGAATGATGAAAATAATGCTTAAATACAATCCGCAGAACGAAATAGCTGTAAATCCCGTCAGCGAATTGGCAACGCCCCACGCCTTTACTGTAACACCCATCGTTACTTTTTCCGGAAGCTGTTGACCGGACTGCAATTCCGGCTGCCATTTCCCACTGTTCAGGAATTGCTTCAAGTCGCTTTTCAATTCCGGGTATCCGCCATCTTCCAGTTTCATCGCCAGACGGATTTTTTCTCCGACGAATTGTGAAGCTGCTTCATCCGGCAGAACAAGTACATATCCCTTCGTTCCGGCCATTTGATACTGCTCCATCGGCTCCGTCAGGATCGGCGTTTCCGCAGCAGACAAGGTCCGACCATTGAATGTGATCTCCGGCTGCTGCGCCAAGCCTGTCGGATTCCGTCCATATAGTTCCATGTATCGCAATGAACCAAAAATTCGTTGTTGCTCATGGAAACAGGAGAAAGCCCCAGGATTTCACGCAAATGGTTATAGTCGGACAAGGACAAGGCTTCGATCGGTTTTTCAGGAACCGCATACAGATAATAACTCACAGAATCCTCGACTCCACAATGCTCCTCTGTAAAGGAAACGATGGAATCCATGTTGGATTTTTCCAAAGGTGCATCAATCGCCACGCCTGCATCATAGGGATAATAGGCTTTCATGTTGGCTTTGTAGCCTGCTCCCATGGTAAGCCCCACAAACATGGTTGCCAGAGATATGGTTAAAAGAATCGCCACCACAGCCATTGTCCGGCCAGCAGAATGGATGCGCCGCCCAATCTGCCCCAGGAAGAACAGATTTTCTTCTTTGTACTTATGGCGCAGATTTTGTTTTGCAAATCGGTGCAGCAAAAGCGGAATCTGGCGATGCAGCTCGTAAACCCCCACCAGAATGAGCAGGCAGCTCCGCCAAGGTACAAAAATGCTTCATTGGTTTGTGTCTGAAGCATCCGCCCAAGCAAAATCACGCCTGCAACCATTGCGGCTATTGAAAGCAATACTACCAAAAGACTATGGCGGAATGATTTGAAATGGTATTCTTCATTCTTGCGGTTATCATACAGAAGATCGATTACTTTCTGATGCCGGATAATCTTTGCTGCTCGGAGCATCCCAAAACTATACATCAAGGCAAAAAACAAAAATGTTACTGCCCATGCCTGGAGAGAAAAGGAAACCTGATAGGTATGCGGTACCTCAAAGATATTTTTTACCACTTGATTCAGCAAACCAGAAAGCCCTGTGCCAACCAAAGAACCAAGCAGAAAGGCTCCTGTGCCGATGATACTGTTTTCAGCAAGGAACAAATTTCGTACTGTCTTTGCTTCCATGCCAATCAGTTCGTAGGTTGCAAACTCTTTTTTCCGTCGTCCCAGCATAAAGCGGATCGCATAACCGATCACAAATGAGGACATAAAAGCAACCAGAGCTGACATAAGCAGAATTCCAGTCGTCAGCATCGACATATTTTCTGCCATAGCAAGAACATCTGATGAAAAGCCCAATGCCAAAAATGAGTACATCAATGCCGCAGTCAAGGTAAGCGTCACAAAGTAAATGATATAATCCCGCAGGCTTCTGCGGATATTTTGAATTGCTAACTTCCAGTACATCATTACGACCTCCCTTCCTTTAATGTTTTTCTATGTTCCTTTGAAACAGGTAATAGGTTGACACAAAATAACATCCAAAGACGATTATAAAAGAGATATAGGATAGGGTCAGGATTATTCCAATTTGCGAAGGCAAAACATAGGCGATAATCTCATTGTAGTTGCTCCAAAGCAAATAGGAAAAAACTCCAATACTTCCAACTATCGCCGTCAGAACCGGAAGTCCAAACCAGAAATACATTTGCCGACGAGCAGTTTTCTGGCATTCTTTACGCTCCACTCCTAATTTACGAATGATGTCAAAACGATGTTTTTGTTCAATAGCGTCTGTAAGCTGTTGAACCGATAACATAGTAAAACTGCTTACTAACAACACAAGCGCCGCATAGGTGCCAATCAGTGACAATAACAGCATATTTGAAATACCCTCATTGGACTGTAAGGTATTTAAACGAATAAATACAGACTCCGGCGGGAAATTTCCAAGTTCTCTCTGATATGTGCCCATATTTTCTTCAAATTGTTTTGCAAATTCATAAGTTAAAGGCTTATCGGTATTTGCAGAATAAAATGTGGTCGCAATCCGAAGGTCTGAGATAGCTGCGTCCGGCAAAACATAAACCGCTTTTGTCCTGCTGGTAAACAGGTTAATTCCTATCGAATCCTGAAAGTCGGCGTCTTGGGCTTATTAAGAACAATGCCATTCACTTGGATCTGACGGATATTTCGGTCAATTTCCTGCATCTCCGTTTCTACTGCTTCCCGGTTCCAAGAAACCCCAAATGTATCATCGGGCAACACAGCCGGTTCCAGCCGGACAACGCCCTCAATTCGTTGTAGTCAGATAACGAAACTGCAAAGAAACGGAATCTTCTTTTGCCCAACTGCCAATTATCCTCATTCTCCAAGGAAGTAAACG
>ENA-OQCN01000853-OQCN01000853.1-human-gut-metagenome-genome-assembly--contig:-NODE-853-length-16118-cov-3.125383_pt1 | contig 16118 bp, 16 predicted proteins | sample MGYA00242497_ERZ504576 | MGnify/ENA primary metagenome ERZ504576 (study PRJEB26092, sample SAMD00036296) | human gut metagenome | host: Homo sapiens | study: EMG produced TPA metagenomics assembly of... | reverse complement strand
CAGCTGCCCGCCGCCGTGCAGGCAGCTGTCAAGACCGGCAGCAACCTGCGCGGCAGTGCCGAGTACCGCACCCACCTGACCGGCGTGCTGGTCCGGCGTGCCGTGGCCGCGCTGGAAAATTGACGGAGGTATACCATGCAGATCACATTTACCTTAAATCATAAAAAAGTCACCGCCGAAATCGCGGCTGACACCGTGCTGCTGGACCTTGTGCGCAGCCTCGGCTGCAAGAGCGTCAAGCGCGGCTGCGAGACTGCCAACTGCGGCCTTTGCACGGTCTTTCTCGATGAAAAGCCGGTGCTGTCCTGCTCGGTGCTGGCGGCGCGGGTCAACGGCCACAGCGTCACCACGCTGGAGGGGCTGCAGGAGGAGGCTGCCGAGTTCGGCGCCTTTATCGCCGATCAGGGTGCGGAGCAGTGCGGCTTCTGCAACCCGGGCTTTATTATGAACGCGCTGGCGCTTTTCCGGGAAAACCCCGACCCCGGCGAGGATGAAATCAAGGAGTATCTGGCCGGCAACCTCTGCCGCTGCTCCGGCTATGAGGGCCAGCTGCGGGGCATTTTGAACTTTTTAGCGTGGAAAAAGGGGAAGGAGGCCGCCCAATGAAAACCGTGAACCAGCCCATGCGCAAAAAGGACGCCATGCAGCTTGTGACCGGCAGCCCGTCTACATGGATGATGTCATCCCGCAGGACTGCCTGATCGTCAAGCTGCTGCGCTCCCCCCATGCCAACGCTATCGTGCAGGAGATCGACACGAGCCGTGCCCTGCTGGTGCCGGGCATCGAGGCGATCTACACATGGAAGGATGTGGACCAGCAGGGCCGCCGCTACACCCAGGCGGGCCAGACCTACCCCGAGCCGAGCCCCTATGACCGGCTTGTCATTGACCGCCATGTCCGCTTTGCGGGGGATGTTGTCGCCATTTTGGCCGGCAAGGATGAAAAATGCGTCGATAAGGCGATGAAGCTCATCAAGGTCAGGTATGAGGTCCTGCCCGCCGTGCTGGACTACCACACGGCACTGGACAACCCCGTCCTTGTCCACCCGGAGGAAAACTGGGAGTCGCTGGCACAGGTCGGGGCCGACAACAAGCGCAACCTGTGCGCCCACGATGAGAGCGGGGCGGGCGATATTGAGGCGGTGCTGGCGGGGTGCGATGTCGTCATCGACCATACATACCACACCCGCGCCTGCCAGCAGGCCATGATGGAGACCTTCCGCACCTACTGCAGCATAGATGCCTACGGGCGGCTGAATGTCCTCAGCTCGACCCAGATCGTTTTCCACTGCCGCCGGATCCTGGCCAATGCGCTGCACATCCCCAAGTCGATGATCCGGGTGGCCAAGCCCCGCATCGGCGGCGGCTTCGGCGCCAAGCAGACCTCGGTCTGCGAGGTCTACCCCGCCTTTGTGACATGGAAAACCAAAAAGCCCAGCAAGATCATCTTCAGCCGGTACGAGAGCCAGATCGCCTCCACCCCGCGCCATGAGATGGAGCTGCATGTCCGCCTTGGTGCGACAAAGGACGGTATCGTCAGGGGCATCGACCTCTACACCCTGTCCAACACCGGTGCTTACGGCGAGCATGGGCCTACAACGGTGGGCCTGTCCGGCCACAAATCCATCCCGCTCTACGGCAAGGCCGAGGCATTCCGCTTTGTCAGCGATGTCGTCTACACGAACCACATGTCCTCGGGCGCTTACCGCGGCTACGGTGCGACCCAGGGCCTGTTTGCGGTGGAGTCCGCCGTCAATGAGCTGGCCGACAAGCTGGGCATCGACCCGTTTGTGATCCGCCAGCGCAACATCGTCCATGAGGGCGATGTGATGCCCGCCTACTACGGGCAGGTCAACACCAGCTGCGCGCTGGACCGCTGCCTGCAGGCCGTGCATGACAACATCGGCTGGGACGAAAAATACCCCGTGCGCGACATGGGCAACGGCAAGGTGCGCGCCGTGGGCATGGGCATGGCGATGCAGCTCCGGCATTACGAGTGTGGATGTGGGCAGCGCCAGCCTGAAGATCAACGATGACGGGTTCTACACCCTCTCAATCGGTGCAGCGACATGGGCACCGGCTGCGACACGATTCTGGCGCAGATCGCCGCCGAGGTGCTGGAGTGCCCGCTCGACAATGTGACGGTCCTCGGCGCGGACACCGATTCCTCGCCCTACGATTCCGGCTCCTACGCATCCAGCACGACCTATGTCACCGGCAAGGCGGTTGAGCAGTGCGCCGAGCAGCTCAAGCAGAAGATCTGTCAGGTCGGCGCGGGGCTGCTGGGCCTTGATGAGCGCGCGGTCGTCTTTGCGGGCAATGCCGTGACAAGCGAGGACGGCACGCAGCGCGCCACGCTGGCGCAGATTGCCGCAGCTCCCAGTGCGGCAGCAATACGGCGCTGGAGGCAGTCGTGACCCACAGCTCGGAGATCTCGCCCCCGCCGTTCATGGTGGCGCGGCCGAGGTCGAGGTCGATCTGGAAACCGGCGAGGCGCAGGTCATCCGCTATGAGGCGGCTGTTGACTGCGGCACACCGGTCAACCCGAACCTTGCGCGGGTGCAGGCCGAGGGCGGCATCCTGCAGGGCATCGGTATGGCGCTGACCGAGAATGTCACCTACGATGACCGCGGCATGCCGCAGGAAAACTCGCTGATGCAGTACAAGATCCCGGCGCGCAACGACATCGGGCATATCCATGTCGTATTTGAGAGCAGCTACGAGGGCACCGGCCCCTTCGGTGCCAAGAGCATCGGCGAGGTGGTCATCAACACCCCGCTGCCCGCCGTGGCCGATGCGATCTACCACGCCACCCACAAGCGGTTCTATGAGCTGCCCATCACCCGCGAGCAGATCGCGCTGGCCGGGCAGTAAAAGGTGAAAGCTCGTTGAAACGACAAGTTTCAACGAGCTTTTTTCTACCTTATGGCAAAAGTGGTAACAAGCTGGTAACTTTGACCCTAAAACGGCAAAGTGAAGTACAGGCAATGGCTGTACTTCTTTTGGGTATTCCTATGCGAAGATTCAGGTTTCGCCACCGCGGTTAAAACTGCGCCGGTTGTTGGGAAACCAAATGGCAGGGGTGAACACAGCCAGCCCCACTGCTGTGGTATCCCCGGGGTTGGAAACGATGTGGGGCAGGTTGGACTGTACACAGTGGTGTCTCCGGCGTTCAGGCGGGTAGTCTCGGACTGCACCAGTACATCCAGCTGCCCCTGTTCCAGCAGCAGGATTTCCTCACTGGGATGGATCACCGGCAGGTCGCCGTCCTTGCAGTGGGGTTCCAGCTCAAAGCGTATGACCAACGATTGAGGTACAAAATTTCCGTTGGGCATGGGCGTAAGCAGATGATACCGTACATTGGAATTGGGCTGGGAGAGGATCAACATATCCGCCTGACGGGTTGTCAGGCTGGTGCTGCTCTCACCTCCCATAAACAGATAGGTGGGGATGTCCAGAGCGGCGCTGAGTTTGCGCAGGGTGGACAGGGACGGGTCGGTGAGATCGCGCTCGATTTGGGAGATATACCGATGGACAAACCAGTCTTTTCGGCCAGTTCCTTGAGGGTGATTCCCCGCTTTTTCCGCATATTTCGAACATGTTCGCCCAGCATAAGACCTCCCGCTTTTTCGCAAAAAAAATTTATTTATAGTATATCACAAAATGCCCTGTACGTAAATAAGCAAGAAAAAATTCGATATTTATAAAATTTTTACTAAAGAAAATTAGATGATTTCTTGCTTATCCTGCAAAATGTTCTGAAAAATGTGAAAAAAACAGAAAAGCTCTTGACAAAAATTTTAGAAATAGTAAAATTTATAAAAAATTGTTAAAATTTTAAAAAATTATTGTGCAAGGAGGAACCCTATGAAAATCACAGATGTAAAGGTAGAAACCATCCGTATCCCCATGAAAAAGCCCTTCCGTATTGCTTTTGCGGTACAGGATCATTCGCTGAATGTGCTGGTGAAGATCTCCACCGACGAAGGTCTGTGGGGCATCGGTGAGGCCGCGCCCTTTGAACCGGTGACCGGCGAGAGCGCAGCCACCGTTCTGGAAGCGCTGAAACTGTTCCGCACCGGATTGATCGGCATGGATCCGCTCGATGTTGAGGGCATCCACAGATGATGGACCGCCTGCTGTCAGGCAACACCTCGGCAAAGGCCGCGGTGGATATTGCCCTGTACGATATCAAGGGCAACTGATGGGTCAGCCTCTGTACAAGGTGCTGGGCGGCAGCGTGAACCAGATCGTCACTGACATGACGGTGGGCATTGACACACCGGAAGCCATGGCCGCCGAAGCCCGGGAACGGGTGGAAAAGGATGGCTTCACCATTCTGAAGATCAAGGCCGGCATCAACCCGAGTGAGGATATCCAGGCATTGACCCTGATCCGTCAGGCGGTGGGCCCCAACATCCGCCTGCGTGTGGACGCCAACCAGGGTTACACGGTCAGCGATGCGGTGCGCACCCTGAAAGCCTTTGAAGAGCTGGGCGTGGAAGCGGTGGAACAGTGCCTGCCCAGCTGGGATCTGGACGGTATGCGCTTTGTGCGTTCCAAGGTGGACTTGAAGGTCATGCTGGATGAGTCTGTCCACACCCCCATCGACGCAGCAAAGGCCTGCAAGATCGATGCTGCAGACATTATCAACATCAAGCTGATGAAGTGCGGCGGCCTGTACCCGGCGGAAAAGATCAACGCCATTGCCGAGGCAAACCATGTACAGTGCATGGTGGGCTGCATGCTGGAGACCAAGGTGGCCATTGCTGCCGGCGTGAGTCTGGTTGCCGCCAAGCAGAACATCACCGAGGCGGACTGCGACAGCTTTATGTACGCCGTGGACCCCGAGATGGGTATGCCCGGCGGTTTTGCCGTGAATGGCGGCGTCTACACCCTGTCCGACAAACCGGGTCTTGGCATCGATATTGATTTTTAAGCGGACCCCGCAGAGAGGTATATTATGGCGAATACGATTTTTTCCTCCGAAGGCGCGCTCCTGTTCATCATGGTCGCCACGGTTGCACTGGGATTCTGGCTGCAGCGGTTCAAGGTGTTCAAAACGCTGGGCCCGGCCCTGACGGTTATCGTCATGGGCATCGTGATGTCCAACCTGCGGATCGTGCCTACCTCCAGCCCTACCTATGATGCCATCAGCGGCTACTGTGTGCCGTTGTCTGTTTCCATCTGCCTGCTGAGCCTGGACCTGAAACAGATGCGCAAATTATCCAAGGAACCGATCATTGCGTTGGCCTCGGCCGTATTCAGCGTCTGCGTGGCAGCTTTGGTGTTCGGCGTACTGTTCGCCAACAAAATCGACGAGGCTGGAAGGTGGCCGGTATGTTCGTGGGCACTACACCGGCGGCAGTTCCAACCTGACCGCCATCGCTGTAGGCCTGGATGCCAGCAAGAACACCATCGCCTCGGCCAATGCCGCCGACTATGTGGTGGGCATCCCCACGCTGATCCTGATGTTTGCTACCCCCGCCCTGTACAAGAGTTCCAAATGGCTGAAAAAGCTGTGGCCCTATGAAATGAGCGAGTCGGAGCTGCTGGGGGATGGCAACCACGAGGAACTGATGACCTCCAAGGAATGGTCCATCCAGGAAATCGCCTGGCTGCTGGCCATCGGCTTTGGCACCGTGTGGGCTGCCACCAGCATCTCCTCGATGGTATTCGGAGAAGGGTTCCGCAGTGCAGGCCGCATCCTGCTCATCACCACCTTCTCCATCATCCTGGCACAGGTGCCGGCTGTCCGCAGGCTGCGCGGCAATTTTGACCTGGGCCTTTTCGTAGCGGTGCTGTTCCTGGTGACCATCGGCTTTGCGGTGGACTTGAAGCAGTTCTTCGGATCCACCTTCTACATCACCCTGTTCTGCTTCTGTGTCATCGCCTGTTCCATTCTGCTGCACCTGCTCATCACCCGGCTGCTGAAAGTCCGTTTTGAGTATGTGCTGCTGTCCATCGTAGGCTGTATCTCGGATGGCCCCACCGCCGCCCTCATCGCCTCCAGCGCCAGTGGAAGACCCTTATCAACATCGGCTTGCTCATGGGCGTACTGGCCGGTGCCTGGGCAACTATGTGGCATCGGTGTAGCCTATGCCATCCATGCTTTCATCGGCGCCTAAACGGAAAACGGGAGAAACGGAAATGCGTAATTTTGACTTATATGTTTCAGGCATCCTGTACGGCAGACTGCGGCTGGGCGACGGCACACCCCAGATCCGGAAACTGGACGTGCATACCGGCGCGCTGCTGGACTGGCAGGACCTGACTGAACAGGACCGGGATTTTTACCGTTTCTTTGTGAAGATGGACTTTGCCGCCCTGGGGCAGAACCTGTCCCATTACGAGTCGGGGCTGCATGGCACCGGGGAAGTTTCCCTGTGCGGTGAGCGCTACACCAGCGAAGACGCTGCAGCTACCTGCAGCGGGATGTAAAATTCCCCAACAACAAACAGATGAAGGAAGGGCGCTGATCGCCGTCACCTGCCTGCCCGGGAGATGGTCACGGTGCTGGTGGAACCCGGTGCCGAGGAGGAGACCATCCTGCGCCTGTGGCGCTCGACCTGGCCGGAGGAACAGCTGTTCCCGGTAGAACATGCGCAGACCTTCCCAGTGCCCATGCGGGACGGGTACATCTTTCCACCAACGTATACCTGCCTAAAAACTGCAGTACCCCGGTGCCCGCAGTGCTGGTACGCACCCCCTACGGCAAAGAGGACGGCTGTGAGATATACTACCGTTACGTCCAGCGCGGCTACGCGGTGGTAGTACAGGATGTGCGCGGCCGAAACGCCAGTGAAGGCGAATGGCTGCCCAACTACCACGAGGTGGAGGACGGCGACGATACTCTGAACTGGATCGCCGCCCAGCCATGGTGCAGCGGACGCATCGGTATGGTGGGCGGGTCCTACCTGGGTTATGTACAGTGGGCTGCCGCTGCCAGCGGCAACCCCCACCTGAAAGCTCTGATCAGCGTAGTCTGCGCGGGCAGCGCCTTTGTGGATCTGCCCCGCCGGGGTGGGTCTTTCACCTCGGGCATGCTGGCCTGGGCCTTTGCGGTGTCTCAGAAAACCTTCCACCCTGAGCTGATGGAACGCGATGACTGGGAGAAAGTGCTGAACATCCGCCCCCTGACCGACCTGCCGAAAAAGGCTCTGGGGTACGATGTGCCCTTCATCACACGGTGGCTGGAACCCAGTGACTACAACGATTTCTGGCGTATGTCCAACTGGCAGGAACGCTCCGTCAGGGCGCAGATCCCGGCGCTGATTCAGTCCGGCTGGTTTGACGACAACGGCATGGGTACACCGAAGCCCTGGAACTGGTCCATGACTTCCCTCGGGGCATGCGCAAGGTCATTCTGGGACCCTGGCAGCACAGCGGCAACAGTAAGTACGACATGCACGGGGTATCCTTCGGCAGCCAGGCGCTGCGCTTTGATCTGGACTGGCTGTATTTCCGATGGTTTGAGCATCACCTCAAGGAAGTGGACAACGGCATCGACCAGACTGCCCCGGTAGAATACTACACCCTGGGCCAGGAGGTATGGAAGACCGCCGAAAACTGGCCAGTGCCCGAGACCCGGGTCACCCACCTGTATCTGGATAGTGACGGCCATGCCAACACCTCTGCCGGGGACGGGCGGCTGACTTTTGCCAAGCCGGAGCGGGAGAACTGCGACGGTTACGCCTATGACCCCGAAAATCCGTCCCAGCACATCATCGATATGTCGGAGAACGAGATCGAAGTGCCAGAGGACTACACCCGGAGGAACTGCGTCAGGATCTGCTGTGCTACACCTCCCCTGTGCTGAAGGAAAATCTGGTTCTGACCGGTGATATGACGGCGGAGTTGTATATTTCTTCTGACGCGCCGGATACCGACTTTGTGGTGCGTGTTACCGACGTGGATGAGAACGGCCGATCTATCAAACTGGCGGATGGCCTGCTCAGCGCCCGATACCGTAATGGCTTTGCCCGGTCGGAGTTTTTGCAGGAAGGCGAGATCGTCTGCCTGAAGATCCGCACCACCAAGTTGTCCAATTGCTTCCGGAAAGGCCACCGCATCCGGGTGACTGTCACCTCCAGCGCCAAGAATTTCATCTTCCCCAACAGCAACACCCGGGAAGGTTTTGCTTCCGCCCGGACCGTGGTGGCCCATAACCGGGTATACCACGGTGGGCTGCACGCCTCCCGCCTGACGGTGCGGGTGGAACCCTAAGCGGATTGCCCTCCCTGTCAGCGGAAGCGAACAGATCACATTCTGCTCCGCAACCATCAAGCCCCGGCCAGAAAAGGCCGGGGCTTTTCTTGTTCTGGGGCAATACCGCATAATTCTAAGTGCCGCAGCCGCCGGAGCGGTGCTTGAGCCGTAAGGCGGGAATTATGCGGTGCTGCCTTAGTTATTTGTGCGGGCTTTCCCTGCGTGAAAACCCTGTGAGACGGGTGTCCGCATTCCTCGATGGGACACCCCGGAAATGCGTTTGTGGGCAATCAAGGCGGGTAAGCGGAACCATGATTTATTGAAAATTCGGAAAAGAATCTGTATAATACTTATCAGATAGAGCCTATAGCCAGGAAAGGCAAGCGGCATAGCAGTCGGCACATAAACGCATTCATTTGCTCTCAAAAGGAGAATTTTCGTGAACTACATCGCAGTAGTCGAGGACAGCGCGCAGGATCGGGCAGTGCTGGACTCGTATCTGGAAAAATACCAGCAGGAGAAAAACTGCCATTTTCAAATTACGTATTTTTCGGATGGCGACGAGATCGCGCTGGGCTATAAGGGCGGCTATGACTGATTTTGATGGACATCGAGATGACCTTCCTGGATGGTATGTCAGCAGCTGAGGAGATCCGCCGCGCCGACCCGGAGGTGCTTATCATCTTCATCACCAACTCGCCGCAGTATGCCATCAAGGGGTACGCGGTGCAGGCGCTGGACTATATCTTAAAGCCGCTGAGCTACTACGCTTTCTGCCAGCGGATGAACCATGTGCGGGAGCTGCTGGGACGCCGCCAGAAGCATTTCCTCACGGTGCCCTGCGCGGGCGGTGTGCAGAAGCTCGATGTCTCCGACATTTATTATGTAGAAATTTGCGACCACGATCTGCTGTTCCACACCAAGCAGGGCGAGGTGCATTCCACCGGCTCCATGCGCGATGTGGAGCAGAAGCTGCCGCCGGAGAATTTCTTCCGCAGCAGCAAGGCGTACCTTGTCAATCTGGAACACGTGGACGGCATCCAGGACGAGGACGCCATCGTCAACGGTGATCGGGTGCAGATCAGCCGCGCCAAGCGCAAGGCATTTTTGGCGGCGCTCAACCACTACATGGGGGAAACCATCTGATGCAATCGGAAGTTCTGGGCAACATTCCCCGCCTGTATACCGCGCTGGCGGACTGGCTGGCCTGCCTTTTATATCTGTTCTTCCTGCCCAAGCGTACAGCAGGCTGGCGGCGGTATACGATCCACGCGGTGTTTTTGCTGCTGCTCGGCGTCTTTATGCAGGCAACGGGGCAGGTGCCGCAATTCTGGTTTCTGCCCTGCATTGCGGTATCCATCTTGATCATGTATCTGTACATCCGAATGCAGGCCGACGTGCCCGCCCGGAGCGCGGGGTATTACTGCGTCCGCGCGTTTATTTTGGGGGAACTGGCCGCCTCGCTGGAATGGCAGCTCTACTACTATATGGCCGGGCGGAAGGGCACGCCGGGCGCGGGTGTGAGTGTGTGCATTTTGGCAGTCGACTATGCCGCAGTGTATGGCGCGGTGTTCGCGCTGGAACGCAATTATAACGATATTGCCTCGCCTTTGCACGTCCACAAAAAGGAATTCCTCAGCACACTGTTCATCGGTATGGCGGTCTATGCGGCAAGCAATTTAAGCTATGTAAGCCCGGACACACCGTTTTCCGGAAAGATGACGGCGGAAATTTACAACATCCGCACGCTGGTAGACCTGGGCGGCATGGCCATTCTGTTTGCGCACCACATGCAGCTGGTGGAGTACCGCCGCAAAAAGGAGCGCGACGCTTTGCAGAACGTCTTGCAGGCGCAGTACGCACAGTACCGCTCGGCGCAGGACAGCATTGACCTTATCAATAAAAAATATCACGACCTCAAGCACCAGATCGCCGTGCTGCGCAGCGAGACCTCAGAGGAAAAGGCCCACTACCTCGATGCGATGGAGCAGGAGATCCGCAGCTATGAGGCGCAGAACAAGACCGGCAACGAGGTGCTGGACACGATCCTGACCAGCAAAAGCCTGTACTGCCAGCAGCACGGCATCACGCTGACCTGCGTGGCAGACGGTGCGGCGCTGGATTTTATGGATACGATGGACCTGTGTTCGCTGTTCGGCAATGCGCTGGACAACGCCATCGAGAGTGTAGAAAAGCTGCCAGACAGCGAGCAGCGGCTGATCCATCTGGTGGTGGCACGAAAAAAGAGCTTTTTGTGGATCCGGGTCAAAACACCTACGACGGTGCTTTCCGCGCGGACGGCACGCTGCCCAAGACCACTAAGACCGACGCCCGCTACCACGGCTACGGTCTAAAGAGCATCTACGACACCGCCGAAAAATACGGCGGCACCGCAGAGATCACCACCCAGGAGAACCAGTTCACATTAAAGGTGCTGTTTCCCATCAAGCAGAAATAACCCGGACAGCCCATTTTGGTGGGCTGTTTTTTGCTTTAAGCAACCTGCACATAAAGCGCATGATACGATTGTCTATTTCGCCAATGCCGCAGGCGGCTTGCGTGGGAAAAACGACCGTTCACGTAGTGAATCCCCTTTTTGCTGTACATTGTGATATAGTGCAGACAACAGAAAAGGAAAGTCTCCGGCGTTTTTTGCTATGGATAACCTTGAAAGCGAGGATCTTGTATGAAAGCAACATCCCTTCTCACCGGCTGGACGTGCCGCCATCTGGGCGATACCGCACCCGGCAAAACGGTGACCCTGCCCCATGATGCCATGCTGGCTGAACCCCGCACCGCCCTGAGCGCGGGCGGCACCAATACCGGCTGGTACGAGGGATATGACTACGAATACCGGCGCACCCTGACTGTGCCGGAAAACACGCTGGCGGACACCCACATTCTGGAGTTTGAGGGCGTCTACCATAATGCCGAGGTCTGGCTCAACGGTCAAAAGGCGGCGTTCCGCCCCTACGGCTACACCAACTTTTATGTTGATTGTGCGCCGTATCTGCACGCAGGGGAGAACGAGCTGCGTGTCATTGCCCACAACGCCGACCAGCCCAACAGTCGGTGGTATTCCGGCGCGGGCATCTACCGCCCGGTGCAGCTTTGGACGGCAGGGGGCGCGCATATCGCACTGAACGGCGTTAAAATCCGCACCCTGTCGCTTGACCCCGCCGTCGTGGAGGTGCGCGTAAAGACCACCGCCCCCGGCACGGTACGCCTGACGGTGGACGACCTGCCCGCCGTGCAGCAGGAGAGCGACGGCGAGGCCGTATTTACCCTGACCCTTGATAACGCCCGCCTCTGGACACCTGAAACGCCCAACCTGTACACCTGCCGCGTCAGCTTTGCCGATGATGAGGTGACCGAGACGTTCGGTGTCCGCAAGGTCGAGTGGGGCACGGACGGCTTCCTGTTCAACGGCAAGCGGCACATCATCCAGGCGCGTGCATCCACCACGATAATGGTCTGTTGGGCGCAGTTTGTGACCCCGACGCGTGGCGCGCAAGGTACGCCTGCTGAAAGAGAACGGCTACAACGCCATTCGCTCAGCGCACAACCCCTGCTCCAAGGCGCTGCTGGCAGAGTGTGACCGGCAGGGCATGCTTGTCATGGACGAGTACATCGACCATTGGTACATCCACAAAACCGAGCATGACTACGTGGATTATTTCAATGAGTGGTGGCATCAGGATCTGACCGACATGGTGGAAAAAGACTACAACCACCCCTGCGTGGTGCTCTACTCCACCGGCAACGAGGTCAGCGAGACTGCCCAGAAGCGCGGCATCGCCCTGACCAAAGAGATGACCGACTTCCTGCACGGGCTGGACGATTCCCGCCCAGTGACCTGCGGCGTGAACATCTTCTTCAACTTTTTAAGCTCCATCGGCTTCGGCGTGTACAGCGACGAAAAGGCAAAAAAGAAGCCGAGCGTGCCGAGAAAGCCAAACAGCGCGGCGAGAAGGCCGCCAAGAAAAAGGCAGTCGGCAGTCAGTTCTTCAACAATCTGGCGGGGCTGCTGGGCGATGAGTTCATGAAGCGCGGCGCGACCCTGCACGGCTGCGACGTCAAGACCCGTGACGCCTTTGCCAACATGGACATTGCGGGCTACAACTACGGCATCTACCGCTATAAGCACGACCTGAAAAAGTACCCGCAGCGGTTGATTTTGGGCAGCGAGACCTTCTGCAACGATGCTTATAAATTCCGCGAGCTGGCCAAACAGGAGCCACGCTTGGTGGGCGACTTTGTCTGGGCGGGCATGGACTACCTTGGCGAAGTCATGGTCGGCTCGTGGGAGTACGCCGACTACGCCGAAACGTTCGATGGCGGTCCGGGCTGGGTGTCGGCGGGTTCGGGACGCATCGACCTGACCGGCAAGCCGCTGGGCGAAGCTCTATACCCGCGTGGCGCTGGAGGCCGACAACGGCCCCTATATTGCCGTCTGCCCGGTCAACCATACCGGAGACCGCCACAGCCCCAGTGCGTGGAAGATGACGAATGCCATGCCCAGCTGGAGCTGGACCGGCTGCGAGGGGCGCAAGGCCAACGTGGAGGTCTACGCCCGCGCCGCCCGTGTGGATTTGGTGCTGAATGGTCACACGGTGGGCAGTAAAACGCTGAAAAACGACTGTCTTGCAAAATTCAGCATTCCCTATGAGAGCGGCACGCTGGAAGCCGTCAGCTATGACGCTGCCGATCACGAAATTGGTCGCTGCAAGCTGCAAAGTGCCGGCGGCACGACCCGCCTGACGCTGGACGCCGAAGAGCCTACTGTAAAACCTGGGCATCTGTGCTACATCCGTCTGCGCTACACCGATGAAAACGGCATCACCAAGCCGCTGGCGCGCGGCAGTATTCAGGTACAGGTGCGCGGCGGCACGTTGGTGGGGCTGGGCAGCGCCTGCCCCTTCAACAAGCACAGCTATCTGGACAGCGAAACCGATACCTACTACGGCGAGGCTCTTGCCATCGTCCGCATGGGGGACGGCGACGCCATGACGATTGCTGCTTCCGACGGCGAATACAGCGCGGAGCTGACCGTGCCTGCGCAAGGGTGAGGCGAACTATGGAGGTATGGGCTATTTTGCGGCGCTTGCCATCACGCTGTTTCTGGCGGTGTTCGTGCGCATCACCATCATCAACGGCGGCGTGCAGATGGTGATTTACTTCCCGTGTACGCATGGGACAAAATCCGTTCTGAGCCTTGGTACACAACACTACAAAACTCAACAAAAGCTCGTTGAAACGATAAGCTTCAACGAGCTTTTGTTGCCTTAGGATGCAAATTTCAGTGCAGGGCCTCGCACAGGGCAATCAGGGTCAGCGCCTGACCGCAGGCCATCGGGCGGATGCCGATGCCCGTAGCAGCTCCACGGTGCGCTGGACGCGCAGCCCTTTACAACCGGCGGTCAGGGTGCTATAATAAATCCGACTGACCGGTCGGTCGGAAAAGAAAGGGAACACTTCCATGCCGAAATACAGCGTTAAAAAGCCATTTACCATTCTGGTGGCGGTCATTCTGGTGCTGGTGCTGGGCTTTGTCAGCCTGACCGGCATCCAGACGGACCTGCTGCCCGCCATGAACCTGCCCTACCTGATGGTCATCACGACCTACCCCGGCGCCAGCCCGAGCAGGTCGAGGCCGACGTGACCAAGCCGCTGGAAAATGCACTTTCGACGCTGAACGGCGTCAAGAACGTGACGAGCCAGAGCAATGAAAACTACAGCCTGCTCTTTCTGGAATACCAGGACGACACCGACATGGACAGCGCCATGGTCAAGGCCAGCACCGCCGTGAACCAGCTCGGCGACGCGCTGCCCGACATGGCGTCCACGCCGACGCTGATGGAGATTAGCCCGGACATGATGGCGACGCAGTACATTGCCGTGGACTACGACGGCATGGATATTTACGAGCTGTCCGACTATGTCAGCGAAAACGTGCTGCCCCAGCTCGAGCGCGTGGACGGCGTGGCCAGCGTGTCCACGACGGGCCTGGTAGAAAAGTCGGTGCAGATTACGCTCGACCAGGAAAAGATCGACGCTGTCAACGACAAGCTGCTGGTCAAGGTCAGTGACCGCCTGGCCGATGCCAAAAAAGAGCTGGATGCCAACAAGAAAAAAATCAACGATGGCATGAAGGAACTGGACGCCGCCCAGGCCCAGCTGGACGCAGGCAAGGCCCAGCTGAACAGCCAGAAGGCCGACGTGACGACCCAGCTGCGGGACGCCATCACCGAACTGGACAAGCAGATCCCCGAGCTGGAAAAGAAGATTGCCAGCCTGCAGACCGACCTGGACGAGGCAAACCGCAAGCTGGAGGACGCCAAAAATACAAACACGACCCTGCCCGAGGTCACGCTGCCCATCGACGATGCACTGTTTGCCAGCTGCAAGACGGTGCTGGCCGCCTACGACCCGCAGTATAACGCCGACGCGCTCCCGGCCAATCTGGCCGAAGCCAAGAGCGACCTGAACAAGATGGGCGCGATGATCAACTCGATCGACCGCGCGGATGCGGCCATCCGCCAGCGCGCCGCAGACGAGGGGCTGTTGGAGCAGAATATGACGGTGGAGCAGACTGCGGCCTACTTAGATGCCCAGTATGCGGCCATGAGCGCCCGCATTCAGGCGCTGGAGGTGGAGATCGCGTCGCTGCAGGACACCCTCAACAACACCGAGGACGAGAGCGAACGGGCCGATTTACAGGCACAGATCGACGCCAAGCGCGCCGAGCAGGCGCAGGACCAGGCCGTCATCGACGCAACGCCGCCCGCCGTGCCCGCGTCAGCGAGCTGAGCGGCAATCTGTCAACGCTCTCCACGACGAAGGTCGCCCTGCAGAACGCCACGACGCTGCTGACTGCGCGGCAGGAGGCCGAGACTGCGCTGAACGACGGTATGCAGCCGCTGCAGCAGACGCTGAACGACACCGCCGCCGCCCTGCGCGACCAGCTGACCAAAGCGCAGGAAATGCTGACCCAGCTGAACGAACAGCGCGACAAGCTGCAAAAAATGCTGGCAAGCCTTGGCGACGAGGCGGTAGACCCCGCCATGGCTGATATGGCCGTCCAGCTGCTGCTGAGCGGCACCGAGGCCCAGCTGCAGCTGGGCGAGTTCCGGGTCTCCAGCGGCAAGACCCAGCTCGAGGCCGGCAAGACCCAGCTCGAGGCCGCGCAGGAGGAATACGAGTCCGCCCGCGAGGAGGCGCTGAAAAGCGCGAATCTGAACCAGCTGCTGAACATGACGACGCTGCAGCAGCTCATTTATGCGCAGAACTTCTCGATGCCGCGGGCTATATCGAGGGCGGCGACGGCGACGACAACCGCTACATCGTCAAGGTCGGTGATGCCTTTGCCGACGCGGACGAGCTGAAAAGCATGGTGCTCTGCAATATCGACGCATCGGCGACGTGCGCCTGTCCGATGTGGCCGAGGTCGAAATGACCGACAACGCCGACGACGCCTACGCCAAGGTGGACAAGAACCGCGCCGTGCTGCTGTCGCTGTACAAGAGCTCGACGGCGTCCACCTCGACGGTCTCCAACGCCAGCAGCGCGGCGATGGAAACGATGATGGCCGAAAACGAGGGCCTGCACCTGACGCCCATCATGGACCAGGGCGACTATATCAAGCTCATCGTCAACAGCGTGCTGTCCAACCTGATCGAGGGCGCAGCGCTGGCCATCATCGTACTGGCGCTGTTTTTGAAGGACCTGCGCCCGACCATCGTCGTGGCCATCAGTATGCCGTTGAGCGTGCTGTTTGCCATTGTGCTGATGTATTTCACCGGCATTACCTTTAATATCCTGTCGCTGTCCGGCCTGGCGCTGGGCGTCGGCATGCTGGTCGACAACTCGGTTGTCGTCATTGAAAACATCTACCGTCTGCGGGGCCGCGGC
>ENA-OQCN01000851-OQCN01000851.1-human-gut-metagenome-genome-assembly--contig:-NODE-851-length-16132-cov-1.552515_pt1 | contig 16132 bp, 21 predicted proteins | sample MGYA00242497_ERZ504576 | MGnify/ENA primary metagenome ERZ504576 (study PRJEB26092, sample SAMD00036296) | human gut metagenome | host: Homo sapiens | study: EMG produced TPA metagenomics assembly of... | reverse complement strand
TATATAGAAAGACAGTTCGAACAATATCAAGCTAAAAAGGCCGCTTGGCAAAAGCCTCTCAAACATACTTCCAAGAAGACAAATTCCAAAAGAGTTTTTATAACCGGAGGAGCCAACGGCATTGGCAAAGCCATTGTAAAAGCATTTCGACAGAAAAATTATCCGGTAGCATTCTGCGATAAAGATGAAGCTTCAGGACTGCAAACTGCCAAAGAAACAGGAGCTGCATTCTATCTTGTAGACATACAGAATAAAGAAGCCCTGGAAAATTGTATGCTAAAATCATCAAAAGATGGGGAGATATAGATATCTTAATCAATAATGCAGGAGTGAGTCTCTTTTCTGACCTCACCGAAACAAGTGTAGAAGACTTTGACCAAATCTTATCCATCAATCTCCGACCGGTGTTTATAACCTCAAGACTTCTTGCCATCCACCGCAAAGCTCAAGATTCTCCGCAACATTATGGCAGAATCATCAATATCTGTTCCACGCGCCATTTAATGAGTGAACCGGGAAGTGAGGGTTATGCCGCCTCTAAAGGAGGAATTTATTCACTCACCCATGCACTTGCCTTATCGCTTGCCAAGCAACATATAACTGTCAACTCCATCTCACCGGGATGGATACAAACACAAGAATATGAACTTCTCCGCCCCGAAGACCATACACAGCACCCTTCCGGCCGGGTGGGAAAACCGGAAGATATTGCCGGATGTGCCTGTTTCTTTGCCAGGAAGAAAATGATTCATCAATGGTGAAAACATAACAATTGATGGTGGAATGACCAAAAAGATGATTTATTTAGAATAAAACGAACTAAAGAAAATATCTATAATGAATAAATAATCACTCATGAAAATACATCATATCGCCATTTGGACATTTCATCTGGAAAAGCTAAGGGAATTTTATACTCGTTACTTTAACGGAACAAGTAATGAAAAATACATTAATTCCCAAAAAGGTTTTGAATCTTACTTCATTTCATTTGAAAGTGGTGCTACATTAGAGTTGATGAGTAGGATTGACGTGCAAAATATCCCGATAGAAGAAACAGACCGGGATTGACCCATCTAGCTTTTTCTTTTGAAAGCCAAAAAGCTGTCTTATCACTAACGGAACAGCTACGTACTAAAGGATACCATATCGTAGGTGAACCTCGCATTTCAGGAGATGGCTATTTTGAAAGTGTGATACTAGATCCAGACGGAAACCGGATAGAGTGTGTTTACAAAAAAAAGCAGGAATACCCTCCTGTGAGAAATCATGTAATAGAAACTGAGCGACTTATTTTACGTCCTTTTACAGAGAATGATACAGAAGCTGTTTTTAACTGTTGCCAGAATCCCAACCTAGGAAATAATGCTGGTTGGAAGCCTCATGACACGCTGGAAGAATCTCTGAAAATTCTTCAAACAATATTTATACCACAAAAAAACACATGGGCCATCACTAGAAAGGAAGACCAGCTTCTGATAGGAGCTATAGGAATTCTACCAGACCCTAAGAGAGAGAATTCAAATACCGGAATGATAGGTTATTGGCTAGACGAAGCCCAATGGGAAAAAGGATATATATTTGAAGCCGCCTCTGCTGTCTTGGACTATGGCTTCAACAAACTAGGATTAACTTTGATCAGTGCAAATTGTTATCCTCAAAACAAACGTTCACAACGTGTTTTGGAGAAAATGGGGTTTGCATACGAAGGCATTCTCCATCAAGCCGAAGTTAGCTATGATGACAAAATATATGATCATTTGTGTTATTACTTAGAGAAAAACAACCTAAAATAAGTTTTTCATTTTTACACAATCTCAAATGCCTATTCTATTTCATCATTAATTTTGTTAATCCCTAACTTCCCCCAAAGGATATATACGTGTCTAAAAAAATCAAAACAAAAGCAATCGTTCTTGGGATAAAACATTTTAATCCAAGAAACGATAAAAATACACCTTATTCTTCTTCGGAGATTATTTCTCATAAAATCAATTGAAATAATACAAGAAGATAGCGATGCCTTCAAGTGCCTTCTTCGGTTGGTCTTTTATCTCAATTGTAAATTTAATTTCAGCCTTGGCTACGCCACGCAAGTTCTGTAAAGAATGAAGACTTGCTACCATACGGATACTCTGACCTGCTAGGACAGCCTGTCCAAATTTCATCTTGTCCATACCATAGTTGATCATCATTTTCAGATATTCACTTCTATAATCTGGTTCCACATATGTGGAAGCAACGAAAGGGTCAGGTAACCATGTACAATAGTACTATGATAAGGACTTTCCACTTTAGCACGTTCTGTATCTACATGAATCCACTGATGATCCAAGGTAGCATCTGCAAAAAGATTAATTCGGTCTTGCGACACTTCCACATAGTCGGAAATTCCAATCTGCCGTCCTAGCAGCTTCTCAAAATCCTCGTACGAATTAACAACAACTTTATCCATTATCTCTTTGTTTTAAAGGTTATACACTAATTGAATACAAAAATAAGAAAAAATAGTCCTATATTTGCACTTTATTCACACGAAAACTTCATTACAGATGAGAATTATCGAAAGAGAACAGCGTACCGCAGAACAAATGATCCGAATTTATTGTCGGTACAAGGAAGGCAATAAAGAGCTTTGCCCAACCTGTCGGCAGTTATTGCAATATGCACATAACCGGTTAAAGCATTGTACATTTGGTGAACAAAAAAAGACTTGCCGCAACTGTCCCATACATTGTTATAAACCAGAAATGAAGAAACGAATGCGAGAAGTAATGCGATATGCTGGTCCGCGAATGATTTTTTTTCATCCCATAACAACTATCAAGCATTTCATTCATAAATAAACAGAATGGACAGAGCACAGTTTTATAAAGAAGTATATAGCATTACAAAAGAAATCCCCTACGGCAATGTTTTTACTTACGGAAAAATAGCACAACTTATAGGTAATCCCCAATATTCACGAATGGTAGGACAGGCTTTATCTCATGCACCAAAAGAAGAAGACCTTCCTTGCCACCGGATAGTAAACAGCCAAGGAAGACTAGTTCCCAGCTGGCAGAAACAAAAAGAATTATTGGAAAAAGAAGGAATCACCTTCAAGCGCAATGGATGCGTCAACATGTCCAAACACTTATGGGACATTACTGGTTCACTCACATCGACAATAGGTATTAGCCCCACAAGTGCAACGTGGCAATAATTGCTCACTCAGTTCGTCCCGATAAAACTCATATAATTCACGATACATCGTTTCATAAAGTTCGGAAATACGATGTTCCAATTCTGTTTCATCCTCATAAATATGCTGAAACGGGTCATCAAAGAAAAATGCTTCCAGTTTTCACTTCCTTATTAAAATCACCCTCCACTTCCTTTGCTTCTTCACAAAGAGTAATCACATAGTCCCATGGTTGATGGCAATATATATCCACATCACTAGCTTTCTTACGAGAGCAATCATATCCATTCTGTTCCATCACCCCTACCACTGAAGATGGTACCACTCTTCCCGGCAGAACTCCAGAGGTAAATATCTTTGTCCCATATCCAAAAGAAGATAATATCTTCTGTGCCATACGACTACGACATATGTCACTATTACTCACCAATAAAATATTCATCGCTATTCCTATATTTAAATTCAACAATTATTTTCATTCATCCCTACTAACATAAAACACTCTCAAAGTATAAACTAATATCCGATATCCAGCCCCATTCAAGTGCAAATCATCAATGGGCAAATTAGAGTTCAATTTATCATTCAACAACAATTTATCGAACACGTCTAAAATCACCAATAAATGAGATTTTTAAGTTTTCCTTTCATACCTACCTCTTCACCAGTTTTTTTGGAGAGCCACTCCATGAACACCCCAAACAATAAATAATAGTTAAATCAAACCCTTCCATATTCTCTTCCAAATTTTTCGGTACCACTTCCCCTTCATCCGATACATAAACTAACAACCTTTCTTTCTTCTCATTTTTAACGTATAACCCTGCAATTTTGCATTGCGGACACAACAATTTTCTCATGCCTACTTCTTTTTTTTATCCAAAATAACAAACCAACACCCAATTTTTTCTTATAAATCATCGACAAAAATAGAAAAAAAATCAGTTGTATAGCATCCATAGTGAATTTGCACAACATAAAAAGATTATTGCAAGAAAATACCTATCTTTGCCCAAGAATATAAAACCGCAAAATAAAAGTGTAGCTATGGAAATAAAATTAGACAGAAAAAAATCATATTGCGGCATCTGATTACAAAGAACAAACAACCGTCATAAAAACAACTAGCGATTTCAAAATAGGGAACAATGTAGACACGAACAAAATAGAAGGGAATTATATGGTAAAAAGAGAGAAAGAAACGCTTATAAAAATAATAGAACTTCGCAAATCTCAACGCGATATTATCCTAACTTTAAATCGTATCTCTATATTCCCCTTACAGACTGAAAAGCAGTCAACTGAAGTATTACAGGAATTAAACAAAAACTTATCATTCATTCCGAGTTGTCCGCATAGTGACCTCACAAGAAAAACAAATCATTAGCAACTATATTAAACGAACTATGATACATTTTTTAAGAATTCCATTACCACTATAAAGTTACCCGATAAGTTCACTTATCCTTTTCACTATACCCCTCATCCACTTTGCATAATAGCGACTAAAGAAGTACAAGCCTATCTGACAAGTCAATCCCAATGGCAAAAAGAATTGCAACAAGGAAAAATGTTTGGCGTCCTAATTGTACAAACACCCGAGAATAAAATAGGTTATTTGGCTGCATTTTCAGGAACATTGGCTGGTAAAAACTGTCATCCTTCTTCGTCCCGCCAATTTATGATTTGTTACAACCACAGGGATTCTTCAAAATAGAGGAAAAACGTATATCCGCCATCAATGTATGCATTAAAAAGACACAGAACGACCCTCGTTACATAGATCTACTCCGACAAATTGAAAAAGAAAAAATACAATCCCAGCAGGAATTGACTGAAGCTAAAGAGTTTTTCAAATCCGCTAAAAAAAACAGAGAAATCCGGCGCAAGACAGGAATTCCCGACGCAAAGGAGTTAGCTGCAATGATACGTGAAAGCCAGTTTCAAAAAGCTGAATTAAAACGCATGGAAAAAATATGGAAAGAAAAAATCGCTTCACTACAAGCAGAAGCCGATACTTTCATCACAAAAATAGAAACGATGAAGATAGAAAGGAAAAAACGTTCTGCCACTTACAAAGAAAGCTGTTTGAGCAGTTTCAAATACTAAACGCCCATGGAGAAACAAAAGATTTATGTCGTATTTTTGCACAAACTATACAAAAATTTCCTCCTGCCGGAGCCGGTGAATGTGCAGCTCCCAAATTACTCCAATATGCCTATAAGCATCAATTAAAACCTATTGCTATGGCAGAATTCTGGTGGGGAGATTCTCCAAAAGCAGAAATAAGACATCATGGATACTACTATCCTGCATGTAAAGGAAAATGCGGACCTATCCTGGGACATATGTTACAGGGACTGGAAGTGGAAGAAAATCCCTTGTTAAAAAAACATTATCATGAAATGCCATTAGAGATAGTATATGAAGATAATTACCTAGTCGTAATCAACAAACCAGCAGGAATGCTCTCGGTTCCAGGAAAAGGAGAAATAGACTCTGTCTATCAACATATAAAAATACTTTATCCAGATGCCACAGGTCCTCTGATAGTCCACCGATTGGATATGGCTACTTCCGGTGTGTTATTAATAGCCAAAAACAAAGAAGTACATCAGCACCTGCAAGCACAATTCAAGAATAGAATGATAAAAAAGCGATATATTGCCTTATTGGATGGCAAGATTCCCTCTAAAGAAGGGACTATAACACTCCCCCTCCGTATGAATCCTCTTGACAGGCCCAGACAAATAGTAGATCATGAACATGGAAAAACCGCTATCACACTGTATCGGGTTTTAAACGAACAAGAAGGAAGAACACTTATTGCTTTTTATCCATTAACAGGACGGACACATCAATTAAGAGTACATGCCGCCCATCCGGAAGGATTACATTGTCCTATACGAGGAGATGAACTCTACGGACAAAAAGCAGACAGACTTTATTTACATGCTGAAAGTCTAGAGTTTGTTCACCCTGTAACAAAAGAAATAATTTTTGTAGAAAAGAAAAGTAATTTCTAATAGTTTTTGCTCAGAAAATTTATCTGTGGGTGCTGAAAGTTTTTTTCAGCACCTCACACACCAAATTAGTATTTTACCATTCCTGAAGTAGACATCCGTTTTATTCTTCCATACACATATATAAATGCGGGAATCAGAAAAATAACTGCAAATATCCATGCCGTAGGGTCACCAAAACAAACAGCTAAATAGCCCAATATTGGTACTGCATAAAGACTGACCATTATACGGGCAATCATTTCGGATACCCCCGACAACATAGCCAAATTAGTAAAGCCCACCCCCTGAATGGAATAACGCAAGATACAAAGTAAGCCCAAAACCGGAAAGAAAGAAACGGAAATATGCAAAAACAATTCCGTATCTTTCAATATCTCCCATTCTGCTGGGTCAACAAATAACAAGGCAAAAGTACGTGCTCCCAACATCAAGACTACAAACATAAAACCACAATAAATAACCATCATTAACACACTCGCCTTGATTCCCAGCCAGATACGCTTCGGTTTTCCCGCACCGTAATTCTGTCCACTATAAGTAGCCATAGCTATACCCAGACTCTCAAGCGGACACATACAAAACATCTTAATACGCATAGCAGCCGTAAAAGCAGCCACACAAGCAGTACCCAATGCATTATTCGCACTTTGCAACATAATACTGCCAATAGCAGTAATAGAGAACTGTAATCCCATCGGCACACCGATATACAGTAAGTCTTTGCCAACGCTCCTCGAAATTTATGCTCTGTCGGAGTTCCCTTCAGAATCTCAAAATGACGCATCATATACAAATAACACAATACAGCCGAAACCCCTTGTGAGAATACCGTAGCCACAGCTGCTCCCGCCACTCCCCAATCAAGTATCAAAATACAAAAGAGATCAAGCAAAATATTCAATATCGTAGAAAAAAGCAAAAACCAAAACGGAGTTTTGCTATCACCCAATGCACGAATAATACTTGAAAGCAAATTATAGAAAAAGGTACAGGGCACCCCGATAAAAGTAATCAGCAAATAAAGATAAGCATCCTCAAGAATATTCTCCGGAGTCTGCATCATCTGAAGAATATCCGAACAAAACATACTAGTCACAATAGCAATTACCACAGACATCACCGCTGCCAATTGTAAACTAACTGCCACAAAACGCCGCATCATACCATAATCCCTTGCTCCAAACTTCTGTGCAACAGGAATACCGAAACCACCACAACAGCCATTGCAAAAGCCTAATATCAAAAACACCACCGAAGTGCTAGCTCCTACAGAAGCCAAAGCATTAATTCCAAGAAACTTACCCACAATAGCAGCATCCATCAAGGAATAAGTCTGCTGAAGTAAATTACCCAGCAATAAAGGAAAAGCAAAATTCAATATCAAAGGGAACGGACGTCCCGAAGTCATCTCTCTCGAAGTTGCCATAACATGAATGTATTGTAAATCCGAGCACAAATATATATCATCCTTTGTAAAAATACATATTTCTAGAACTTCATTTCAATGAATACCCATTAATTAAATGATACATATCAATTTTTCCCGGAGAACTATCGTCTTTCCCAAAATCCTGAATAAAAAAGCAACAACACAGCAAACAATTCCAAACGTCCTATCAACATCAGGAACGACAATATCCATTTAGCAGCATCAGGCAACGCCGCCCATGAAAAAGCAGGACCGAATGCTCCTAGCCCCGGTCCCACATTGCCTAAGCTAGAAATTACTGTACTCATCGCTTCAATTATCCCCACCCCGAAAAACATCAGCAGTATCCATCCGGCCAAAATACAGAACAAATAAAATACAAAGAATGTATTCACTGAAGCAATGATGGAAGGCGATATACCTGACGGTTCACACGAACAGGCAATACAGCCCTAGATGCAGCATCCGTTTGAATTCATTTTTGATATTACGCGCCAGAATCATAAGGCGCATATTTTTGATTCCCACTAGTAGACCCGTACATCCACCTGACAACATAGCAAAAATAAGAAGCATCCATGTAAAAGATGGCCACAAGTTATAATCATCCGTTGCAAAGCCGCATGACGTATGCGCCGTAGCTACTTGAAACAGAGCCTGCGGAATGCCTTTTCCCAATCATAATGATTCTGAAAACTAAGGCAAACGTAATAACAAGTGTCAGAATACTCACTGATTTCATAAACCAACGGAATTCATCATCCTGAAATAAACGCTTGCCTTTCCCTTTCAGACACATAAAATAGAGAGAGAAATTAATACCCGAAAGGATCATAAATATCGCTATTACATATTCTATAAACGGAGAGTTCCAATAAGCTACACTAGCTTGTTTGGTAGAATAACCACCTGTAGCCGTTGTTGAGAATGAATGACATACCGCATCAAAAAAACTCATTCCTCCTATCATCAGCAGCACAGTTTCTGCAATTGTAAGAATAGCATATATCATCCACAGCCACTTAGCCATCACATCAATCCGGGGATGTGTTTTGTCGTGCGTCACCCCGATAGCCTCAGCTGAAAAAAGTTGTATAGTTCCTCCCCCGAAAATAGGAAGCACAGCAATAGTAAAAAAGACAATACCCAAGCCACCTATCCATTGTGTCAAGCTACGCCAAAATAACAGACCATGTGAAAGAGATTCTATATCATCCAATATAGTAGCTCCTGTAGTAGTAAAACCCGACATGGTTTCAAAAAAGGCATCCGTCACCGAAGGGATTCCTCCACTAAAATAAAAAGGCAACATTCCAAACAACGTAAACAAAAACCAAGTAAAAGTTACAATGCAGTACCCATCTCGTCGTGTCAGCCGATTCTCAGCACCTCTACTACAAATTAGCAAAACTCCACCGACCAATGTATTCAAAGAATGGTATATAGAAAATATTGATAATCTTGCTCACCGTAACATAAGGAAACAGCCGCACAAAGCAGGAACATAGCAGATTCAATAAAAAGTAATACCCCCAATACACGGAATATCATTTTTTTATTTATCAAGCTATTATTCCGGCTTCCACCTTTATATAATTTATCTGGATTATAAAATTCTCCCATCTTTTTATACCTTTTATATTCGACAAGTATATAGCGAATACTATGCCAAAATGAAAAACAACATTATAAACTATTGATAAACAAACAGATATTATATGAAGTCATAAAAAAAAAGGGAAACACTACCCTTTTCAAAATGAAAGGGAGCGTATTTCAAAACAACAAGGTTGCAGATATGACGATCTCAAGCAAAATTTAAATTGCATACATATACTGCTAACACTATAACATCTTCCTCATTATAATGAATAGTGAATAAATATTTTAAGATTACCCACTATTTTACTATTTTTGCATCCAAATCGATAATCCTCTACTAAATTTAATTCGCCTACTGTGGAATTATTCTACAGCTGTTGCCTGTTTTCCACACTTTCCCTATCAACAAAAGGCAGTAATAAAACACTGATTATGAAAAGGAAAGGCTATTTACAGTAGTTTGGCACGCTGCTTGTATTCCTACTGACGGCATCTTAAACAATAACAAAACTAAAGTATGAAACTATTTTTTACACACAAAGAAATTGCGCTAAAAAAGAAAAGAACAGCGCTTGTAGTAATAGGTATTGGACTAGTTATCGGGATTTACCTGATTGTTTCCCATCGACGGCAAAGATGCCGGAACTTCCAGTAGTTGCCATAGCACCGGCAACGCAAGACGATGTGGAAATATATGGTGAATATGTAGGACGCGTACGTGCACAGCAATTCGTTGAAGTACGTGCCCGAGTAGAGGGATATTTAGAACAAATGCTTTTCGCAGAAGGTACATATGTCACTAAGAATCAAGTGCTGTTTGTTATCAATCAAGATCAATATCGAGCCAAAGCTGACAAAGCGCGTGCCCAATTGAAAAAAGATGAAGCACAGGCACAAAAAGCAAAACGCGATTTAGAACGTATCCGTCCGCTATATGAACAAAATGCTGCCAGCCAGTTGGACTTGGACAATGCTACTGCTGCATATGAAACAGCAGAAGCCTCGGTAGCTATGAGTAGTGCCGACCTTGATCAAGCAGAACTGGAACTAGGTTATACGATAGTTCGTTCTCCGTTAGCAGGACATATCAGTGAACGCCACGTGGATTTAGGGACATTGGTAGGTCCAAGTGGCAAATCACTGCTTGCCACCGTAGTAAAAAGTGATACTGTATTAGTGGATTTCAGCATGACTGCTCTAGACTATCTGAAAAGTAAAGAACGTAATGTGAACTTAGGTCAAAAAGACTCCACCGCTCCTGGCAACCCAATGTATCCATTACTTTGGCAGATAATACTATTTATCCATACAAAGGACTGGTAGACTTTGCCGAACCGCAAGTTGATCCACGCACAGTACATTCTCCGTACGTGCCGAAATGCCGAATCCAGAACGGATATTACTTCCTGGACAGTTCACCAAAGTAAAACTATTATTGGATGTCAGAGAAAAAGCTACGGTAGTTCCGTTAAAGTCCGTTATCATAGAAAAAGGCGGTGCCTATATTTATGTAATGCGCAAAGATTCTACAGTAGAGAGACGTTTCATTGAATTAGGACCTGAATTCCAGAATCAAGTAGTGGTGGAAAGAGGCTTGGCTCCCGGAGAAGACATTGTTATAGAAGGATACCACAAGCTGAATCCAGGCATGAAAGTAAAAGTAAGTCCTGCTGTAGAAGACAAAAAAACGGAGGAAAAAGATACGATCGGATAATTTCACTCCCGAATACGAATTCCCCTATGGAGGAAAATTTACGCATTCAAAAAAACAATAGACATTATGAAAGTTAGTTTCTTTATAGACAGACCGGTATTTTCAGCTGTCATCTCCATATTAATAGTCATTGTCGTATCATCGGTCTCACGATGCTACCCATTGACCAATATCCGCAGATTACCCCGCCGGTAGTGAAAATCAGCGCATCCTATCCGGGTGCCAGTGCCCTGACAGTATCACAAGCGGTAGCCACTCCTATAGAACAGGAATTGAACGGTACTCCAGGAATGCTTTACATGGAATCAAACAGTTCCAATTCGGGAGGTTTTTCAGCCACCGTCACTTTTGATATCTCGGCAGATCCCGATCTGGCGGCAGTAGAAATACAGAACCGTATCAAGTTAGCAGAATCACGTCTTCCAGCAGAAGTTATACAAAATGGTATTTCGTAGAGAAACAGGCTGCCAGTCAATTGCTAACCTATGCCTTACCTCTACCGACCCGAAATTCGATGAAATATACCTTAGCAACTTTGCTACTCTGAATGTACTGGACCTAATCCGCCGTATCCCTGGCGTAGGACGTGTTTCAAACATCGGAAGCGATATTACGCCATGCAAATTTGGTACAGCCCGACAAACTGGCCAATTTCGGTCTGACCGTAGCGATCTGCAGAATGCACTGAAAGACCAAAATCGGGAATCAGCAGCCGGTGTACTGGGACAACAACCCGTACAAGGATTAGACGTAACCATTCCCATCACTACTCAGGGACGTCTATCTACTGTAAGCCAGTTTGAGGAAATCGTAGTCCGTGCCAATGCCGATGGTTCCATCATCCGTTTACGTGATGTGGCCCGCATCTCACTCGAAGCACAATCATACAATACCGAGAGTGCCATTAACAAAGAAAATGCAGCGGTATTGGCCATCTATATGTTACCGGGAGCCAACGCTATGGAAGTAGCAAAAAGCGTGAAAGAAGCTATGGAGGAAATCAGCAAGAATTTTCCCGAAGGAATGAGTTACGAGATACCTTTCGATATGACTACGTATATTTCGGAATCCATTCATGAAGTGTACAAAACACTGTTTGAAGCCCTGATACTGGTTATCATCGTAGTATACCTTTCACTCCAAAGCTGGCGTGCAACAGTTATCCCACTAGTTGCCGTACCTATCTCACTGATTGGAACTTTCGGATTCATGTTGATTTTCGGATTCTCGCTTAATATCCTGACCCTGTTGGGGTTGGTACTTGCCATCGGTATTGTGGTGGACGATGCTATCGTGGTAGTAGAGAATGTGGAGCGTATCATGGAAGAGGAGAAACTATCTCCCTACCAAGCTACCAAGAAAGCTATGGAAGGACTTACAGGAGCCATTATCGCCACTTCTTTGGTACTGGCAGCAGTATTTGTTCCCGTAAGTTTTCTAGGTGGAATTACCGGACAACTTTATCGCCAGTTTACGGTAACCATCGTAGTATCCGTATTGCTGTCTACGGTAGTAGCTTTGACATTGAGTCCAGTCATGTGTTCGCTTATCCTGAAACCGGAAGATCCGAACAAGAAAAAGAATATCGTATTCCGCCGTATCAATGAGTGGCTGGCTATCGGCAATCATAAATATGTAGGCTTATCAAACACATTGTGAAACACCCGCGTCGGGTACTGAGCACATTCGGCATGGTATTGATCGCCATCCTGTTAATCCATCGCATCATTCCCACCAGCTTCCTCCCCATCGAAGACCAAGGGTATTTTAAAATAGAGTTGGAGCTACCCGAAGGTGCAACGTTGGAACGTACACGTATCGTAACAGAACGTGCTGTGGAATACCTGATGAAAAATCCGGCAGTGGAATATGTGCAAAGTGTGGCGGGAAGCAGTCCGCGTGTAGGAACCAGTCAGGCACGAAGTGAACTGACTGTCATCTTAAAACCTTGGGAGGAACGTGACTCGCAAACTATTGACAATATTATGGCACAGGTAAAAAAAGACATGTCACAATACCCCGAATGCAAGGTATATCTTTCCACCCCTCCCGTTATTCCGGGATTGGGCAGTTCGGGTGGTTTCGAGATGCAACTGGAAGCACGTGGAGATGCCACTTTTGAAAATTTGGTACAAGCTACGGATACATTGATGTATTATGCATCAAAACGTAAGGAATTATCAGGTTTATCTTCGGCTTTACAAGCGGATATCCCCCAACTTTATTTTGATGTAGACCGTGACAAAGTAAAATTCTCAGGAGTACCTTTAGCCGATGTATTCTCGACTATGAAAGCTTATACAGGTTCGGTATATGTAAACGATTTCAATATGTTTAACCGCATCTACCGTGTATATATTCAAGCAGAAGCACCCTACCGGAACATAAGGAGAATATCAACCTGTTTTTTGTACGGGGTACAGACAATGCCATGATACCGCTCACCTCGCTGGGTACCACTTCGTATACCACTGGTCCGGGCAGCATCAAACGTTTTAATATGTTCAACAGTTCTGTGATTCTCGGTGAGGCCGCAGACGGTTACAGTTCAGGACAGGCTATGGAAATTATCGAACAAATAGCCCGCGAACACCTACCGGAAAATATCGGTGTAGAATGGAGCGGACTATCCTTCCAGGAAAAACAGGCAGGTGGACAGACCGGCATGGTGCTGGCATTAGTGTTCATGTTCGTATTTTTGTTCCTTGCTGCCTTATACGAAAGCTGGATGGTACCGGTTGCAGTATTACTCTCTTTGCCTGTAGCCGCATTAGGTGCTTATCTAGGTGTATGGGGCTGTGGACTGGAGAATGATGTCTATTTCCAGATCGGATTGGTGATGCTGGTAGGACTAGCCGCCAAAAATGCAATTCTTATTGTAGAGTTTGCCAAAGAACAAGTAGACAAAGGAGTAGATGTAGTACAAGCTGCACTTCATGCTTCACAGCTCCGTTTCCGACCTATTTTGATGACTTCATTGGCATTCATCTTAGGTATGTTACCTATGGTCATTGCCAGCGGGCCAGGTTCAGCCAGCCGTCAGGCTATTGGTACAGGTGTATTCTTCGGAATGATCTTTGCTGTAACTGTGGGAATTTTGTTAGTACCTTTCTTCTTTGTACTGATATACAAGATGAAAGCGAAGATGAAACAAAAATAAGGATATAAAAAGATGAAAGAAATGATGAAACATACATTATTATATATAGCCGTATCAGGAATGACTTTGCTGACTTCTTGCCAATTAGGTAAGCACTACACACGTCCCGACTTACATCTTCCCCAACAATTAGATACATTACGACAACAGGATACATTATCTATAGCCGATATGCAATGGTGGGAAATCTATACGGACACAACCTTGCAAAGCCTGATAGAAAAGACGTTGGATAACAACAAAGACATGAAAATAGCTGCGGCACGTGTAAAAGAACTTGCCGCAATGAAGCGCATAGACTTTGCCAACCTTTTCCCCCAACTGAACGGAAGCGCTTATGCCCAAAAAGAAGGAAGTAATTATGGTGGTGACAACTATAAAAATGACCCCGAACAGGGTGGTAAACTTACCGTGACTTGGGAATTAGACTTATGGGGTAACCTGCGTTGGGCAAAAGACAAAAGCATAGCACAATTTCTGGGAAGCATCGAGGCGCAACGTGCTTTGAAAATGAGTATTGTGTCCGAAGTGGCACAAGCCTATTTTGAATTGGTCGCATTAGACAATGAGCTGAACATCGTTCGTCAAACACTCTATGCCCGTAAAGAAGGAGTACGCCTGGCAAAGCTTCGTTTTGAAGGAGGACTAACTTCAGAAACTTCCTATCAACAGGCACAAGTGGAGTATGCACGTACCGCAACTTTAGTTCCTGAACTGGAAAGGAAAATTTCATTGAAAGAAAATGATATCGCATTCCTGGCAGGCGAATACCCGCACCGCATACAGCGTTCCATTCTACCCGAAGAGGTAAAACTACCTGAAACATTACCAGTAGGTCTACCCTCCACTCTGTTGGAACGTCGTCCCGATGTACGCGAAGCAGAACAGAAATTAATAGCAGCCAATGCCAGTGTAGGTATTGCCTATACCAATATATTCCCACGACTCAGCCTCACAGCACAATATGGCGTAGAAAGTGAAGAATTCTCTGATTTCTTTAAATCACCCATTCATTATATCAGTGGCAATCTTCTCACTCCTCTCTTCGCCATGGGAAAATACAGAGCAACCCTAAAGGCTAAGAAAGCCGCATACGAACAGGAATGCTACAGCTATGAAAAATCAGTGCTGACTGCATTCAAAGAGGCCCGCAATGCCATTGTGGACTTCAATAAGATAAAAGATATCTACGAATCGCGTCTGCAACTGGAACGTTCCTCTAAAGCAACAATGGAACTGGCCCAATTGCAATACATCAATGGAGTAATAGGCTATTTGGATGTATTGGATGCACAACGTAGCTATTTCGATGCACAAATAGGATTAAGTAATGCAATAAGAGACAAACAAATTACATTAGTAAAATTGTATAAAGCATTAGGGGGTGGATGGTAACCATCCCCTCTTAATTTGATTTTCCTTTATCCGGAAAATCAAATTAAGATATATGCCTGATAAGACGTATTGTTCTCTACCGGTGTAAGTGACAAATAACCCGACTTCACTTTTCCATTTTCCAAATATAAAGGATGCTTTTCTTGAAGCGCAAGATGAGAATGCCATGCCTCACCGGCTTTGCATAATATTCTATAACATACCGTCCCTGCACGCCATCACACACATAGTTATCATATATCAAACGTGCTACCACTCCCATATTCATACGAAGATTTATTTCCACACACGGATGAATGGCATACCCGCCGTTTTGGGTACGGCATATCATCATATCCACCCCCAGATAGCCTTCGTAACTCCCTTTTATAACTTCCGCCAACTCTACCTGTAACATCCTCCCAACCTGATGTAAGATTTCCGCAGAAACATATGTGGATATCCTCGCTTCAATAACCCGATCCGCAGCCAACAAGTTTTCTTTATAAACACCTCTCTTGTCTGTTTCAAATAAAGAATACCCTATAAAATGTACCTGTTCCCACTCGTCTGCAAAAAAACTCCATGGCAAAATCCAAAAGCTTATCATAAAAAAGGCTCTCCTATCACCTCATGCTGAGTG
>ENA-OQCN01000850-OQCN01000850.1-human-gut-metagenome-genome-assembly--contig:-NODE-850-length-16133-cov-2.937461_pt1 | contig 16133 bp, 18 predicted proteins | sample MGYA00242497_ERZ504576 | MGnify/ENA primary metagenome ERZ504576 (study PRJEB26092, sample SAMD00036296) | human gut metagenome | host: Homo sapiens | study: EMG produced TPA metagenomics assembly of... | reverse complement strand
CTTCAGGAAATTACTGAAGGTAATCGGCGGTGCAAAAGCACAGAAAAATAAACATTAAAATACAGAAAGGAGGATTCCTCGTGGAAAAGGAAAATTGTACAAATCATGGGACCAGTCGTCGATGTGGAATTTCCACAGAACGCACTTCCTGCGATTAAAGATGCCCTTACTGTTGAGAATAACGGAAAAAAACTGGTTATGGAAGTAGCACAGCATATCGGTAATAATACTGTACGTTGTATTATGTTGGCTTCCAGTGACGGTCTTTATAAAGATATGGAAGTAACAGCAACAGGTGCTGGTATTTCTGTCCCTGTAGGAAAAGAAACATTAGGTCGTCTTTTTAACGTTTTGGGAGAAACCATTGATAATGGAGAACAATTAGATAATGCAGAACATTGGGTTATTCACAGAGACCCGCCAAGTTTTGAAGAACAAAGTCCAGTCGTGGAAATCCTTGAAACAGGTATTAAAGTAATTGACTTATTAGCACCTTATGCAAAAGGTGGTAAAATTGGTCTTTTCGGTGGTGCCGGTGTTGGTAAAACCGTATTAATTCAGGAGTTAATCAGTAATATTGCAACCGAACATGGTGGATATTCTATCTTTACCGGTGTTGGAGAACGTTCCCGAGAAGGAAATGACCTTTGGAGTGAAATGAAAGAATCAGGAGTTCTTGAAAAAACTGCGCTGGTGTTTGGACAGATGAATGAGCGCCTGGCTCTCGTATGCGTGTGGCAGAAACCGGACTGACTATGGCGGAATATTTCCGTGACCAGGAACATCAGAACGTATTGTTATTTATTGATAATATTTTCCGTTTCACACAGGCTGGTTCTGAAGTTTCCGCTCTGCTTGGACGTATGCCGTCCGCAGTAGGTTATCAGCCGACTCTGGCAACTGAGATGGGTGAATTACAGGAGAGAATTGCATCTACAAAAAATGGTTCTGTAACAAGTGTACAGGCAGTTTATGTGCCGGCCGATGACTTAACAGACCCTGCTCCTGCAACTACTTTCGCACATCTGGATGCGACAACGGTATTGTCCAGAAAGATTGTAGACAGGGTATTTATCCTGCCGTTGATCCGTTGGAGTCAAACTCCCGAATTCTGGAAGCTGATGTCGTTGGCGAAGAACATTATGAAGTGGCCAGAAAAGTTCAGGAATATCTCCAGAAATATAAAGAGCTGCAGGATATCATTGCAATTCTTGGTATGGAAGAACTTTCCGATGAAGATAAAAAAGTTGTAGCGCGTGCAAGAAAGATTCAGAAGTTCCTGTCACAGCCATTCCATGTAGCAGAAGTATTTACAGGTATTCCAGGAAAATATGTTCCGTTAAAAGAAACAATTCGTGGATTTAAGATGATTATCGACGGTGAAGTGGATGATTGTCCGGAGAGTGCATTCTTAAATGCCGGAACAATTGATGATGTCTTAGAAAGAGCAAAAGCAGAACAATAGAGGTGATGTATAGATGAATACATTCGGATTAAGTATTGTGGCCAGCGATAAAGTGTTCTTTCGAGGCAGAGGGATTAATATTGTAATTCCTGCACAGGATGGTCAGGTTTCGATTCTGGCTCACCATGCGGATATGATGATTACGGTTGTTCCTGGGGAGATGCGTTTCCAGACAGAAGATGAACAATGGCATGAGGCAATTGTAGGAAATGGCTTTGCTCAGATTATCAATAACCGAGTGTCGTTGTTTGCGGACAGTATTGAAAAACCGGAAGATATTGATGAAAAACGTGCAAAAGAAGCATTAGAGCGTGCAGAAGAACAGCTTCGCCAGAAACAGAGTATGCAGGAATATTATGTATCAAAAGCATCTCTTGCAAGAGCAATGGCCAGAATGAAAGCAAGTAAGAGACATGAGTAAGGAAAGTGTGGAGAGAAAAAGATGTTCTCTCCACCTTTTTTCTATAACAAGATATAGCTTTGAGTTATGATTTACATACTAATTAGTTATAACGTGGTAAATCCATTGACAAAAAAATAAATAGTTGATAGAATTACAAGAAAGTTAAGCAATGATTGTTTGACAAATGAAATGGGGAGAAGGTGCTGTATGAATAAAAGAATTTTATCAATCTGGTAGAAAATACGGCTGGTGTCTTAAGTCGGGTTTCCGGTTTGTTCAGTCGAAGAGGATACAACATCGACAGCCTTTCCGTTGGCATTACAACAGACCCTAATTACTCACGTATGACTGTTGTATGCAGCGGTGATGAACTGATTCTTGAACAGATTACCAAACAGGTGGAAAAGTTAGAAGATGTTCTCACAGTAAAAGTGCTGAAGGACGGTCAGAGTGTTAACCGGGAATTGATTCTTGTGAAAGTTCGGGTAGAACCGAATCAGAGAGCGGATGTTTCTTCGATTGTGGATATTTTCCGTGCAAATATTATTGATGTGGGCAAAGAGTCCATGATTATTGAACTGACAGGAACAAAATCAAAGTTGGAAGCATTTATTGATTTGTTAGAAGGTTACGAAATTTTAGAACTTGCCAGAACAGGTATCACCGGTCTTTCAAGAGGGTAGATGATGTATTCTATCTTGAAGAAGACGGGGAAGATTATTAATTAAGTTAGCTAGAGAATGATTTTTTATTCCCTAAGATAAAAAAACACAAAATGCTAGGAGGAAACAAAAATGGCAGTAAAAATTTATTATCAGGAAGATTGTAATTTATCTTTATTAGAAGGAAAAAAAGTTGCAATTATCGGTTATGGTAGCCAGGGACATGCACATGCATTAAACTTAAAAGAATCTGGTGTAGATGTAATCGTTGGTTTATATGAAGGAAGTAAATCTTGGGCAAAAGCAGAAGCTCAGGGATTAAAAGTTTATACAGCAGCAGAAGCAGCAAAACAGGCTGATGTTATCATGATTCTGATTAACGATGAAAAACAGGCTGCAATGTACAAAAAAGACGTTGAACCAAACCTGGAAGAAGGAAACATGTTAATGTTTGCTCATGGTTTTGCAATTCACTTTGGACAGATTAAACCACCTGCAAATGTTGATGTTACAATGATTGCTCCAAAAGGTCCAGGTCATACAGTAAGAAGTGAATATCAGGCTGGTAAAGGTGTTCCATGTCTGGTAGCTGTTCAGCAGGATTACACAGGAAAAGCATTAGACAAAGCACTTGCTTATGCAGCTGGTATTGGTGGAGCAAGAGCCGGTGTTCTGGAAACTACTTTCAAAGTAGAAACAGAAACAGACTTATTCGGTGAGCAGGCAGTTCTTTGTGGTGGTGTTACAGCATTAATGAAAGCTGGATTTGAAACTCTGGTTGAAGCTGGATATGCTCCGGAAAATGCTTACTTTGAATGTATCCATGAAATGAAGCTGATTGTAGACTTAATCTACGAAAGCGGATTCCAGGGAATGCGTTACTCTATCTCTAACACAGCAGAATATGGTGATTACATCACAGGACCTAAGATTGTTACAGATGAAACAAAGAAAGCAATGAAGAAAATCCTGTCCGATATTCAGGACGGTACATTTGCAAAAGACTGGATCTCAGAAAACCAGACAGGTTGCATGCATTTCGGCGCTATGAGAAGAAGAGAAGCAGAGCATCAGTTAGAAGCAGTTGGTGAAGAACTTCGTAAACTGTACAGCTGGAATGGTACAGACAAATTGATCAATAACTAATTTTAATTTGAGTATCAGATAAAAAAAGAAAAGGCGACGGACAAATGTTCCGTCGCTTTTTAGATTTTAAGAATGTACAGGGAGTTTATTTAAGGCAAGCCCCTGTTTAGTATTGTAAAATTCAATAAATTCCCGAACAGCCGTGGTTTGCTGTAAATTATCCAGATAAGCAAAACCAATATTTCTGCGGTGAATTGGAAAAGGAAGGGGAATTTCTACAAGCTCTCCTTCTGCGAGTTCTTTTTCAACAAATTGGCGAATGACGCAGGCAACACCTAAACTGATTTTTGAAAATTCGATTAATAAATCCATAGTAGAAACTTCAAGAAGGTTATTGGTTTCAATACGATGAGCAGCAAGATAATCATCGATATACTGGCGGGTCATGTTTTCTTTATCAAGCAGCATTAAAGTGGCATTGCGGAAAATGTCGTCTCTATGATTGGTGCGAAGAGAAAGATTGTTTAAATAAGTTTTGGTGCTTACAAAAATATCTTCGATTTCACCAAGACTGTCAAAATGTACATGATGAGGACGTTCCGGTTCTCCAATTAAACCAACATCAATTTTATTTTCTTTTAAGAGTTGCAGAGTATGATTGGTTGATTGACATTCAATGGTAATCTTTATATGTGGATGTGTTTTAATAAATTCCTGAAGATAAGGCAGAAGCATAAATTTACATAAAGTTGTACTGACTCCAATATGTAAATGACCAATGCCCAGTTCATTGATTTTTTTAATACGGGATTCTCCTGTTTGGAGCGAAAAAAACGCTTTTTGAACGTAGGTGTAAAGAATTTCTCCTTCTTCCGTGAGTTGAACTCCTCGGGAATTTCTGGAAAATAATGTAACGTCTAAACTCTGTTCTAATTTACGGATTGATTTACTGATTGCAGGCTGGCTGATAAAAAGTTGTTCTGCAGCTTTTGAAATATTTCCGGTATTGGCTACAGTGTAGAAAACACGGTATAAGGATAAGTTTTGTTCCATCTTAGAATCTCCATTTTTCTTTATGAATATAAGTTATATCTGATATGTTTTATATGTATTTCTATTATATCAAAAATTGTGCTAGAATATCAATAGATAAAAGCAGACAAAGGTCTGCTACCATAAAATAAATTTTTAGTGTATTTTTAGGGAGGAATATCCATGGGAATGACAATGACACAAAAGATTCTTGCAGCAGCAGCAGGACTTGAAAAAGTAGAAGCAGGTCAGCTGATTGAAGCAAATCTTGATTTAGTACTGGGTAATGATATTACATCTCCTGTTGCAATTCATGAGATGGATAAAATGACAAAGAAAAATGTATTTGATAAAGATAAAATCGCTCTGGTTATGGACCATTTTATCCCAAATAAAGACATCAAATCCGCAGAACACTGTAAATGTGTACGTGAATTTGCCTGTAAGCATGATATTACAAATTATTTTGATGTTGGAGAAATGGGAATTGAACACGCTCTGCTTCCAGAAAAAGGATTAACAGTTGCAGGTGATGTTATCATCGGTGCAGACTCTCATACTTGTACTTATGGTGCACTTGGTGCATTTTCTACAGGTGTAGGAAGTACAGATATGGCTGCCGGAATGGCAACCGGTAAGGCTTGGTTTAAAGTTCCATCTGCAATTAAATTCAATATTGTTGGAAAACCGGCAAAATGGGTGAGTGGAAAAGATGTTATCTTACACATCATTGGAATGATTGGTGTGGATGGCGCACTTTATAAATCTATGGAATTTGTTGGAGAAGGAATCAAAAACTTAAGTATGGATGACCGTTTCACAATTGCAAATATGGCAATTGAAGCAGGTGGAAAGAACGGAATTTTCCCTGTAGATGAACTGACGGAACAATATATGAAAGAACATTCCAAACGTCCATATAAGGTATATGAAGCAGATGAAAATGCTGTTTATGATGAAGAATATACAATTGATTTAAGTGAATTAAAACCGACCATTTCTTTCCCACATCTTCCGGAAAATACAAGAACAATTGATGAAATTACAGAAGATGTAGTAATCGACCAGTCTGTAATTGGCTCTTGTACAAACGGAAGAATTGATGACTTACGTTGTGCAGCAGAAATCTTAAAAGGACGTAAAGTGAAAAAAGGAGTCCGTTGTATTGTAATTCCGGCAACACAGAGTATTTATCTTCAGGCAATGGAAGAAGGATTATTAAAGATCTTTATTGAAGCAGGTGCGGTTGTAAGTACACCGACTTGTGGTCCATGTCTGGGTGGATATATGGGAATTTTAGCAGCTGGAGAACGTTGTATTTCTACTACCAACGTAACTTTGTAGGTCGTATGGGACATGTAGATTCAGAAGTTTATCTGGCAAGTCCGGCAGTCGCTGCTGCAAGTGCTGTAACTGGTAAAATTTCTGCACCGGAAGAATTAGGTTTATAGTAGGAGGAAAAGACGATGAAAGCAAACGGAACAGTATTTAAATATGGAGACAATGTGGATACCGATGTTATCATTCCGGCAAGATACTTAAACTCTTCTGACCCTGCAGAACTTGCACAGCATTGCATGGAAGATATTGATAAAGACTTTGTAAACAATGTGCATAAAGGAGATATCATTGTAGCAGATAAAAATTTTGGATGTGGCTCTTCAAGAGAACATGCACCAATTGCAATTAAAGCGGCCGGTGTCAGCTGTGTAATTGCAGAAACTTTTGCACGTATTTTCTACCGTAATGCAATTAATATTGGATTACCAATCATTGAGTGTCCGGAAGCAGCGAAAAATATTGAAGCAGGCGATGAAGTAGAAGTAGATTTTGACAGCGGTATTATTACAAATAAAACAAAAGGACAGGCTTTTAAGGGACAGGCTTTTCCAGAGTTTATGCAGAAGATTATCAAAGCAGAAGGTTTAATTAATTATATTAATGCAAATAATTAATATCAACGAAAATAATTAATAAAATGAAATGCAAGTGGAATTGAAATGTTCTGCTTGCATTTTTTGTGACACATAATCCGGAGCTTGCAAAACAAATTTATACGAGGACCATTAATCTTGCAGAGATTAATAAAAGATAAGAAAAATATATAATTAGGTAGAAGAAGTACAAAAAATTTGAAAAATCGGGTAGAGTGTTCCTGCCCGATTATCAAAAAAAGGAAGTTTCTTCCTTAAAATTACTTGACATTTTGATTTGGTAATGCTATTTTAATTGTATTAAGCACAGAGTAATCTGTAAACAGCAAAATGCAGAGATAAGGATTAGTAGAAATTTTTACGGATTTCAGAGAACTGTTGGTTGGTGAAAAACAGTAGATGTAAGATTTTGAACTGCCCTTGGAGCAGCTGCCCGAACTTTTACTAATAAAGCAAGGCGAGGTAAGATAGTAGGCGTAGACGGAATCCCTACCGTTATCAGCAGGGAAAGATATAAGATGGTTTCATCAGTATCTTTTGAGAGTATGAATTTGATTCATAAAGTAGAGTGGTACCGCGCAGGACGTTAGTCTTTCGTCTCTATTACAAGTATATTGTAAGAGATGAGAGGCTTTTTTTTTGTTTCAGAAAAAAGTGGTAAGTTCTAGGAAAAGAATTATCAAAAAGAAACTCTAAAGTGATGTGCCAAAATGATTAGGAGGATTTAAGTTATGAAAAACAGCAGTAAGTACAAAAGACAGTATTTTTTACCACCAGTGAAATGTATGGACTGGACCGAAAAAGATCATGTAGAAAAAGCACCAATTGGTGTAGTGTAGATTTACGAGATGGAAATCAGGCGCTTGTAATTCCTATGAATCTGGAACAGAAAGTGGAGTTTTTTAAACTGTTAGTTGAAATTGGATTTAAAGAAATTGAAGTTGGTTTTCCGGCTGCGTCTGAAACAGAGTACACATTTTTAAGAAAATTGATTGAAGAAGATTTGATTCCGGATGATGTTACGATTCAGGTTCTGACTCAGGCAAGAGAACATATTATCAAGAAAACATTTGAAGCGGTAAAAGGTGCAAAAAATGTAATTGTACATGTATATAATTCTACTTCTTTGTCTCAGAGAGAACAGGTTTTCCATAAATCCAAAGAAGAAATTTTAAAGATTGCAGTAGAAGGTGCAAAATTATTAAAACAGTTGACAGAAGAAGCTGGAGCAGATTATCGTTTTGAATACAGCCCAGAAAGCTTTACTGGAACAGAACCAGAATATGCATTGGAAGTCTGCAATGCAGTACTGGATATCTGGCAGCCAACTGCAGACAGAAAAGCAATTATCAATCTGCCGGTTACGGTAGAACATTCTATGCCGCATGTATATGCAAGTCAGGTAGAATATATGTGCAAGAACTTAAAATACAGAGAAAATGTAGTTGTTTCTCTCCATCCACACAATGACCGTGGTTGTGGTGTAGCAGATGCTGAAATGGGTATTTTAGCTGGAGCAGACCGTGTGGAAGGTACTTTATTTGGAAATGGAGAAAGAACAGGTAATGTTGATATCGTAACACTTGCTTTAAATATGTATGCGCAGGGCGTAGAGCCGGAGCTTGATTTTACAGACATCTCTTCTATTTGTAAAAAATATGAATCCTTTACGGGAATGACAATTAACGAGAGAAGTCCATATAGCGGTGCATTAGTATTTGCTGCATTTTCCGGTTCTCATCAAGATGCAATTGCAAAAGGTATGCATTGGTTGGATGAAAAGAAACCGGAACACTGGACGGTACCATATCTTCCAATTGACCCGAAAGATGTTGGGCGTAATTACGATGCAGATGTTATCCGTATTAACAGTCAGTCTGGTAAAGGTGGTGTCGGATATATTCTGGAAACTAAATTTGGACTGAATCTGCCACCTAAGATGCGTGAAGCAATGGGGTATACAGCAAAAGCAGTATCGGATCATACACATAAAGAGCTGATGCCAGAAGAGATTTTTGAATTATTTAAACGGACCTTTGAAAATGTAGTAAGCCCGCTGTCCTTAAATGGAGTACATTTCCAGCAGATAAATGGAGGAATTACAACACAGGTAACTTCTATTTTTAATGGAAAAGAGATTACAACAGAGGCAGAAGGAAACGGACGTTTAAATGCGGTAAGTAATGCGTTGAAGAAAGCATATAATTTTGAGTATGATTTAGTAACTTATCAGGAGCATGCATTAGAGCAGAGTTCCAGTTCAAAAGCGATTGCTTATGTAGGAATTCGTAAGCCAGATGGTACACTTTCCTGGGGCGCGGGGGTGGATGTAGACATCATAAGGGCCTCTATAGACGCATTGGTAACTGCAATCAATAATCGATAAAAGCTTAAATTTTTATATCAAAATGTTCTCGAGCAAACATAATACCTAAAGACTTGGTAATGTTAAATTAAGAAAATCTCAATAGCAAAGCAGGTACATAAGAAAAAATCATTCTTTTGTACCTGCTTTTTTATGAAAAACCACGAAAAATCAGAGTAAATTTGGATGAAAAATTGTCCGAGTTTTCAAATAAATTTATGTAATATAGACAAAAGACTTTTGAACTTATTGACTTCTATCCTTTAACTATCATATAATTCAAAATAACTGATTAGGTGAAAGTATAGAGATAGAGAAAATAGTTTAAGAGAACAAAGGGAAAAGGTATGAACAAGATTCAAAAAATTGAATCGAGGCTTCTTAGAGTAATAAAAAGATGCTTGAGAAACTGGAAAAGAAAGCAAAAGAAAAAACAGGTTCGAAAAAGCAGAAAAAGGGTTAGAACTAGAAGAGAGATTCAAACGAGAAAGACGTCAGGCAAGGTAGCACAGAGAAAAACGGGGAAAACAGGTAGTCAGCACAGACAGTCACAGGTAAGACGAAAAAATGAAAGAAAAATTCAGGAAAAAAGACGACAGTTTATTTTGAAAACTGCTGCGTTTGCGGCGGTGGGAGTATTATCTGCGGCAGGAGTATTTCTGGTTAAAAAACTTACTATACAGGCTGAGGCTTCTTCAGCAAAATCGGTAGAGACTGTAGTAGAAAAAGCACAGGAAGAAAATACCAGACAATACATGTATGGGATTGAATCCATTATTTCCGGTGTCTGTATCAGTCAGGACACGGATAGTGAGGTAAATAAATTAGGAACGTCTTGTGAAGCAGTTTTAGTTGGTCAGCGTGTTGGGAAAAATCAGCAGGAATCGAATCTTGATTTTAGTAAAGCGGCAGCTGATACCGTAGAAAAACTGGAGAATCATTCGTTAGATGTGGAACAGTATTTAAAAGTGACAGACAGAGACTATGAAACTCTGTTAAAGATTGTAGAAGCAGAAGCAGGTGGAGAAGATACAGAAGAAAAATCATGGTGGCGAATGTTATTTTCAATCGTTTGCAGAGTCCGATTTTTCCAGACAGCATTTATGATATTGTGTGGCAGAATACCGACGGAACTGCTCAGTTTTCACCGACAGCAGATGGAAGAATTAATACCGTTACTGTTTCAGAAGATACCAGAGAAGCAGTCAATCGTGCAATTGATGGAGAAGATTATTCACAGGGAGCATTGTTTTTTATGCAGGAAGAATATTCGGATTCAGACAATGTAAGTTGGTTTAAAAGGGATTTGGAATTTTTATTTAAACATGGTGTTCATGCCTTTTATACATATCCGGAAAAGACATTGAAAGAATTAGAAGCGAATGCTTCTTCAAAAAAGACAGAAGAAGAAAAAGAAGAGCCAGATGATTCTTCAACGAAAACAGAAACTTCAACGGAAACAAAAATTTCGCCTAAAAAGAAAGAGAAATCTTCCAAAAAAGGAAAGACATCTACAGATGAGACATCGAAAAAGACAAGCAAATCCGATGCAATTTAAATGTAAGTAAGTTGCAAGATATGCTAATTGAAAGAATAGAAGTGTATCTTGACTTAATAAATAAGGAAAGGACAAAAAGACAATGGAAATTTTGTACAAAAGCACAAGGGGAACAGGAGAATGTGTAACAGCTTCTCAGGCAATTTTAAAAGGATTATCAGACGATGGTGGATTATTTGTTCCTACACAGATTCCGGTTTTGGGTATTCCTGTAGAGAAACTTGCATCCATGACTTATCAGGAAATCGCTTATGAGGTTATGAGTCGTTTCCTTACAGATTTTACAGAAGACGAATTAAAAGCATGTATTGAAAGAGCTTATGATTCTAAATTTGATACAAAGGAAATTGTACCGGTGAAAAAGGCAGATGGTGCTTATTATCTGGAACTTTTCCATGGGGCAACGATTGCATTTAAAGACATGGCACTTTCTATTCTGCCACATCTTCTTACTACTTCCGCAAAGAAAAATAATGTAAAAAATGAAATTGTAATTCTGACCGCAACTTCTGGAGATACCGGAAAAGCTGCTATGGCTGGCTTTGCTGATGTTCCGGGAACGAAAATCATTGTATTTTATCCGAAAAATGGTGTCAGCCCGGTTCAGGAAAAACAGATGGTAACACAAAAAGGAAATAATACTTACGTTGTTGGAATCACAGGACTTTGACGATGCTCAGACAGGCGTTAAGAAAATGTTTAATGATAAGAATATGGCAGAAGAGCTTTCAAATGCAGGATATCAGTTCTCATCAGCGAACTCTATTAATATTGGACGTCTTGTTCCACAGATTGTGTATTACGTATATGCTTATGCAACCTTATATAAAAATGGAGAAATAAAAGCAGGTGAAAAGATTAATGTCACTGTTCCAACTGGAAACTTTGGAAATATTCTTGCTGCATTCTATGCAAAGAATATGGGACTTCCGATTGAAAAATTAATCTGTGCATCCAATGAAAACAAAGTATTATATGATTTCTTCAGCACAGGAAGTTACGACAGAAACAGAGACTTCATCTTAACAACTTCTCCATCTATGGATATTTTAATTTCCAGTAACTTAGAACGTCTGATTTATCGTATTGCTGGTGAAGATGCAGATAAAACAAGAGAAATGATGAATGAGTTATCCAAAGATGGAAAATATGAAATCACTGCCGAGATGCGTGCGCAGTTAAAAGATTTCTATGGAAATTATGCAACAGAAGAAGAAACTGCCAAAATTATTAAAAAACTGTATGAAGATACGGGATATGTCATTGATACGCATACAGCAGTTGCAGCCTGCGTTTATGAAAAATATAAAACAGCTACAAAAGATGATACAAAGACAGTCATTGCTTCTACTGCAAGTCCATTTAAATTTACACGTAGTGTAATGGATGCAATTGATCATAAATATGATGCAATGGAGGATTTTGAACTGATTGATAAGTTATCTGAAATTGCAAATGTGAAAGTTCCAAATGCAATTGAAGAAATCCGTACTGCTCCGGTACTGCATGATACAGTGGTAGAGGTAGCAGAGATGCCGGCAATTGTAAAAAAATTGTTGAACGCTTAAGGTTTAATGAGAGAAAATGTTGACTTTTTAGTTATTACATGAGATAATACTTGAGAATTTAGAAAAACTTTCATAAAAAACCAATTTTTATTCAGTAATTTTTGTTGAAAAACTTCATATACTAGAGTATAATGAAATCACGAAGTAATCCTGGGTTGTGCGATGCTCCTATTATTTTGAACCTACATTTACTTTAAACGGGATTCCTATATTGCCAGTTGGATGTCAGGCCGTCATTGCGCAGCGGAAGGCAGAAGAATGGTTGCGGTCACCCACCTAGCAACAGCTAGGAGTCAGAAGATAGGAAACGGCATCTCGGGATTACTTAATTTTATGTTTGAAATTAGGGAGAAAACAGATGGCAATCACAAAACAGAGTTTCGGAAAGAGTACGGATGGAACAGAAGTTTTTCTTTATGAGATTACAAATACATCCGGAGCAACGATGAAGGTAACAGATTTTGGAGCAATTTTGGTAAGTCTTATGGTACCGGATGAAAATCATAAATTAAGAGATGTTGTTTTAGGCTATGATACTGTAGAAGGATATTATGAAAATCCGCCTCATTTTGGTTCTCCAATCGGAAGAATGGTAACCGTATTGGAAATGCTTCTTTTACAATTGATGGTGTGACTTATCAGTTGGAAAAATGATAATGGAAAAAATAATTTACATAGTGGCCCGAATTTCTATCGTACCAGAGTGTGGGATGTTGTAGAAATAGATGCAGAGAAAAACAGTATTACATTTTCTATTAAGAGCCACATTTAGACCAGGGATTTCCGGGAAACTTTACTGCCTTTGTTTCTTATACATTGACGGAAAAGAACGAATTGGTATTGGATTATAAAGGAACTGCAGATAAAGATACGATTGTAAATATGACCAATCATTCTTATTTTAACCTGGCAGGACATGATGCAGGTGCAGAAAGTGTAATGAATCATCTTGTTCAGATTCATGCAGAAGAATACACACCAACCGATAAACTGTTAATTCCGACAGGTGAAATTGCGCCGGTAGCAGGAACACCAATGGATTTTACAACACCGAAGAAGATTGGACAGGATGTAGATGCAGATTTTGAACAGCTTATTATGGCAGGTGGATATGACCATAATTATGCTTTAACCCGTAAAAAAGGTGAAATGAGAGAAGCCGCTGTAGTTTGGTGTGAGGAATCTGGTATTCAGATGAAAGTTTATACAGACCTTCCGGGAATGCAGTTTTATATCGGTAATTTTATTGAACAGGAAAATGGGAAAGCTGGATGCGTTTATGGAAAGAGAAGTGGTTTCTGTATGGAAACGCAGTATTATCCAAATGCATGTAATGAAGAAAAATTTGAAAGCTCTTTATTAAAAGCCGGAGAAGAATATCATACTACTACAGTTTACGCATTTTCTACGAAATAAAAATAAAAGTTTGTATGCCCGTCAAATTGTATTTTATCTTAAAATGGAATACTGTTTGGCGGGCTTTTGTACCAAAATGCAGATATTTGAAAAAGAATATCTGCATTTTTTTCTCATATACTTAAGCTGAAATTTTATTTGACCGGAGCTTAGGGATGAACCGAAACTATCTGATTATCTGCTTATGCTGTGTTCTTGCTCTGAATGGATTAGGAATACAAGAACTGAAAAAACAAAGAATAGAGTTAAAACCAGAAACAGAAGAACTGATAAAAAGGGAAAATGAAAAAAAAGTGATACAAAGAAACTCTAAAGAAAAAATGGAAGAAACGTCGGAAAGCAAATCAAAATCCGAAGAAAAAAGAACAAATGCAGAAAAACCAGAAACAAAAGAAGCAAATCAGGAGTTAGAAATTTCGGTTGCAATTATGACAGGACAGTATACATCTTATTTTCATGAACGGATAGAGTTAGAGTTTGAATCAGATTATCAGGAAGAAAACAGTGGAAAACTTTATTTAGCAAACGAAAAACTGGTTTTAGAAAAAGAAGAGGAATTGTCAGAAGCGGGAAGGCTGGTGTTATCGCCTGTTGATCGGACTAAAGAAAATAGAATCAGAGTATTGTCGGTAGAACGAGGACAAGGAAGACCGTCTTATGGGGGAACGCTTATCATTGGAAAAGAAAAAGATGGCTGGTATGTGGTAAACAGGCTACCGTTAGAAGAATACCTTTATGGTGTAGTACCAAGCGAAATGCCTTCTGATTATGAAAAAGAAGCTCTAAAAGCGCAGGCAGTCTGTGCAAGGACTTATGCTGGATGCAGATGCAGAAAAATCAGGATCCGGTTGGGATTGGTATCGCTCAGGTAGATGACAGTGTTTCTTATCAGGTTTATCAAAATTCAGGAGAGTCTGAGACAGCAAAAGAAGCAGTAGATGAGACAAAGGGAGAAATTTTAATAAAAGACGGACAGCCGATTACTGCTTACTATTTTTCTACTTCTCATGGAAAGACGAGTACAAACGAAGTTTGGGAAGCATCTGCTCCGGCCAGTTATTTAAAAAGTGTAGAATGTAAATTCGATGCGGATGTGCCGTGGTATCAGTGGAAAGTATACTTTTCAAGTGAAAGACTGCTTGAACAGGCAAAAAACAAACTTTCAGACGCATCAGTGCTTGAAAAAATGGAAATTGAGAAAACAGGAGAAGCAGATGCTGTTTTAAAATTAAAAATAGAGACGGATATAGGTGTCATTCAACTTGAAAATGAATATGAGATACGTGAATTTTTAAGTCCACAGAATCTTGAAATCGTACGCCAAGATGAATCAACAGTAAAAGGTGGCAAATTGCTTCCAAGTGCCTATTTTACCTTGGAAGCACAGATAGATGAAAATGGAAACCGCAAGGTTATATGATTCATGGAGGAGGATATGGGCACGGAGTGGGAATGAGTCAGAATGGGGCAAATCAAATGGCAAAGCTTGGAAATAATTATCAAGAGATTTTGAATTATTTTTATCAAGAGGTAGAGATTGCCCCAATTAGTGGGGTGTGATATAATGAGCGTTAGCCGGCTAAAGCAGGTAAAGAGAAAAATATAGTTTAAACCGAGTCAAGCGGCAAAATTGATTGCGAGTATCTGCTTGCGAATAGTTGCTTAATAGTAATAGATAATAAAGGAAAACAGGAAAAAACATTGAGACAAGGATTTTAAATAAATGAGAATAATCAAAAAAATAATTCGTGATATCTGGGGGTTTTCAAGAAGTATCAGTGAAAAGCATGTACCGGCTTATGCTGCGCAGGCAGCTTATTTTATTATTTTATCATTTATTCCGTTTATATTGCTTTTAATGACTTCCATAAGATATACTCAGTTGAATCGCGAAGAAGTGGTTGGAGCAATTATGCAGGTGATTCCGGATAACCTGCATGAGTTTATACAGGGAATTGTAGATGAAGTATATAATAAATCGGTCAGCATTGTGCCGGTGTCAGCAGTGATGGCGATCTGGTCATCTGGAAAAGGTGTGCAGGCCTTAACAAATGGGTTTAATTGTATTTATTCTGTCTATGAGACACGAAATTATATTTTAACCAGAATTCGTTCTGCTGCCTATACGTTATTGTTTGTGATTGGAATTATTCTGACCCTTACTTTACAGGTGTTTGGAAATACACTGCAAAGAGAATTAAGACGACATTTTCCGTTTTTAAATAAATTGGTTTCGATGATTATCAGCATGAGATTAGTGATTACACTTGCAACTTTGTGCGGAGTGTTTTTGATCCTATATAAATTTGTTCCAAATAGAAAGGCAACATTTCGTAGTCAGTTTCCGGGTGCTGTATTTTCATCCGTGTGCTGGGTTGCATTTTCGATGGGATTTTCTTTGTATTTTGAATTTTTTAATAAAACATCGAATATGTATGGAAGCATGACAACCATTATTCTGATTCTTTTGTGGATGTATATCTGTATGAATATTGTAATGATAGGTGCTTCAATTAATCATTATTTTGAGGAACGTTTTCGTTGGATGCATCAGGTTGCAACAGATACAATCAAACGAGAGTATCAGCAGTTTGTACAGCATGCAGAGGAATTTGCGGGAGAAAAGCGCCAGGAATGGACAGGA
>ENA-OQCN01000849-OQCN01000849.1-human-gut-metagenome-genome-assembly--contig:-NODE-849-length-16134-cov-5.905854_pt1 | contig 16134 bp, 18 predicted proteins | sample MGYA00242497_ERZ504576 | MGnify/ENA primary metagenome ERZ504576 (study PRJEB26092, sample SAMD00036296) | human gut metagenome | host: Homo sapiens | study: EMG produced TPA metagenomics assembly of... | reverse complement strand
CCCATCTTCCGCATTGGAAATTCCAGAGAAATGCGATATGCGGAAGTGTCGGAACTGGCAGACGAGCAAGACTAAGGATCTTGTGAGCATTGCGCTCGTGTGGGTTCAAGTCCCATCTTCCGCATGACTTTGAGGCAGAGCTGTGAATAGCAGCTCTGTTTTTGACTATATAATTATATGGATGCAAAAAAGTTTTTGACAGCCTTAATATATTTGTGCTCGTTTTATATACAATATGAGGATTTCGGACATCTTCAGTTCGTATCGGACGATAAACCCAATGTTTTTTGAATTTTTTTTTGAAAAAAGAGGAATTTGCAATTTTGTGTAGAATATAATTAACAGAGGGTATTTTTATCGCCGCTGTTTGTCAGACTGTGGAGGAAGTGCTTATGAACATCAGAGAGAGCATGGAACTAAGAGAACAGGAGCTGTTAAGCCCATTTGCGTCTCACAGCGCAGATACCAGAGGCCGGGATAAACCGGAAGAGGAATGCGATGTGCGGACTGCGTACCAGAGAGACAGAGACCGGATACTTCACTGTAAAGCTTTTCGACGTATGAAGGATAAAACACAGGTGTTTCTGGCACCGCAGGGAGATCATTATCGGACCAGACTGACACATACGCTGGAGGTGTCGCAGATTGCCCGTACTATTGCCAGGGCACTTCGGTTAAATGAAGATCTGGTGGAAGCAATCGCACTTGGACATGATCTTGGACACACGCCATTTGGACATGCTGGCGAGAAAGCTCTGGATCAGGTACATCCGGAAGGCTTTGCTCACTATAAACAGAGCGTCCGGATCGTAGAAGTACTTGAGAAGAGTGGGAATGGGCTGAATCTTACCTGGGAAGTCCGGGATGGAATGAAGAATCACCGAACCAGCGGGAAACCATCCACACTGGAGGGCCAGGTAGTACGTTTTTCTGATAAGATCGCCTATATCCATCATGATATGGACGATGCCCAGAGAGCTGGAATCATTACTGAAGACGATATTCCTATAACAATGAGAACTTTTTTGGGCTATACCACGCGAGAACGACTGAATACTTTCGTACATAATATTATAGAGAACAGTTTGGATAAGGACAGCATCACCATGTCGGCCGATATTTTTGAGGCGATGATGGATCTTCGATCCCTGATGTTCCGGAATGTTTATGAGAATCCGGCTGCAAAGAAGGAAGAAGAGAGAGCCATGAAGATGCTGACTGAACTATATGAATACTATACAGACCATCCGAATGCCATGCCCAGGGAGTACAGGGAACTGGCAGAGTACCGGGGAGAACTAAAAGAACAGGCTGTATGTGACTACATTTCGGGAATGACAGACCAGTATTCCATGAAAAAATTCAGGGAACTTTACATACCGAAATGCTGGGAGGTCTATTAAATGGAAAAGAGGGATAAGCATGCGTTATTCAGATGACATCATAGAAGAAGTCCGGATGAAAAATGACATTGTAGACGTGATATCCCAGTATGTGAAACTGACAAGGAAAGGAAGTTCCTATTTCGGACTGTGTCCTTTCCATAATGAGAAGACACCTTCCTTTTCCGTGACGCCGTCCAAGCAGATGTATTACTGTTTTGGCTGCGGAGCAGGAGGTAACGTATACAATTTTATTATGGAATATGAGAATTATTCTTTTGGAGAGGCGCTTTCCCACCTGGCTGACCGGGCGGGTGTGGAACTTCCGAAGATCGAGTATTCCAGGGAAGCAAAAGAAAAAGCAGAACAGAGAGCAGCACTTCTGGAGATCAACAAGCTGGCCGCACAGTATTTTTACTATCAGTTAAGGAGAGAGAGCGGAAAGACAGCCCATGGATATCTTTTAGGCAGGGGGCTTTCCGAGGAGACGATCCGCAAATTTGGTCTCGGCTATTCGGATAAGTACAGTGATGATCTGTATAAATATCTGAAGAGCAAGGGATACAGTGATGATCTTCTCCGTGAGTCCGGATTGTTTAATGTGGACGAGCGGCGGGGAATGTACGACAAGTTCTGGAACCGTGTGATCTTTCCGATCATGGATGTGAATAACCGTGTGATCGGATTTGGTGGCCGTGTCATGGGAGATGGCAAGCCGAAATACCTGAACTCTCCGGAGACGAAGATTTTTGACAAGAGCCGTAACCTGTACGGCCTGAATGTGGCAAGGACGACGCGGAAGAATTATCTCATCCTCTGTGAGGGATATATGGATGTGATCGCCATGCACCAGGCGGGCTTTACCAATGCGGTGGCATCTCTGGGAACAGCTCTGACCTCCGGCCATGCAAGCCTTGTGAAGCGTTATACCAAGGAAGTACTTCTGCTTTATGACAGTGACGGAGCAGGCGTCCGGGCTGCGCTCCGTGCGATTCCGATACTTCGGGAGGCAGGAGTGACATCCAGAGTGGTAAGTCTGAAACCGTGGAAAGATCCTGATGAATTCATTAAGAATGAAGGAGCAGAGGCTTTTGAGGAGCGGCTTAACCAGGCGATGGATAGTTTTATGTTCCGTGTGCATATTGCTGAGCAGGATTTTGCAATGGATGCTCCTCAGGGACAGAATCAGTTTTTTGAGCGGTGTGCGAGATGCTTCTGGAACTGTCTGATGAACTGGAGAGGAATCTTTATATAGAAGCAATTGTGAAAGAATATGGCCGTTATGGTGTGGGGACGGAAGATATCCGTAAACGTGTCAATACCCTGGCCATGAAAGGAACGCCTGCAGAGAAACGGATCCAGCCGAAATCCGGTACACCTGAGAACAGAAAAAAAGAATCAGCCGCAGATAAGGCCCAGAAACTGATGCTGACCTGGCTTGTGAATTATCCTGGGATCTTTGAACAGGTTGAAAAATATATTTCACCGTCAGATTTCGTAGTTCCACTGTATAAGCAGGTGGCCGAGATGTTGTTTGAGCAGCATAAAGAAGGAGAGACCAATCCTGGCAAACTTCTTAATGCGTTTACAGATAGTGAGGAGCAGAGAGAGGTGGCATCCCTTTTTAACGCGACGATCCATCTGGAGAATGAAGGAGAACAGCAGAGGGCTTTTTCCGACGCACTTCTCCGGATCAAGGAAGAAAGCTTAAAAGAAAAGAACCGTACCTGGGATTCGTCTGATATGGCGGGGCTTCAGGAACTGATAAAAGCAAAAAAAGAACTGGAAGACCTTGGAAGAAAGCGGCAGCAGCTGCATATTTCTTTCAATTAAGGATAAAATATAAACACTATATGGAGGTATAGAGCACCTATGGAAATGAATATGGCAAAATTCAGCGAGAAACTTGTAGAGCTTCTTGAACTTGCAAAAAAGAAAAAGAATGTGCTGGAATATCAGGAAATCAGCGATTTCTTCAAAGATTCCCCACTGGAAGTAGACCAGATGGAGAAGGTTTTTGATTTCCTGGAGGCAAGCGGTGTGGATGTTCTCCGCATCACAGATAACGGCGGTGACGAACTCCTCCTTGATAATGATATGGAAATGGAAGGCATGGATGATGAGGAAGAGGTAGAGCTTGACAAGATAGATCTTTCCGTTCCGGAAGGTGTCAGCATTGAAGATCCTGTCCGCATGTATCTGAAAGAGATCGGTAAAGTCAGCCTGTTAAGTGCAGACGAGGAGATCGAGCTTGCCAAGAGAATGGAAAAAGGTGACGAAGCTGCCAAGAAACGTCTGGCAGAGGCGAACCTTCGTCTTGTTGTCAGCATTGCGAAAAGATATGTTGGCCGTGGAATGTTGTTTCTTGACCTGATTCAGGAAGGAAACTTAGGTCTTATCAAGGCAGTTGAGAAATTCGATTACCGAAAAGGTTACAAGTTCAGTACCTATGCAACATGGTGGATCCGTCAGGCTATTACAAGAGCCATTGCTGACCAGGCACGTACTATCGTATCCCGGTGCATATGGTTGAGACGATCAACAAACTGATCCGCGTTTCACGTCAGCTGCTTCAGGAGCTTGGACGTGAACCTACGCCAGAAGAGATCGCAGAGGAGATGGACATGCCGGTAGATCGTGTACGTGAAATCTTAAAGATCTCCCAGGAGCCTGTGTCTCTGGAGACTCCGATCGGTGAGGAGGAAGACAGCCATCTTGGCGATTTCATCCAGGATGATAACGTTCCGGTACCGGCAGATGCAGCTGCATTTACACTTCTTAAAGAGCAGCTGGTAGAGGTATTAAGCACTCTGACAGACCGTGAGCAGAAGGTTCTCCGTCTCCGTTTCGGACTGGATGACGGTCGTGCCAGAACTCTTGAGGAAGTTGGAAAAGAATTCAACGTTACAAGAGAGCGTATCCGTCAGATCGAGGCGAAAGCTCTGCGTAAACTGCGTCATCCCAGCCGCAGCCGTAAGCTGAAGGATTACCTTGACTAATAAAAATATATCAATACAGCTTTCCAGGCGTCTTATGGCCATTGCCGGTATGGTAACAGGTGGAAACCGGCTGGCAGACGTGGGATGCGATCATGGATATCTGTCCATCTATCTTGTCAGTGAGAAGAAGGTGCCGTCAGCCATTGCCATGGATGTGCGTCCCGGGCCGCTTTCAAGGGCCAGGAAAAATATCTCCTGCTATGGTCTTGAAGATTACATAGAGACCCGTTTAAGTGACGGACTTATGAAACTGGAGCCGGGAGAGGGCGATACCCTCGTGATCGCCGGCATGGGTGGTCCTCTGATGGAAAGGATATTAAATGATGGAGAGAAGGTCCGGGAGGGGTTTCAGGAACTGATCCTGCAGCCTCAGTCGGACCTTCCTCATTTTCGGCATTTTCTTGCTGAGATCGGCTGGGAGATCGTAAGCGAGGAAATGATAAAGGAAGATGGAAAATTTTATCCTATGATGAAAGCTGTGCGTAATGAATCCGGAAAAAAAATCTCATATACAGAGGAAGAAGCCTGGTTTGGCCCCCTTCTTCTGAGAGAATGTCATCCTGTTCTGAAGGAATATCTTCTTCGGGAGACAGCAATCCGTGAGAAAATCCTGCGGGACTTTTAAGTGCGCCGTCTGAATCTGCGAAAGCCCGCCTTGCTGAAGTAAAGGAGGAAATGGAGCTGATAAAGTCAGCCCTGAAACGATATGAAAGCATATGAACTGATTGAATGGCTGAATGAACATCATCCGCAGAAATTTGCGGAAGACTGGGATAATGTAGGTCTTCTGGTGGGAGATGACAAGAAAGAAATTTCACATATTTTTCTTGCACTGGATCTCACAGAGCCTGTTCTTGATGAGGCTGTTAAAGCTGGAGCAGACATGATCCTGACCCATCATCCGATGATCTTTTCCGGGATCAAGAAGATCAATAATCATACATTTACGGGAAGAAAGATTTTGCGTCTGATCCGTGAGGATATTCCGTATTTTGCTATGCACACTAATTATGATGTGATCGGTATGGCAGATTTAAGTGCGGATTATCTGAAACTTCAGGAAACAAAAGTACTCACTGTTACCGATGAGTCCGGGGAACAGCCGGAGGGATTTGGAAGAGTTGGGAAACTGGCGCAGCGATGACTCTCGGAGAATTCGGAAAATATGTAAAAGAATGTAACAGACTTCCGGATGTGAGAGTTTATGGAGAACTTGACCGGAAGATCGAGATGGTGGCGATCTGTACAGGAAGCGGAAAGAGTATGATCCGTGATGTGATGGCAGCAGGCGCGGATGTATATGTGACAGGCGATATTGATTACCACACTGCGATCGATACCATGGCAGATGGCCTGGCTATTGTAGATGCAGGACATTACGGAACGGAGTATATTTTTGCAGAGGCTATGGCAAAGGAACTGAAGGAGGCTTTTCCGGAGCTTAAGACAACTTGCGCCAGCGTGAAAAATCCATATATTGTTTTATAAATATAAGCCTGTGGAGGTGATCGTTATGGAACTGACGATGATTAAAGTGACCATAAACGGAGAGACAAAAGAATATCCCAAGATGACTTCTTATTCCGAGATCGTTAAAGATTATGAGGGTACAACAGAGTATCCGGTAATTCTTGTAACTGAGAACGGAAAGCTCCGTGAGCTGCATAAGAAGGTGAGACATGACTGTACCGTAGGTTTTATCACTGCGAAAGACAGCGCAGGGCGAAAAACATATCGGCGTAGTGCTGTTTTTATCCTTCTGAAAGCGATCTTTGATGTGGCTGGAAAGGAGAATGTGGATCATGTTGTGATTCATTATTCCATCGGAAATGCACTGTATTTTACCATGAAGGGGAGCGCAATACTGAATCAGGAACTGATTGATAAGGTGAAAGTGCGGATGCGTGAACTTGTTGACCGGAAGATACCGATCTGTAAACGAAGTGTCAGCACAGATGATGCAATTTCCATGTTCCACAGGCATCATATGTATGATAAGGAGAAGCTGTTCCGTTACCGTCGGGTATCAAGGGTGAATATCTACAGTCTTGAGAATTTTGAGGATTATTTTTACGGATTTATGGCACCGGATACCGGGTATGTGCAGTATTTTGACCTGCAGCTTTATGATGAGGGATTTGTACTGATCCTTCCGCGTCAGAAGAATCCGGATATATTGGAGCCTTTTGAGCCACAGGATAAGATCTTTCATGTGCAGAAGGAATCAGAAGAGTGGGGTGATAAACTGGAGGTTGCTACAGTTGGAGATCTCAATGACAGGATCACCAGAGAAGGTGTGCAGAGTCTGGTGCTGATCCAGGAAGCTCTTCACGAGGCGAAGATTTCTTCGATTGCGGAGGAAATCCGGCGGAGAGGAAATGTGAAATTTGTGATGATTGCAGGGCCTTCATCTTCCGGAAAAACAAGCTTCTCACATAGATTATCGATCCAGCTTTCGGCACATGGACTGAGACCACATCCCATTGCTGTGGATAATTATTTTGTGGATCGAAAGCATACGCCGTTGGATGAATTTGGCGAAAAGAATTATGAGTGCCTGGAAGCAATCGACATCAAACAGTTTAATCAGGACATGTTGGATCTTCTTGCAGGAAAAGAGGTGGATCTTCCAACCTTTAATTTTAAGACCGGTTCCAGGGAATATAAAGGTGATAAACTGCAGCTTGGAAAGGAAGATATCCTGGTGATCGAGGGAATTCACGGACTCAATGACAAATTGAGTTATGCACTTCCCAAAGAGAGTAAATTCAAGATTTATATCAGTGCACTGACCCAGTTGAATATTGATGAGCATAACCGTATTCCGACTACAGATGGAAGACTGATCCGAAGAATTGTCCGCGACGCACGTACACGTGGGACTTCTGCAAAAGAGACCATTGCAAGATGGCCGTCTGTAAGAAGAGGTGAGGAGCAGAATATCTTCCCGTTTCAGGAAGAAGCAGATGTAATGTTCAATTCTGCTCTTGTGTATGAGTTGGCCTGCCTGAAAGTTTATGCAGAACCGCTGCTTTTTGGAATTGACAAAAATGAACCGGAATATCAGGAAGCGAAGAGACTTCTGAAATTCCTGGATTATTTTGTGCCGGTTCCATGTGAGGGAGTTCCGTTTAATTCTCTTTTGAGGGAGTTTATTGGCGGTAGTTGTTTTAACGTATAGGAGGGTTTATGAAAAAGAAAGTACAACTGACAAAACTGGCTCCCAATTGTGGCTGTGCGGCAAAGGTAGGGCCGGGGACTCTGGCAGGAGTTCTTGGAAATCTGCCGAAGTTCTGTGACCCGGATCTTCTGGTTGGAACAGATACTTCGGATGACGCTGCTGTTTATAAAATTTCTGAGGATCTGGCACTGATCCAGACACTGGATTTTTTTACACCTGTGGCAGATGATCCTTATGATTTCGGACAGATCGCAGCAGCCAATGCGTTGAGTGATGTGTATGCCATGGGCGGAACTCCGAAGACGGCTTTGAACATTGTGGCGTTTCCAAAAGATATGGATGTGGAGATTCTTGGAGAAATTCTCCGCGGCGGTGCAGACAAGGTGATGGAGTCTGGAGCAGTTCTTGCAGGCGGACATACTATTCAGGATGATACACCTAAGTACGGGCTTAGCGTAACGGGATTTGTGAATCCGAAGAAATTCTGGAAAAATTACGGAGCACAGACAGGGGATAAACTGATCCTCACAAAACCGCTTGGTGCAGGGATTATAAATACAGCTATCAAAGCAGACCTGGTATCAGAAGAAGCAAGAACAGCAGTACTTGCCTCCATGAAGCTTTTGAACCGGTCAGCCTGCGAAGTTTTCCGGGAATTTGAGATTCACGCCTGCACAGACATAACAGGATTTGGCCTCGGCGGACATGCCACAGAAATGGCCGCAGCCAGTGACCGGACCATTGTGATAGATACAGAGAAGCTACCGTTACTTCCAGATGTGGAGATGTATGCGTCCATGGGACTGATTCCGGGAGGAGCCTACAGAAATCGGGAATATGCCAATAAAACCGGAGTGAAAAGTTCAGCAGTGCTCTGGAAAGAAGATGTGGTATTTGATCCACAGACTTCCGGTGGTTTGCTGGCAGCAGTCAAAGAACAAGATGTCCCACATATAATGGAAAAACTAAATGCAGCAGGTTTGCGGGCTGGGGTGATAGGAGAAGTAACAGACAGGCAGGTGTGGACACTGGAGCTTAAGTAATAACATTACCGCATCTATCTCGGCACAAAGTTATACCCTAAATACTGAAGCATACAGACAAAAGTCAACAGCATTACACATTGGAAATGTGACGTGTGTAGCCATCATTGCATGGACAATAAAGAAAAATTCCAACTCTAACTTTACAAGTTAGCGCAGCTATGATAGAATATCAACTGCGCAGCCAGTCCAGGTGATCGCGGCTGAACAGACGAAAGGGTTCAGACGAGGAAAGTCCGGGCTTCACAGGGCAGGATGCCGGATAACGTCCGGTGGAGGTAACTCCCAGACCAGTGCAACAGAAATAAACCGCCCCGTTTATACGAGGTAAGGGTGGAAAGGCAGTGTAAGAGACTACCGCCGCTGTGGCAACAGAGCGGGCACATGTAAACTCCATTCGAAGCAAGACCGAGAAGAAAGCCATACGGCGGCCCGTCGTGCTTTCAGGTAGGTCGCTGGAGCCTTCTGGCAACGGAAGGCCTAGATAGATGATCACTCAACGACATAACCCGGCTTATCGGTCTGACTGCGTATAATAAGCACATTAATTAAAAAGCAGCTGTATTCCATGAATCATCGAAAATGATTTACAGAATGTCAGCTGCTTTTTTATACAGTCAGTTACTTATTACGTTTTCCTCTATACTTCTCCTCACAATATTTACAGCGGTAAATCTCTTTTTCCTCATCTGCAAGAACAAAAATCTGGTCCAGTCCCTGCTCGATGGAAGTGATACAACGGGGATTCTTGCATTTGATCACGTTCACTACCTGTTTCGGCAGCTTCAGTTCTTTTTTTGCAACGATCTTCTCATCTTTAATAATGTTTACAGTGATGTTGTGATCGATAAAACCAAGAATATCAAGATCCAGATCCTCGATCGGGCATTCTACTTTGATGATATCTTTCTTGCCCATTTTCTGGCTGCGGGCATTCTTGATGATAGCTACAGTACAATCCAGCTTATCCAGCTTCAGGTCATGATAGATAGTCATTGCCTTGCCGGCTTTGATATGATCCAGGACATAACCTTCACGAAGAGCACCTACGTTTAACATGGCAGTTCCACCTCCAGTAATGTAAGAATCAGGGCCATACGGACATAAACACCATACTGGACCTGTTTGAAATAAGCGGCACGCGGATCAGAATCCACTTCAACAGAAATCTCATTAACACGCGGAAGCGGATGAAGGATATACATATCATTCGGAGCAAGTTCCATCTTCTGTTTATCCAGAACATAGAAATCTTTCATGCGGACATAATCCTCTTCGTTAAAGAAACGCTCCTTCTGAACACGGGTCATGTACAGGATATCAAGAGCTGGAAGTGCGTCCTCGAGACGTTCCTCCTCGATGAACTCGATATTGTTGCGCTTCAGTACATCCTCACGGATATAGCTTGGGATACGAAGCTCTTCCGGAGAGATCAGGACGAATTTTACGTTCTCATAACGCACCAGTGCCTCGATCAGAGAATGGACAGTACGTCCGAATTTCAGATCACCACAGAGACCGATCGTGATATTGTCAAGTCTGCCTTTGAGGGAACGGATAGTTAAAAGATCAGTTAATGTCTGAGTAGGATGCTGGTGGCCACCATCTCCAGCATTGATCACCGGAATATTGGATGCCATAGAAGCTACAAGCGGAGCACCTTCCTTCGGGTGACGCATAGCACAGATATCTGCATAGCAGGAAACAACGCGAATGGTATCGGCAACACTCTCGCCCTTAGATGCTGAGCTGGAATCGGCAGAAGAAAAACCAAGAACCTTTCCTCCGAGATTCATCATGGCTGCCTCGAAACTTAAACGTGTACGTGTACTTGGTTCATAAAACAGTGTCGCAAGCCTTTTATCATCACAGGTGTGCGCATACTTTTTAGGATTTTTCCCGATATCATCGGCGAGATTCAGAAGCTTCTCAAGCTCTTCAACCGAGAAATCCAACGGACTCATTAAATGTCTCATGTTGTACCTCCAATTATTTACTGGAAAATCAGATTCCCTTCCAGATATCATAATATATAAACGTGAGTTTTTCAAGATGATTTCCGAGGATTTTGTCGAAGAAGCCATTCAAAGAAAAGACCGGTGATGAACCACAGAGGTGCATAGTCCAGTCGGATCACGCCTTTATATTGCAGCGGAACATGAGAATAATCCCAGGGGCAGATATGAAGTTTCCGGTAAAAAGAACCGCTTAGGAATTCCACCAGAAAAATCCCGCAGCTGTAGAAAACTCCGCGTATCATAACCGGAAAACGGGCAAGCTTATGATAGGCAGGGCGGATGACAGCGGCCAGACCGTACACCGGAAACATCAGAAGAGATGTTTTTCCCATCATGGTAAAGTGACCGGTAAAAAGAGAGTGCAGTCCGGTCCAGATGATTTCCAGGCACCAGCCTGTAAAACCGCACAGAAAAAAATCCTTCTTTTGCATACCAAAACCTCTTCTCGTAAGCAAATTTTTCACACACATTTAACATGGAAAAGCATCTTTAATAGTATCCCCTGCCTTGAAAAAAATATACGTGTGGTTTATAATGAACGAAACACACGCGGAAGGAGAAACAGACAATGAATTATGAAGAAAGTCGCGCCTATATCAGAGCCGCAGAACTGAAGAAAGGCATCGTTCTGGGACTGGATAATATGAGGGAGCTGATGAGGCGTCTTGGTGATCCGCAGGATGAGCTGAAATATGTTCATGTAGCAGGAACCAACGGAAAAGGGTCTGTGATCGCATATCTGTATTCCGCTTTATCAGGTGCAGGCTACCGGGTCGGAAGATATATTTCACCGGCTGTCTATTCCTACAGAGAGAGGATGGAAGTAAACGGAGAGCCTGTCAGCAGAGAGAAATTTGCAGCATATGTGACAAGGATCGCGGAAGTAATCGATGACATTGTGAAGGAAGGCAAACCGCATCCATCAGTATTTGAAATTGAAACAGCAGCCGCATTTCTTTATTTTCAGGATGAGAAATGCGATCTTGTATTAATGGAAGTTGGCATGGGCGGCGATCTGGACGCCACCAACATAATCCGTACGACAGTTCTTTCCATTCTGGTATCTATCAGTATGGATCATACGGCATTTCTTGGAAATACCCTGAGTGAAATCGCAGAGAAAAAAGCCGGCATTATCAAGCCGGACAGTCATATGGTAACAGTGAAGCAGCAGCCGGAAGCAGAAGCTGTGATCAGAAGAATATGTGAGGAACAGAATGTACCATACGAGGTGGCTGACCGGGATGACGCGGAAGTTCTGGAAGCATCTATGACAGGACAGACTTTTCTTTATAAAGGAGAGAAGTACACGATATCCCTGGCAGGTGCATACCAGAAGGAGAATGCAGTGGCAGCACTCCGGGCACTGGAGATCCTGAATGAGCAGGGATATCCCACAACACAGGAGCAGAGGCAGGATGGCCTGAAACGCACCACTTGGCCAGGAAGATTCGCACTTCTTGGAACGAAGCCGGATTTTGTTGTTGACGGTGCACATAACCCTGCTGCGGCAGATATGCTGGCAGCATCTGTTGAGAGGTATTTTAAAGGCAGAAGGATCATCTACATCATGGGAATGTTCCGTGACAAGGATTACCGCAAAGTCATCCGGAAAACAGAGAAGTACGCAGATACCATTCTGACTATCGCGGCACCTGATAATCCCAGGGCACTGTCCCCCGGGGAGCTGGCAGATGCAGTGAGGGAGTTCCATTCGGATGTAAGGCCATATGATGATATTGAATCAGCAGTGGCAGAGGCTTATCATCTGGCAGGAACAGAGGGTGTGATCATTGCCTTTGGTTCTCTGGCATTTTTGGGAGACCTTACAGAAATTATCAAGAAACATAACGGAGGAAATAATGACTGATTTGGAAAGATACAGAGACGAGATCGATGAGATTGACAGCGAGATTGTGCGTCTCTTTGAAAAACGAATGAAGGTGAGTGAAGAAGTCGCTGAATATAAGATCAAGACAGGCAAGCAGGTTCTGGACCCTGTTCGTGAGAGCCAGAAGATTCACACACTGAAAGAAAAGGCGCACGGAGAGTTCAACAGTCTTGGCGTGCAGGAACTTTTCCGCCAGATCATGGCAATCAGCCGCAAGAGACAGTACCAGCTTCTGACAGAGCACGGAATTTACGGAGAGCGTAATTTCACAACTGTAAAGCACGTTCCTCTTGAGAATGCCACAGTTGTTTTTCAGGGCGTGGAAGGTGCATACAGCTATGCAGCCATGCGTCAGTACTTTGGTAAAAAGATTGAAAGCTACCATGTAAAAACATGGCGTACAGCATGGAGGATGTAACTAACGGAAAGGCAGACTACGCAGTGCTTCCTATTGAGAATTCCACCGCAGGTATTGTGGCTGATATCTACGACCTTCTCATGGAATATAAGCTCTATATCGTAGGCGAGCAGATCATTCGTGTGGATCATGTGCTTCTTGGGCTTCCGAATGCAGAACTTGGTGATATTACAAAGGTTTGCTCCCATCCCCAGGGACTTGCACAGTGCAAGGCATTTCTGGAGGAGCATCCATCCTGGAAAAAGAAAGAAGTGGAGAACACCGCAGGAGCAGCAAGATGGTCAGTGAGACAGGTGACAAGAGCGTTGCAGCTATCGCAAGCCGTGAAGCAGGTGAGGTGTTCGGCCTGAAAGTCCTGGCAGAAAACATCTGCAGGGAAAAAGCGAACTCCACACGTTTCATCATTGTAAGCAGAAAGCCGGAATATGAGGAAAAAGCCGGAAAGATCAGTATCTGTTTTGAATTGCCTCATGAAAGCGGAACTCTTTACAATATGCTTTCCCACATTATTTACAACGGACTGAACATGACAAAGATCGAGTCCCGTCCGATTCCCGGAAAATCCTGGGAATACCGATTCTTTGTTGATTTTACGGGAAGACTTGGTGAGAGTGCAGTGGAGAATGCGTTAAGAGGAATCGAAGCGGAGGCGAATGTGCTTCGCGTACTTGGAAATTATTAAGATACAGAGGAGTTAGATTATTATGTTGGCAAGAATTCAGGAATGTATCCTTTACCGTGATTTTTCAGACGGTGAGATACTGGACAATATGGCGGAGATTATCAATCTTTATGAGTCCGATGAGGAAGCTCTCAGGGCAAAAGAGAATCAGTTTTTTCAGTGTATGAACGGACTGGTGGAACTGGCAGGAATGTACGGATTTTCCGGAAATATCTGGCATACATATCTTACGTTCCTTCTGGTGAATCATGAAAATGCATTCAGTATGGCAAGTGAGATCCGCGGAGCCATCAAAGGCAGTATCAATGACCTTGCAAAAAATGATTTCCGGATATTTAAAGAGTTGTACGATTTCGACATCACTGTTTTTGATAAAGTATTTGGAACCGTATGCTGCAGGGTGATCTGTGATTATCAGACACCGGATGAGAACAGCAAGCTCTTTAATACAAGGATCCGTGACCGTATCTGCCAGATGAGCAAGACACTGGCAGCAGCTTCCACAACTGAGGAATTCATGGATGATATGATAGCTTTTTATAAAGATTTTGGTGTAGGCAAGCTTGGTCTTCACAAGGCATTCCGTATCGGACATGATGAGGACGGCAAGGTAGAGATCCAGCCGATCACAAGAATTGCACATGTGAAGATCGATGATCTGGTAGGCTACGAGATCGCAAAAAAGAAACTTATCGATAACACAGAAGCTTTTGTCCAGGGAAGAAAGGCGAACAACTGTCTGCTTTTCGGTGATGCAGGAACCGGTAAATCTTCCAGCATCAAGGGTATCCTGAACCAGTATTATGACCAGGGACTCCGTATTATTGAGGCCTACAAGCATCAGTTCCAGGACCTCAATGAAGTGATCGCCCAGATCAAGAACCGTAATTACCGTTTTATTATTTACATGGATGATCTTTCCTTTGAGGAATTTGAGATAGAGTATAAATATCTGAAAGCAGTAATCGAGGGCGGCCTTGAGAAGAAACCGGATAATGTCCTGATCTATGCAACGAGCAACAGACGTAATCTTGTACGCGAGCGCGCAACTGACAAGCTGGAGATCGCAGATGACAATGATCTGCATTCCTCTGATACAGTACAGGAGAAGCTTTCTCTTGTATACCGTTTTGGTGTCCGCATCTATTTTGGAAAGCCGGATAAGAAACAGTTTCAGGAAATCGTCCGGACACTGGCAGCTCGTTATGGAGTTACCATGCCGGAAGATGAGCTTCTTCTTAAGGCAAACCAGTGGGAAATTTCTCACGGAGGCCTGACAGGACGTGCTGCGCAGCAGTTTATAGATTATATTGTGGGAACAGAGGAAGAAAAAAAGAAATAGTCCACCTGTGTTGGGGGAAAGGATGATGAACTATGGCTGTGACAACCTTTGCGGCAATTGATATAGGATCCTATGAAGTCAGCATGAAGATATTTGAAATGTCCAGGAGAATCGGCTTCAGGGAAATTAATGATGTCCGTTACCAGCTGGAGCTGGGACGGGGAACATATGCAGCAGGACGTCTGGAGATGGAGACTGTAGACGAGCTGTGCGAGATTTTGAATGATTTTAAACGCATGATGGCAGACTTTGGGTGGAAAGCTGGCGTGCGTGTGCAACAAGTTCGCTCCGCGAGCTTAAGAATCCGACAATCATTCTGGAGCAGATATATCAGAGAACAGGTATAAGGGTGGAAATCTTAAGCAATGCGGAACAGCATTTTCTCGGATATAAATCCATTGCAGCTATTGAATCCGGCTTCAAAAAAGCTATTCAGAAAGGCACAGCAATCCTGGATATCGGAGGTGGAAACCTGCAGGTATCACTATTTGATAAGGACGCATTGGTGCTGACGCAGAGTATTCGTATGGGAAGCCTTCGTATCCGGCAGCGGCTGAAAGACCTGGAGAAAACAACTCCACATTATGACAGTTGGTAGAGGAATTTATCCGCAACGATCTCATGAGCTTTCAGAGACTTTATCTGAAGGACAAAGAAATCTCCAATCTGATCCTGATGGGGGATTTCCTCACAGATACCATATTCCAGGAGAAATCCGGGGAAAATATAATCACAAAGACGGAGTTTCTGAAGAAGTATGACTCCATCGTAAATATGTCAGATTATGATCTTGCGGATTCTATGGGGCTGGAGCCGGAATATGCTTCCCTGATCATTCCGAATATGGTCATCATCCGTAATTTTATAGAACTTTTTCAGGCAGAAGCTCTGTGGATACCGGGAGTTTCCCTTTTAGATGGAATTGCTTACGATTATGCGGAAAAAAACAAATATCTGAAAAGTGCCCACAATTTCGAAAATGATATCCTGGTGGCATCCAGAAATATTGCCAGGCGTTATTCCAGCGGAAAAGACCATCTTACAGGAACCTGTGACCTGGCACTGGATATTTTGACAGCACAAAAAAGATTCACGGCATGGGAAAAAGAGAGCGACTTCTCCTGCAGATCTCAGTGCTCCTTCATGACTGCGGAAAATATATCAGTATGACGGATGTG
>ENA-OQCN01000848-OQCN01000848.1-human-gut-metagenome-genome-assembly--contig:-NODE-848-length-16138-cov-3.493161_pt1 | contig 16138 bp, 19 predicted proteins | sample MGYA00242497_ERZ504576 | MGnify/ENA primary metagenome ERZ504576 (study PRJEB26092, sample SAMD00036296) | human gut metagenome | host: Homo sapiens | study: EMG produced TPA metagenomics assembly of... | reverse complement strand
TTGTAGTTATAATTTTTACAATATATGCTACTTCATCATCACTTATTTTTATATTATAATCTTGCTCTATATCTTTTAAAGCTATTATTATTTTATCAAATAAAAGTTTTTCTTTTTCTTTGTATAAATCTAAATTATTATATTTTATATCAATTTTACTTAAACATCTATCTAACATACATCCCATATGAATCATTAAGTCTAGTACATATTCTTCATTTTTCGGATTATATTCTATTTTTTCTATAAACTTCCTAATTTTAGTTATAGCATATTTAGGATTTATAAATTTAACATATTTTTCCAATAAATCTTTAGCTGTTTCAAAAATAGTATAATTTGCTTTATTTTCAGGTAACATAAATATACCATTAATATTTCCATCTAATAAATGAAAGAATACTTGTTGTATTTCAGATTGCATTAATTGATTTATTGGAAAAAATGGGATTGGTAAAATAGGATCAATTGTTCCAACAACTGCTAAAATATAATACCTATCTTGCATTTTTTTAAATACATCTTTTGCATTTTCTAAATCAACAGGAATAATTTTTATCTTATCAGCATAATATTTATCAATTAATTCTTCTAAGATATTTTTAGCAATTATACTACTACCTTTGCCTGTTGCACAAACTGATAAAATAGCTAATTCTTTCTTTTTAGCAACAACAATTTTATTACAATTATCCTCAACAAACTTTGCCTGTTCATATACATTATCTATATCTTCCATATCATATAAAACATGTCTTAACATTTCTAAAGCTATTGGTGTTGAGACATTTTTTACTACTTTAGTTTTTATACCTGTTTCAGATGTTAATTTCTTATCAAAATCTAATAAAGATCCCATATCTGCCAATATTATAATACCTTTACCCTTATTTATAGCTAATGCCATTGATTTTAATTTTTTATATGTTTCATCAATACTTTGGGATAATGGCATATCTATTGCTTTCATCATATTAGTATTTAGCAACATATTACAGGTATTAGCAATACTTGTAGCTGTTGAATCTCCATGACATATTATAATTATTCCTATTTTATTATTGTCCGATATCTCCACTCTACTATGAAATAATAATAATGACTAAAAATTCCTTTTCACTTTCTGGAACAATTATTCCAAATTTATTACTAATTTTTTTTCACTAAATCATTTGCTACACTAAATTCTTCTGGATGTTCTTTTTTTATCTTAAATAAATGTTGATTACTACTTACATTATTCTCTTCTACTCTCTTTATTAATTCTTGAATATGTAATGATAAACTAAATAAAAAATGATTAGAAAAATTAACTTGTAATTTTTCTCTTGCGTATTCTATAAACTGCATTGTTGCTAATACAATATCTTTAGATACTAATTTATAAAGATTATTTAAATTAGAATTTGTATTGTTAAAATGTTTACTTACACTACATAAATAATTATCAATATCAGTTTTTAATACATCTGTTATATTTTCTAGAGCTACTCCCTTTTGTTTTAAACTATCTAATTTCTTAGTTATAATTTCATATATATCATTTGTTTCTTCATATTCTATATTTTTACTATTAGGTCTAATAACTATATCTTCAGAAAACATATTTAAATAACTTGTAATTGATTTATCTAACTTTAAATAATTCAATAATACATCTCTAATTTCTTTATTTAACATTTGATATCCAACATATATTCGTTGATTATTTTGTAAATATTGTAAAAAAGCATTTGCACATAAAAGCTTTATTTCTGACCTTAATTGTCCAATATTACCTCCAATGAAATCAAATAATGCTAAAGCTTTTAAAACTTCTGGTGCTATTAATATTTCTTGTTGTAAATTTATTGCTTCAAAACGAAAAAATTGTTCTATAAGTTCTATTTTTTCCGCTATAGGTTTATCTTTATATCTTGGTAAAATTATATTTACTGGAACACGTCTAATAAATGTATTTAATAATGTAGTAGATGGATCTTCTGTAGTTGCTGCTATTATTAAAACATTACTTTTTCTTTTACTTCCATCTCCTAATCTATTATATTCACCTTTGTCCATAAGATAAAATAACATTTCTTGTCCATCTGGTGGTAATCTATGTACTTCATCTAAAAATAAAATTCCTCCATTAGCTTTTTCTACTAATCCTATTTTATCTGTATCAGCACCAGTAAATGCACCTTTCACATGTCCGAACAACTGCGATAATAATAACTGAGGATTATTAAAATAATCTGCACAATTAAAGGTTACAAAAGGATAATCTTTATTTTCTTTATTATTCATCAACAATCCATATGCATGCATAGCTTGAGCAAATGTTGTTTTCCCGACTCCACTTTCCCCTAATAATAGCGTATGTAATCCTTTAGGCGGATATACAATTGCTGCTTTTGCCTGTCTAACTTGTGATAGTAAACTACTATTATATCCTAATAACATTTCAAATGGATCATTTATAGATGTATTTAATATATATTCCCTTAATTCATTAAAAGTATATATATTTTTTATTGGTACATTATATTTTTTATTCATTTCATTTAATATTTCTTTATCTATAAATGTAACTGGTCTACTATTAATTTTTACTAATTTACCATTCTTACACAATAGATTTAATATACTACTAGCATTATTACGTAAAATACCATATTCATTTTGTATCTCTAATGCTGTTATACCTAAATTTTTACCATCTTTTTAAACCCTTTATTAAAAACCTCAACCTTACAATTGCGTTTTATAAAATCTAAAATATCATTTGCTTGACTCATCTTATACTCCTTATTTATTAGAATTTTTATAAAAAAGATAATATATACACTAGCATAAAAATTATAATTTGTGTATATATTTTTTTATCTTTATATATTATTAATATACATTTTTAATATACATTAAGTTGGCACAGAAATTGCATTATAAATATTACAAAAATATATTTTAAGGAGGTGCTTGTTATGTCTACTTCTATGTTACATGAAGATTTAATATTTTTAAATTATAAAACTACTAACTTTAAAAAATTTGATCGAAGAATTATCTCATATTTTATATAAAAAAAGGTTATGTAAAAGAAAGTTATACTTCTGCTATTTTAGAAAGAGAAAAACAATTTCCTACTGGATTAAAAACACCTGGTATTAATATTGCTATGCCTCATACGTATCCAGAACATGTAATAAAACCTGCTATTTTAGTAGCTACTCTAGAAAATCCTATTGATTTTCATGAAATGGGTAATAGTTCTAATACTGTTCCAGCAAAATTAATTTTTATGTTAGCAGTTACAGATCCTAAAGGACATTTAGAAATATTAAGTAAATTAATGTCTATATTTTCTCAAGAAGATAAACTTATTGACCTATATAATTCTACTCAAGCCAAAGAAATTATAGACAAATTAAATAAAGTTTTAAATTAAAAGGAGTTTGATTATCATGAAAAGAATTTTTGTAGCTTGCGGTTCTGGTGTTGCAACAAGTCAAACAGTTGCTTCTAAAATTCAATCTATGTGTGAAGATGAAGGATTAGATGTTTCTGTTGAAGCTGTAGATATTAAATCTTTAGAAAGTATTATTGATCAGTGTGACATTTATGTTTCAATTGTTTCTGACAATGCTGATGAATGGGATGTTCCAACTATTAAAGGTATTCCATTCTTAACAGGTGTAGGTATGGACGAAGAATTTGAAAAATTAAAAGAATTAATTGAAGCATAAAAAAAGCGGACTCTATGATATAAAACACATAGAGTCCAAAAAAATATATATTGCACGACTATTATAACATAAAAATAATTCATTACAAAACTACAATCAAAGGAGGAAAACTGTATGTTTAATGATATATTAAATTATATTCTTGGCCTTGGAGCCGCTATATTTTTACCTATAATAATGATTATACTTGGTTTATGTGTAAAGATGAAATTAAAAAAAGCTATTATGGCAGGTCTTACATTAGGTATTGCTTTTACTGGTATGAATGTTGTTTTAGGCTTTATGTTTAGTAGTATTAGTCCTGCCGCTCAAGCGCTCGTAGAACGTACTGGATTAGAACTAACTGCTATTGATGTTGGTTGGTCTCCAATAGCTGCTATTGCTTGGGCATGGCCATTTGCTCTTTTTATGTTTCCTCTACAAATTGGTATTAACTTAGTTATGCTTGCTTTAAAATTAACAAATTGTTTAAATGTCGATTTATGGAATGTCTGGGGAAAAATATTAACTGCTACTTTAGTTGCTTATATTACTGGAAATATTGCCTTCGGTTTTATTGCTGGCGCAATTCAAATAATCTTAGAATTAATTAGTGGTGATTTAATTCAAAAAAGATGTTATGAAGCTACTAAAATTCCTGGTGTTACTTGTACTCATCCAATGTTTTTACAAGGTCCTATTTTATTTTTAATTAATCGCATTCTAGATTTTATTCCTGGTATCAATAAAGTTAACATTGATGCTAATGAATTAAAAAAACGTATTGGTATATTTGGTGAAAATAGTGTAATGGGATTCATTGTTGGTGGATTAATCGCATTTTTAGGTGGTTATGCTATTAAAGAAATTTTAATTACAGCAATGTCTGTTGCAACTGCAATGATTTTATTCCCAATGGTAGCAAAACTTTTCATGCAAGCACTTGCCCCTATTGCTGACGCTGCTGGTGCCTTTATGAAAAGTAAATTCAAAGGCCGTGATTTTTATGTTGGTTTAGATTGGCCATTTATGGCTGGCTGTTCTGAAGTCTGGGTTATTGCTATTGTATTAGTTCCTATTGAATTAATTCTTGCTGTTGTTTTAAGCCAATTAGGTTTAAATACATTAATTCCACTAGCTTCTATTATCAACGTTGTTTTAACACCACCAGCTATGATTATTGCTAGAAAAAATCTTGTTCGCATGTTTTTAATTTCTATTATTGCTACTCCATCTTATTTAATTGCTGCTACTCAGTTTGCACCACAAATTACAAAGATGGCTGCTGATACTAATACACTTCATGCCGAAGCAGGTCAATTCATATCTTGGATGCAAGTTGAAGCTCCTGAGTTTAGATGGTCTATCGTACATGCATTTAATGGCGATTTAACTGGTATTATTGGAATTATTATCTTTGCTATTTTATTTGCTTGGTATTTCCTAAGCATGAAAAAAAGCAATGCTCAAGATAGTGCTAAATAAATAAATTACTTAAAATATTAATTTTGAAAGGTTGTATAAATATGTTAGAAGAATTAAAAAAACAAGTTGTAAAATATGCTCTTCAAGCTGATAGAAGTGGTTTATGTAAACATAGATCTGGTAATTTTAGCGTTCGTGATCCTAAAACAGGATATGTATGTATTACTCCTACTGGAATGGATAGAGAAGAAATGACCTATCATGATGTTGTTGTTATAGATCTAGATGCTAATGTTATTGAAGCAGAAACTGCTCAACGTAGACCGACTAGTGAAAGTTTAATGCATTTGGAAGTATATAAACAACATCCTGATATCAATGCCGTAGCTCATACTCATTCAAAATATGCTACTGCTTTTGCTGTTCTAAAAAAACCTTTACCTGCCGTTGTTTATGAAATCTTAGGTCTTGGTTGTAAAGAAGGAATTGTTCCTGTTGCTGATTTTGGTAGACCAGGAACACCAGAACTAGCTATTAACACTGTAAAAGCTTTAGAAAAATCAGATGTTGCTTTAATGCAAGCACATGGTGTAATCGCTATTGATAAAGATTTAAAAGAAGCTCTCTTAAAAGCTAGTTATGTAGAAGAATTAGCTGAAATTTATTATCATACTCTTGTTATTAACAATGGTAATGAACCTCCTTATGTATCAGATAGTGAACTTCAAAAATGGGAATATCCTAAAGAAATTAAACTATTGGATTCATTAACTAGAACATCTTCAAAATAAAACTATAATAAGGAGGATATATTATGAAAAAATTAATTAATAAACCAGAAGACTTTGCTCGTGAAACAATAGAAGGAATTGTCTTAGCTCATCCAGAATCCTTAAAAATGGTAAATAATAGTTGGCACTGTTTAGTTCGTGCAGACGAAAAAAAAGAAGGAAAAGTAGCTATTGCTACTGGTGGTGGTTCTGGTCATCTCCCAGTATTTTTAGGATATGTTGGTTATGGTCTTGCTGACGGAGTAACTGTTGGTAATGTATTTGCTTCTCCAAGCGCAGAAGCTATGCATGAAGTTGATAAAGCTATTAATTCTGGTGCTGGTGTATTACATTTATATGGTCGCTATGGTGGCGATATTATGAATTTTGGTATGGCTTCTGATTTAGATGAAATGGAAGACATTCCTGTAAAAGAAGTATTAGTAACCGATGATATTGCTTCTGCACCTAAGGGTAGTGAAAATAAACGTCGTGGAGTTGCAGGTTTAGTATTTGCCTATAAATGTGCTGGTGCAGCTGCCGAAAAAATGTATAACTTAGACGAAGTTGCTCGTATAGCTCAAAAAACTGTTGATAATACAAGAACAATGGGCGTTGCTCTTACACCTTGTATTGTTCCAGAAGCTGGTAAAGCTACTTTCAGTATTGCTGAAGATGAAATGGAAATCGGTATGGGTATACATGGGGAACCAGGTATTCATCGTACTAAATTAATGAAAATTGATGATGTTGTTAGTAATATTATGGAAAAAATCCTTGAAGATCTACCATTTGAAGATGGTTGTGAAGTTGCTGTTTTAGTAAATGGTCTAGGTGGTACACCAAAAGAAGAATTATATCTTGCTTATCGTAAACTTTATCAAATCTTATCTGACAAAAATATTTCTATACATCGTAAATATATTGGTGAATATGCTACTTCTCTTGAAATGGCAGGAATGTCTATATCTTTATTAAAATTAGATGATGAATTAAAAGAAATGATTGATGCTCCTTGCTATTCTCCATTTTTTGAACAAAATCATTAATAAAGGAGGATTTTCTTATGGAAACTATTAATAAACTCAAATTAAAGGAAATTCTTGGTAATATTTTGGAGTCTATGCAAGATGCTAAAGATGAATTAATTGCTCTTGATGGTGCTATGGGCGATGGAGATTTAGGTCTTACTATGTGCAAAGGATTTGAAGCAATTTATCAAGAAATTGATATACTAGAAGAAACTGATATGGGGAAATTAATGATGAAATTAGGAATGAAAATGAATTCTGTAGTTCCTTCCACTATGGGAACATTAATTTCTACTTGTTTCGTAAAATCTGCACCAAAAGCCAAAGGCAAATCTGAATTAAATCTAACAGATTTAGTAGAAATGGGCAAAGCTGCTGTTGATGGTGTTATGCAACGTGGTGGTAGTAAAATCGATGATAAAACTATGCTAGATGCTTTAGCTCCAGCAATTAATGCCTTAGAACAATCATTATCTGAAAATAAAACATTAGCTGAAGCTCAACAAGCTGCATATCAAGCATCAATAGAAGGTGTAGAAAAAACAAAAACTTTAAAATCTGTTCATGGTAGAGCTGCTTATTATAATGAACAATCTATAGGCAAGCAAGATCCTGGAGCTACTGCTGTTATGTATATTTTCCGTGGTATTGCTAAATCATTTTAAAACCTTTTCTTCTAAAAAAAGTCTAGAAATAACTTATATAAGTTATTTCTAGACTTTCTTATTTTTCTTATTATAAAGAAATCACTTCTGCTAAATGTCTTAAATCTTCTGGGTATTCTTTTTTATTAGTGATTGCATCACGTAAATCAATGCAAACAATATTTCCACGTTGCATACCGAAAACAATATTATGAAGTCCAGAAATAGCTGCAAGTGTTGCTTGTTCACCTAATACACTTGCAAATACACGGTCATTAGCTGTTGGTGAACCACCACGTTGAACTAAACCTAAAACAGTCAAGCGTGTGGAAATTCCTGTTCTAGCTTCTAATTCTTTTACTAATTCTTGCATATTGCCAGTACCTTCAGAAGCCAAAATTACTAAATAAGATTTACCACCATCATGTAATTTTTGTACTTTATTGATGATTTTTTCCTTATCAAATTCTTCTTCTGGTACTATAACCATATTTCCGCCACCAGCAACGGCTGAATATGTAGCAAGCCAACCGCATTTATTGCCCATTACTTCAATAATAAATGTACGACGATGTGCTTTTGCAGTATCACGAATTTCGTTGATTGCCTGTAAAATAGTATTTACAGCAGTATCTGTACCAATAGCATAATCTGTTCCCCAAATATCATTTTCAATAGTAGCTGGAATACCAATTACAGAAAATCCTGTTTCACGTTCAAATTCTTCTGCTCCACGTAAGCTACCATCACCACCAATGACAATCAAAGCATCAATATTATGTTTTTTTAGATTTTCATAAGCTAATTGACGACCTTCTTTTGTACGGAAACGCTTACAAAAACTTGTACCTAAGAAAGTACCACCACGCTGAATAATATCGGCTACAGATATAGAAGTCAATTCTTCCATATTATCATCAACTAAGCCTCTATATCCATCATAAACGCCCCATATACGCACGTTATTATTAATCGCAGTTCTCACTACAGCTCTAATAGCCGCATTCATTCCTGGTGCATCTGTACCACTTGTCAATACAGCAATATTTTCTACTGACATAAAAAAACCTCCTCAAAATTTAAAAGCATTTATATATTTTATTCGCTAAATAATAACTAATATCCTTGTAAAAATCCCTAAAAAAACAAAATCTCCAAATATTATTACTTAGCTTGACAACTCATACTTTAAAATGATAAATTTTAGTTAACAATCTGTGTAACTGACGGAAGTGGAATTAACCACATGAAGCACAGATTTATACAGCCGACCGTCTGGGCAACAAAATCTAATAGTATTATATTTATTTTACAGGAGGAATATCGTAAATGAATTCTATGGAATTAAAATACGGATGTAACCCTAATCAAAAACCTGCTCGCGTTTTTATGAAAGATGGACAAGATTTACCATTCACAGTTTTAAATGGACGTCCAGGTTATATTAATCTTTTAGATGCCTTTAACAGTTGGCAATTAGTTCGTGAATTAAGAGAAGCTACAGGTCTTCCAGCTGCTGCATCTTTTAAACATGTAAGCCCTGCTGGTGCAGCTGTTGCTGTTCCTTTATCTGAAACATTGAAAAAAAATGTATTTCGTTGAAGGTATAGAACTCACACCTATGGCTACAGCATATATTCGCGCTCGTGGTGCTGACCGCATGTCTTCTTATGGAGATTTTGCTGCACTTTCCGATGAATGTGATGCTGCTACAGCTCGTTTCTTAGCTCGTGAAGTATCCGATGGTGTTATTGCTCCATCTTACAGCGCTGAAGCTTTAGAAATTTTAAAAACAAAACGTAAAGGTAACTATCTTGTAATTCAGATGAACCCTAATTACAAAGCACCTGAACTTGAAACAAAAGAAGTTTTTGGCGTTACTTTTGAACAAAAACGCAATGATATTAAAATCACTGAAGAATTATTCAATAACATTCCTACAAAAATAAAAATATCACAGATGAAGCAAAACGTGATTTACTTATCGCTTTAATCACATTAAAATACACTCAATCCAACTCCGTATGCTATGCTAAAGATGGACAAGCTATCGGTATTGGTGCTGGTCAGCAATCCCGTGTACATTGCACTCGTCTTGCTGGTAATAAAGCTGATATCTGGCATTTACGTCAAGCACCTCAAGTATTAAACTTACCATTCAAACCAGATGTTCGCCGTCCAGACCGCGATAATGCAATTGATGTATATATCTCTGATGAATATATGGATTTACTCGGTGGCGACGATTGGAAACGCGTATTCACTGAAAAACCACCAGTATTCACTAAAGAAGAAAAAGATGCTTGGCTCGCTCAAGTAAAAGGCGTAGCTCTTGGCTCTGATGCATTCTTCCCATTCGGCGATAACATTGAACGTGCTCATAAATCTGGCGTAGAATTTGTCGCTCAAAGCGGTGGTTCTATTCGTGATGATAATGTTATTGAAACTTGTGATAAATACAATATGGCAATGGCATTCGTTGGAATTCGTTTATTCCATCATTAATTTCTATAAATAGAATTATAATGAATATTAATCTTTTTTATTCAATATGTATTTTAATTTTAATAAGTATTTTTTGTATATTTTTTCTTAAATTATATAAAAAAACAAACTCATTAAAAATATATTTGATTTGACTTACACTTATTAGTCTAAATTTATATTATTCTAGTCATTCACCAATTACATCTTATCCAGATACATTACCAATAAAAGAAACTATCCACATGACTGATAAAGAAATTGTTTATACTATTGTCAAACAAGAACTATCTTATCATAAAAATAAAAGTCTTTTTGCTAATGGTAAAATCTTTGATTATAAAGATATCTCTGTATATAGTGTACCTAATGAACCAACTATATATTCTGTAGTATTTTCTATTCAGTCAGGTGATGACGATTTTTGGTTGCCTGGTAATGGGACTAAACAAGAAAATAATTGGATTATTAATAAATCAAATTATATGCAACTTATTAAAGAAAAAGATTATTATCGTCTTATTTCTATAGGGACAGGATTATAAAAATGGCACTAACTATGTTAGTGCCATTTTTTATTTATAATACTTATCTTTATATAAATCTACATTCATTTTATACATATCTGCTCGATAAGATGCTAATGAATATTCAAATGGAATATCATTTTGATTATATGCAACCGTTGTTATATATAATAATGGAGCATTTTCCATAATACCCAATAAATCAGATAAATAAGGGTCAGCAACTGTTGCATGAATTTGACGATTAATATGAGCAATCTCTATATTATATTTTGTTTTTAAAGTATCGTATAAAGAATTTTGCTCTAAATCTTCATCAATTAAGCCCTTACATAATTTCACAGGTATAAAAGTTTTAACATAAACTATAGGTTTATCATCAGCATAGCGCAAACGTTCAAGACAAATAACTTTATCTTTTTCTGTTAGCTTCAATTTTTCCATAACTTCAGCAAAGACATCTATTTCTGATATAGATAAAAGCTTCGTTTTAGGCTTTAATCCATAATATTGCATCTCTTGATTATATGTTTGGATTTTTTGAATGAAATCCCCTGCAATTTTAGGACGAGTAACAAATGTCCCTTTTGATTTAATTCTATTTAAATAACCTTCATGTACTAATTCTAAAAACGCTTGTCTAACTGTCGGTCTTGAAACATTTAAATATGCACATAATTCTTCTTCTGGTGGAACTAATTCACCATCTTTTAAGCTATTATCTTCAATATGCTTTATCATAAAAGTTTTTATTTGATAATATAGCGGAATAGGAACTGTTCTATCTATTTTTAATTGTTCATATATCGAATTCATTTATAATCTCCTTTCAAAAAATTATAAAATATTAACTATCTTTTATCAATAAGTTATTATATATTGACTTAATTTTGTTATTTTGTTATTATGTAATTACATAATAACAAAGAAAAGAGCGATAACTATGAATAAATTTAGTAAATACTTTGATCACACATGTTTAAAACCTTATGCTACTAGAGAAGATATTGCTAAACTTTGCGAAGAAGCTAAAAAATATGATTTTATGATGGTAGCTATCAATTCTACACAGACAAAATTATGCAAAGAACTTTTAAAAGAAACTGATATTCATGTAGGTGCTGCTATTAGTTTTCCTTTAGGGCAAACTACAATAGAAACTAAAGTCTTTGAAACTAAAGATGCTATTGCAAATGGTGCAGATGAAATTGATTATGTAATTAATATTACAGAATTAAAAGAAAAAAATTATGATTATATCAAAGAAGAAATGACTCAAATTGTAGATGTTTGCAGAAAACATAATGTAATTTCTAAAGTTATTTTTGAAAACTGCTATCTTACTGATGAAGAAAAAATTAAATTATGCGAAATAGCACTTGAAGTAAAACCAGACTTCATCAAAACTTCTACAGGCTTTGGTACAGGTGGCGCTACAGTTGAAGATGTAAAACTCATGAAAAGTATTGTCAAAGACACAGTAAAAGTAAAAGCCGCTGGTGGAATTCGCGATTTAGATACTTGCTTAAAAATGATTGAAGCTGGCGCTGAAAGAATTGGCACATCTTCTGCTATAAAAATCACAGAAGCATACAATAATAAATAATTAGGAGCATACCTATGGGTAAATACTTACTAGCTCACGACTTAGGAACATCTGGAAATAAAGCTACTTTATTTTCCACAGAAGGGCAACTCATCGCTAGTTGCACATATAATTATGATGTTTATTACTCTAATAATAACTGGGCAGAACAAAATCCTAACGATTGGTGGCAAGCTGTCATAGCTACCACCAAAACATTAATAAAAAATATTAATCCTAAAGATATTTTAGCTATATCCTTTAGTGGTCAAATGATGGGTTGTGTCTGTGTAGATAAAAAACAAGAACCACTAAGAAACGCTATTATTTGGGCAGATATGCGTGCTACAAAACAAACTCAACAAATAGCTAAACAAATATCACCTCAAAGATTTTATGAAATAACAGGTCATCGTCTTTCTCCTAGCTATGGTGGTCAAAAACTTATGTGGATAAAAGATAATGAACCGCATATTTATGCTAAAACGTATAAAATGCTAAATGCAAAAGACTTCATCATTTTAAAATTAACAAATCAATTTGTTACTGAATACAGCGATGCCTCCTCTACTTGTTTAATGGATTTAAATAAATTATGTTGGTCTGATGAATTATTAAATATTATGGGCATTGATAAACAAAAAATGCCTAAACTCTTAAAATCCACTGATATTGCCGGATATATAACTAATACTGCTAGTGAATTAACTGGACTTTGCCCTAATACACCTGTTGTTTGTGGTGGAGGCGATGGGGTATGTGCTGCTGTTGGCACTGGTTGTATCAAAGAAGGAATTGCTCATAGTAGTATTGGTACTTCTTCTTGGATATCTATAACTACAAAAAACCTATTTTCTCCAAAAATAAAAGCACTTTTAATTGGGCTCATATAGTTCCTGGATATATTCTACCTACTGGTACTATGCAAAGTGGTGGGGGAGCTTACTCTTGGTATATAAATAAATTTTGCCAATACGAACAAAATCTAGCTCAAAAAGAACATAAATCCATATATGAAATATTAGAACAAGAACTTACTAATACTTCTGTTGGTAGCAATGGACTATTATTTTTACCTTATCTTATCGGTGAACGAAGTCCTTGGTGGAATACAAATGCTAAAGCTAATTTCATTGGTCTAAAAATGGAACATCAGCGAAAAGATTTATTGCGAGCAATTCAAGAAGGCGTTGCTATGAATTAAATATTATCTTAAATATATTTAAAGCTGAAAATATCCATATATCTGAATTAGTAGCTGTTGGGGGTGGAGCTAAAAGTAAATCATGGCAAAAAATATTTGCTGATGTTTATAATACTAAAATCATTCTGCCAAAATTATTAGATGAAGCTGCTTCTATGGGTGCTGCTATCACTGCTGGTGTTGGCATTGGTATTTTTAAAGATTTTGAAGTAGCCAGCAAATTTATTTCTTTAGATAAAATAATTGAACCTACCCCTACAAACGTAAAAAAATATCAAAAATTACAGCCAATTTTTGAAAAAGCTTATTTGCAATTGCAATCATTATTTGAACAATTAAATGATTTCAGTGAAAAGAGGGTTTTAGATGAATAATATTCTTTTAAATAATGGTGTAAAAATTCCTCAAATTGGTTTTGGCACATGGAAAGCACCAACAAGTGAAGTTACTATAAATGCTGTGAAAACAGCTATCGAAAATGGTTATACACATATCGATTGTGCTAGCGTTTATGGCAATGAAAAAGAAGTTGGTCAAGGCATTATTGCTAGTAATATTTCTCGCGATAAATTATTTATCACAGGTAAATTATGGAATGACATTCGCGGTTATGATGAAACTATTACAGCCTTTAATCAAACATTAAATGATTTAGCTATTGATTATTTAGATTTATATTTAATTCATTGGCCAAGACCACAAAAATACCATGATGATTATATTGAAAAAAACCGCCAATCATGGAAAGCTATGGAAGATTTATATAAACAAGGAAAAATTCGTGCTATTGGTGTGAGCAATTTTAAAGAGCATCATATTGATGAATTACTTGAAACTTGTGAAATCAAACCTATGGTTAATCAAATTGAATTTCATCCTAGCTGTTTGCAAAAAGATATTAGAGATTATTGTAAACAACGCAATATCGTAGTTGTCGGTTATAGTCCTTTGGCAAATGGTAAAGTATTTCAATGTGAGGAATTAAAAATCTTTGCTCAAAAATATAATGCTTCAATAGCGCAATTATGTGTTCAATATGCTTTACAACACAATGTTATACCTCTTGTGAAAAGTGTTACTAAAGAGCGTATTATTGAAAATCTAAAAATAAATTTTACAATTAGTTGTGAAGATTTGTGTGTTATTGATAATATAACTACTTGTGGTGGTTCTTACAAAGATAGTGATAATATTAATTTTTAATTATATTAAATAAAAAACTGCACTTTAAGTGCAGTTTTTTATTTTAAAAATTCTTCAATCTCTATAAATTCATCATCTAAAAAATACACATATTTTCTTTAATTTAACTCACAAATTGACAATATTGTTAACACTAAGTATAATTATTAGCTGTGTGTGTATTTATATAAGATATATGTACATAATAAATTCATCGAAAGGACTATTTTTATCTGTATGAACACTTCTTCTCAACACCAAAAATCAATGATTAATACTATAATTGATGGTATCGCTGGTATATTTTTACCCATTGTCAGTTTACTAAGTGCCGCTGGTATCTTAAAAGGTATTATTGCTGTATTAATTGCCACAGATGTACTAATTAAAGAAAGTGATAATTACCTTGTTTTAAATGCCATGACTGACAGTTTATTTTACTTTTTACCCATGTTATTAGCCTATACATCAGCTAAAAAATTTGGTGCTAATCCCTTTACTGCTGTCGTTATTGCAGGTATTTTCCTTTATCCTTCACTAAATCATATCTTAGAATCTGGTCAAACTGTAGAATTCTTCCATATTCCTTTAAAAGGTGTTACCTACCATTCTAGTGTTATCCCTATTATTTTAGCTTCAGCATTATTAACTTTTGTTGAAAAATTCTTAAATAAAATTTTCCCTGATATGGTAAAAGGGTTTTTGACACCTCTTTTGTGTATTATTTTTGTAGGATTTGTAACATTATTCTTATTTGGCCCTATTGGTATGGTTATAGGTGATTTTCTCGCTAATATCTATGAATATATCTATAAATTTTCCCCAATTATATCAGGAGCGTTATTAGGTACAGTCATTCAACCAATGGTAATCTTTGGTTTCCACTGGAGTTTTATTTTAATCGGTATGAATAATATTGCCGTATTGGGTTCGGATACAGTTTTAGCCTTAATGGGACCTGCTGTATTTGCTCAAGCTGGTGCAGGACTTGCTGTATTCTTAAAAAGTAAAGATACGAAATTTAAATCCATTTGCGCATCTTCTATTTTGTCAGCATTATTTGGTATCACTGAACCAATTATGTTTGGTGTAAATTTACCTCGCAAAAAGCCTATGATAGCCGTATGCATCGGTGGTGGTATTGGTGGTGCTATCGCTGGTTATTCAGGCGCTAAAGCTATCGCTTTTGCCTTTCCTAGTCTAGCTTCTCTTCCTGTATTTTATGGCGATGGCTTTCTATTGTATATTTTAAGTGATGTAATTGCTGCCATTATTGCTTTCATCATCGCTTATTGTTTAAAATTTAAGTTGATTTAGCAAAATAAAAAGATAGTACAAATTGAACTGCACCCCAAAAGTTGGACAAAAAACAACTTTTGAGGTGCAGTTTTTTTATGACTAAATACTCAAATGAATTTAAAGTTAAAGCAATTAAAATGGTTTTAAAAGGAGATTCTATTTCTCATGTAGCTAAAATTCTAAACATGCCAGATATAGCTCCTCTTTGCAGATGGATATCTCATTATGAACATGGTGGTATTCCACAACTTCTTCATAAAAATCGTAAATATACTCCTAT
>ENA-OQCN01000846-OQCN01000846.1-human-gut-metagenome-genome-assembly--contig:-NODE-846-length-16143-cov-2.724026_pt1 | contig 16143 bp, 19 predicted proteins | sample MGYA00242497_ERZ504576 | MGnify/ENA primary metagenome ERZ504576 (study PRJEB26092, sample SAMD00036296) | human gut metagenome | host: Homo sapiens | study: EMG produced TPA metagenomics assembly of... | reverse complement strand
GGTCCATAAATACTTCCCCCTTTCAGAATTATAGTATCTATTTTGTCCCAAAAAGTACACCCCTTAATGGTAGAATCGTATTATACATGCAGAATCTCATCCAATTTCATAAAAAAATGATAAGATACTATTTCTCTGTTTTCCCATTACCCAGGTTGCATCCTATTACGCTTCCGTATCCGTTTCTACTTTCTGCACCCACTCTTTTCGCATAGCAGCAGCCAGAAAGCATTGAAGCAGTTTCATAGAAAACGCTCCACATTCACCATTTATAATCATTCTTACCGCTTCTCCATGTCTCAATTTGCGTTTATATGTCGTTCACTGACCAATTTTTTGATGTACTAACCCTCATTTGATGTACTATTTCAGGAAGAAAAACCCTTTTATTCTTCTGCAAAAAGTTTCTGCTTCCGCTCAATCATCTCATCAATTCTCTCGATATACTGCCCGACATCCTTGACATTCTCGCATCTTTCGATCCGATGTGTGCCATCCGGATTTGGTTCTGTCCAGACACGTTTTGTGGAAGCTCCGGCTCCGCAAGCTACGATGGTCTGTTTCTCTTCCATGATCAGAATATTATAAACTCCCGCTTTTCCTTCTTTCGCATAACCGACATTCTCAAGGTTTCCCGCCATTCCCTTCTGGCGGTACAGATAATAAGGGAACAGTCCATCTTCTTCGCATAGGAAGCGGTCAGGTCCATATGTTCCTGCGTGTTGACCATCTTATAATCTTTATAGTCTTCCTTGAACATATTTAAGCGCGCCGCGCGTTTTAGTGCCAGAGAGTGAACAGTCAGATTGTCCGGTTTTAACTGCATGATCTGCTCTAATGTATCGCGTACGTCCTCTAAAGATTCTTCCGGCAGTCCCATAATGAGATCCATATTAATATCATCAAATCCAAGTTCTCTTGCGATCTTAAAACTTTCCACAGTCTGTTCTACCGAATGGCGCCTTCCGATCAGGTCGAGCGTTCTCTGCTGCATGGTCTGCGGATTGATGGAAATTCGTGTGATTCCCCATTTGCGCAGCACCTCTAATTTTTCTCTTGTGATGCTGTCCGGTCTGCCGGCTTCCACAGTAAACTCAAGGCAGTCTGACAAATCAAAACTACATTTAATTTTACGGATCAGACGGTCTAACTGATAAGGCTCTAATGTTGTCGGCGTTCCACCACCGATATAAATGGAATTTAAATGCTTGTGATAAAACTTTGCCGCCGTATAATCAATCTCTTTTTCCAGTGCATCTAAATAAGCATCCACACGGTTCTTCCAGCTTACAAGCGGATATGATGTAAACGAGCAGTACAGGCAGGTCGTCGGACAGAACGGGATTCCGATATAAAGACTGTATCCGTTGTCATAATCAATTTTCTTTAAGATCGCATTTTCTCGTTCTGCAATATCGGTTGCAAGTTCAATCTTCTCATCGGAAGCCAAATAGGTATCCTTCATATACCGGTAGATCTCCTCCCGGCTTTTTCCTTCCTCCAGCAATTTCATAGGAATCTTCGTTGGACGGATTCCGGTCAGGTTTCCCCATGGAAGTGTTCGTTTCGTATAATCACAGAGCATACGGTACAGCATCTGCTTCAGCTGATTTTTCGTCCGCACGCGATCCGAAAAATCTACCTGAATTGTCTCACCCGGTATCTCTTTTACTTCTTCCTGACCCGGTTTTTCATTTGCCTGCGCATCCTCATTTGCATGCACGATCTCCTGCCATGTGATCTGAATCGTATCTTCCCCGTAGTTTACCTGCATGCGGATATCGATTTTTTCATCATATTCTTTTTTTCTGCCGACACACCCACATACTGTTCCGGGAAAAATGCCTTGATCAGAGAATGAATATCATATTCAAATTCCGGTTTATTTAATAAAACTTCTATCATCCCAAACCTCTCACTTACAGATACGGATTATACATCCGCTCTGTCCCAATCGTTGTAATATCATTGTGTCCGGTGTACACGGTCGTTTCATCCGGAAGCGGCAGAAGTTTCTCCTTAATGGAGCGGATGATCTGTGCTGCACTGCCCTTTGGAAAATCGGTGCGTCCCACCGATGTGCAAAAGAGGGTGTCCCCGGAAAAAACTACATTCTGATACGGGAAATAATAGCAGCAGCCACCCACCGTATGTCCCGGTGTATGGAATACACGGATATGAAAACCGGCAAGGTCGATCTCCTGCTCATTCTTCAAAAATACATCCGCATGATAGGTCTTTTGTACACCTTCCCAGCCGCTTAAATTGAGAGACGGCGTATCTAAGGTCTCTTTTCATGCTCCTCGGCATATATTTTGATATCAATGTTTTGCAAGTTCCTCCGCTCCACCCGCATGGTCAAAATGTCCATGTGTCAGCAAAATTGCGATCGGTGTCAGCTTTTCCTGACAAATCTTCTTGGCAAGTTGATCTGCACTTGCCCCCGGATCGATAACCAGTACTTCTTTTGTGTCATCGTTGATCGCAAAATAACAGTTTGTCTGTACCGGACCAACTACATATTGTTCTACTTTCAATGGTGCCATAGTTTCCCCTTTCCTGTCTGACAAAATCTTTTTCTTTACAGAAAAACTGGCTGCCCATCTGGATGCGGTTCATGTTTCCCACAACCTTCTGACAACCAGTTCTTTTAGCCCGTCGTTCTCTCTATATCAATGATACTCTCGATCTGCCGCAGTCTCTCCACAACGCTTGTAAGTTCTTCCCTGCCCTTCGTGCTGAAAGATACATCGATTGTTGCAATTCCCTGCTTGCTTGTTTTGGAGTGAATCGAATCAATATCGATCTCACGCTCTGTAAATACCTTTGTGATATCCACGAGAAGACCGGTTCGGTTATTGCCGTAGATCTTGATCTCTGCACGGTACAGGCCACTGCTGCCGGACTCTTCATCATGCTGCCACTCGGCATCGATCAGACGCTCACGCTCCATATCAGACAGATTGATAATGTTGATACAGTCTGTTCTATGGATGGAACACCTCGCCTCTGGTTACAAATCCAACGATCTCGTCTCCCGGTACCGGACTGCAGCACTTTGAAAAATGCACTGCCACATCATAAAGTCCTTTTACAATGATACCGCTCTTGGAATGTTTCTGTACGACCTTATCTTTATTCTCGGCAATGGTCTCAAGCACTTCATCATCCGTGATACGCGCAAGATGGTCCTTTTTGTATTCCTCATACATGCGGTTTACGATCTGACCTTCTTTTAAACCACCATGTCCGATCGTTGCAAGGCAGGAATTCCAGTCATGGAAACCATATTTTCTTAAAATTTTCTCCTGATATTCCGGCTTATTGATATCCGGGAAATTGATTCCCTTGGATTTTGCCGATGCGATCAAAAGTTCCTTGCCGTGTGTAATATTTTCTTCTTTTAACTCACTGCGGAACCACTGATTAATCTTATTTTTCGCCTGGGTGCTTTTTACAATATTTAACCAGTCACGGCTCGGTCCCTTTGAATTCTGGGAAGTGATTACTTCCACACGGTCACCGTTCTGGATGATGTAGTCGATTGGAACCAGTTTTCCGTTGACTTTTGCACCGATCATCTTATTGCCGACCGCGGAATGAATACTGTAAGCAAAGTCGATCGGCGTGGAACCGGTCGGAAGATTCTTGACATCTCCGGTCGGTGTAAAACAGAATACCGTATCGGAAAACAGGTCAAGATCGCTCTTTAGCAGGCTCATGAACTCTTTATTATCTGACATGTCGCGCTGCCACTCTAAGATCTGACGGAGCCAGCTCAGCTTTTCCTCTTCGGTAACGGTCATTGGCTGTGACACACCGCCATTGTTACTTGCCTCTTTGTACTTCCAATGGGCAGCGATACCATATTCAGCTGTACGATGCATCTCAAAGGTACGGATCTGTATCTCAAACGGCTGACCGGTCGGTCCGATCAGAGTCGTATGGAGTGACTGGTACATGTTCGGCTTAGGCATCGCAATGTAGTCTTTAAACCGTCCCGGAATCGGCTTATACATCTCATGAATCACACCGAGTGCTGCATAACAGTCCTTGACGGAATCCACGATGATGCGGATGGCAAACAGATCATAAATCTGGTCTAATGTCTTGTGCTGATTGACCATTTTTTTGTAAATACTGAAGAAATGTTTTGCACGTCCGTCAACCTGTGCAGGAATTCCTGCATCTTTGATGTGCTGACGCACTTCTTCCACCAGTTTCTGTACATATTCGTCCCTGACACTCTTGCGCTGTGCGATCTGATGTACCAGATCATAATAGGCATCCGGCTCTAAATACTTGAGTGAGAGATCGTCCAGCTCGATCTTGATCTTGGAAATACCAAGACGCTGTGCGATTGGTGCGTAAATATCCATCGTTTCACGCGCTTTTTCCTTCTGCTTCTCAGGTGTCATGTATTTGAGCGTACGCATATTGTGAAGACGATCCGCAAGCTTGATCAGGATAACACGGATATCCTTTGCCATTGCAAGGAACATCTTACGAAGATTCTCTGCCTGAACCTCCACTTTATCCGCATCATAAGAGAGCTGTCCTAATTTGGTAACACCATCTACCAGAAGAGCAACCTCATCTCCAAACTCCTGTGCAATCTGTTCATCCGTCATAACAGTATCTTCCACAACATCATGCAAAAGTCCTGCAACGATCGTCTCCTTATCCAACTCTAACTCCGCTAAAATAATTGCAACACACAATGGATGGATGATATATGCTCGCCGGACTTCTTGCCTGTCCCTCATGTGCATCCCTCGCAACATGATATGCTTTCTCGATCAGCGATATATCTGTCGATGGATGATACTTTCGCACGCTGGCGATCAGTTCGTCATATAGTTTTTCCGGACTCTCAAACTCTTTCATCGGCTTGATGTTATCGTCCTCTTCTTTTACTTTTTTTGCAGATCCAGTGATTCTGATGAAAAATCCGCCATGTGCCTCACCCACTTTATCCCTTTTTTAGTAGTTTATATTATATTTTATTTTTATGGAAAATGCAACGTTTATTGATGATATCATGCCCCGCTTTTGCTTATGGTATAGTATCGTTCATCTATCGTCCAGATCCATTTCCTCCCGGAACATAAATCCCAGTTTTTCTGCCAGACATTCCGATGCTTTATTTCCTTTCTGGATCAGACAGTTTAATTTATCGAATTCAAGAAAATTCCATGCGTAACCGATCACAGCAAGACAAACCTCTGTTGCATATCCTTTTCTCTGATACGATACGTCGATCATATATCCAAGTTCCGGCTCACCGTCACACGCCTCACGATTCTCGATCCCGACCCGCCCGATCAGTTTTCCCGTCGCCTTTTCGATCACGACCCACATGCCGTACCCATAAAGGCGGTACATATAATTAATATACGACCGCTGATACTCTTTTTCCTTTTCGTATTCATACAGCGGGTCTAAATATTCCGTCATTCCCTCCCCGGCATACAGTGCAAACAGGCCGTCTAAATCATCCAGCGTGATCTCCCGCACGATGCAGCGTTCTGTCGTAACGATCGTCCACGGAATACCATGTTTACGTTCATACGCACGAAGCAGAAACGTTTCATCCACTTCCTCAAGACCTTCGATTAACATAACCGCAGCCTGCATTCCCTGTTCTTCGATTCCCTCCGTCACTTCATCTGTGCTGTCATTACAATTCACGTTCTGACTACCAATTTCTGTAATCACATCGTCCGGTACTTCTCCTGTGCTCTCATTCTCTGCTCCGCCCGGTCCGATATATCCCAGCGTTGCCATTTCCAAGCTGATCCATATTAGAAATAATGTGCCCATCTGTAGAGATGAGCACACTGTCTTCTGGCGGGAACAGAGAAAACTCTGCTCTGCGATTGGCATTATTTTTTCCTGTTACCACCAGTTTCAGATCCGGTTCCGGTCTGATATTCTGTTTTAAATAATCCAGTTCCCGCTCCGGGAGTCTGTCTGCTATTATAAATCTTAATTCCGGCATCGTATTTCACATTACCTCAATCGCTTATTCTAAGGTATCCTCTTCTGTATCCGGTTCCGGCACGACCGGATCTGTGGCATAATCATATTTGATATCATCATATCCCCATCCGGCAATGATATCTTTTGGTTTGCATCTACCATAACTGTTTTATAGGTCGTTATTCTTACAAAATAGCGTTTGCCCTTGGTAAGTCCCTTGATCGTATATTTTAATTTATTGCTGTTTTTGATCTTGATCAGATGGATATCTTTTTCCGGTGTCGAATAAAAACCACCTTCTCCATCCGTATACTGGATCATATAACCGGTAATCTGCTCTTTGGTCTTCTTTGGTACATTCCAGCTTACCGTAGCAGAATTTGACGTCATCACCAGATCATTCAGCATTGCATTCTGCGGTGCGATCGTAAACTCCCGGATGATCGTTCCGCGGAAATCACCTTTTAATTTAATCTGAATACGATGCACTCCGATACTCCTGCAGTCTGTCAGATATTTTACGGAATAATTCTTTTTCGGAACCGTCTTTCCGGTATAATTACGTTTTACCGTTACTGCAGGTTTATGTTTCTTTCCGTCGTAGACATAAGTTGTCTCTCTCTGCCAGTTATCATCCGCAAGACACACATACAGGCTGGTTGACTGTACTAGCGGCCATTTGTTTTTGATGGAACGGTTATTTTTAAAAGTAGACTTTTTAATTCCAGGAATCTGTGTCCATGAACTTAAGTCTGTATAGGAGAGAAGATTCTTCGTCTTATCCAAAGACTCCTTTGAATCGATCACTTTAAATGTATTATATATTTTACGCTCTCTGCCATTGATATCGCGAAGTCCCCAGTAAAAGCCCTGATCCACATCCGACTGCGGTTCGGTATCTCTCGCATAGATAAAGGATTCGATCATCTTATTGCCTTCGCTGATATAGTAAGCATACGCATATGTTGCTGCCTGCAGCTCTTCTCCCTGTGTCGAATTGAACGCCTGCTCTGCAAGCATGATCGTTGCATCTTTGCCGATCTTCTTTTTTACATATTCCGTCAGGACAGAAATATTTTTCATGGTAATGATCGTGGAATCCACACCACTGCCTGCTAAAGAGTCATCCCAGAATTTTGGCTCCACAAGTCCCTGTGAATATGCATGATATGCAATGTTTGGACAGATCTTCCCCTGCGCTTTCAGTTTCGAATAAAATGTGTCCAGTGTCTTCTTCGTCGAGAAAAAACTGTTTCCGCCTCCATCGACATCCTGATTCCAGTTATAATCAAGGCTGATATATACCTTTGAATGGCTGCTGACACTCTTTGTAGCATTATATGCAATGCGGAATGCCCGCGCATAATCATCCATATACGCACTTAAGCTTTTTCCGCCCGCATAGTTCCAGTCATAAGCTGTCAACCTCATTTCCCAAGATCCATCCGGACACCAAATGCTGTTCATTGCCAAATTTCTCTGCCATGTAACTCATAAATGCTTCCCAGGTACGGCATCCTGCTGCTGATGTTGTCTTAATGGAAGAGAATATTTTTCCACCGCCATAACTCATTTTGCCCGCCTGGCCTTTTGCGTCTTTGCCAAGAAGCAGGATCACATATACTTTGGATCCATCGTCAATATACTGACGCACCTGATCCTGCAGCCAGTTTACACGATCCCTGTCAAATGTATATTTTTTCCCGCGGTATTTATACACCTCTTTATTTCCGCAGTCTTTATTTAAAATTTCTTCGATCGACCAGTTTAAGACAACATGCTGCGTACGGAGTTTCTTTACCGACGTGTGATCTGCCCAGTCCGGCTGCAGTCCTTTTTTAGACGTTGTCTTAACACCGGTACCGGTGTAGGATGCCAGTGCCTCCGGATTTGTAATATACTGTGCACCACTGACTGCTATATATTTTTTTCCTTTTTTGTATGCAGCCACAAATTTCTGGCAAAGCATGCTGCTCTTATATTTTACAGAAAATGTGACAGTACCTTTTTTAAAGTTAGCGGAAGCCACCGGTTTTCCGGCAAGTTTTGCATTTTCTTTTACATTGGCATCTACCGAAAACAGGTAAAGTTTTTTTCCCATTCCTTTCTGTATTCCGGCAACTTTTGCTTTTACCGTTACCTTGCTTCCAACTGAATTTACTTTACAGGATACTAACTGTACCGGTTTTCCAGCTGCATAAACCTCTGTCTGTGCACCGGGAAAAAGCCCTGCTGCCAGGATTGCAACGAGACAGATACAAATGATTTTTTTTAATATTTTCATAACTTACATTCCCCTGTGATTTATCTATCGTGTACTGCGCCTACGAGTTCTTTGATATCTTTTACCTGATAACGCTCCATATAATCGCGGATTCCGTCAACAATCTCCATGGTTACCTGTGGATTGGTAAAGTTTGCTGTTCCGACAGACACTGCCGTTGCTCCCGCAAGGATCATCTCGATCGCATCATCTGCATTCATGATCCCGCCCATACCAACGATCGGGATATTTACCGCCTGTGCGGTCTGATATACCATGCGCACTGCAACCGGATGCACGGCAGGACCTGACATGCCGCCCGTTCTGTTTGCCAGTGCAAACGTGCGTCTGTGGATATCGATCTTCATTCCTGTCAGCGTGTTGATCAACGATAAACCGTCCGCACCGCCGGCTTCTGCCGCACGCGCCATCTCCGTGATGTCTGTTACATTCGGTGAAAGTTTCATGATGACAGGCTGTTTTGCATGCGCCTTGATCTCTCTTGTGATATCTTCAACCATCTTTGGATTCTGTCCAAAGGCAATTCCGCCCTCTTTTACATTCGGACAGGAAATATTGATCTCTAAAAGATCGACCGGCTGGTCTGCAAGTCTGTCCACAACTTCTATGTATTCCGACGTTGTATGTCCACATACATTGACCACAATTCTGGTATCATATTTCTTTAAGAAGGAATATCGCGCTCAATGAAAAGATCAATACCCGGATTCTGAAGTCCGATCGCATTTAACATGCCCCCGTATACCTCAGCCACACGCGGTGTCGGATTTCCTTCCCACGGTACATTGGCAACACCCTTTGTCACAACAGCACCAAGACGGTTTAAATCCACAAACTCCGAATATTCTTCCCCGGCGCCAAACGTTCCGGACGCAGTCATGACCGGATTATTTAATGTCACTCCACATAAATCTACTTTCATGTTCATCAGAATTCTACCTCCTGTGCAAGAAATACCGGTCCCTCTTTACAGATTCTCTTATTTTTTACATTGCTGTGTGCATCTTTTTCTTTTGACTTGCACACGCAGGCAAGACAGGCTCCGATACCGCATGCCATGCGCTCTTCCATGGAAATCCAGCACTCGATGTTCTGCTCTGCGGCATATTCTTTGATTGCACGCAGCATCGGGGTTGGTCCACAGGCATAAATGATGTCTGCATCCAGTCCGTTCTCACGGATCGCATCAAGTACATTTCCCTCTGTTCCGGCACTGCATCCTCCGTTGCAATATAGATCTGTCCGCGGTTACGGAAATCTTCCAGCAGGAAAAGCTCATCCCGGAATCCAAGCACGATCTGTTTCTCGCAGTCTAACTCTTTGGCAAGTTCTAACATTGGCGGGATTCCGATTCCTCCACCGATCAGAAATGCCTTTTTGTTTTTCTGTGGGAATCCATTTCCAAGCGGTCCTACCACTTTTAACTGCATACCGGTGCGCATGCCGGAAAATTCTGCGGTTCCCTTTCCTGCCACACGGTATACCAGACGGATCGCACCGTCCTTTCTGTCGATCTCACAGATACTGATCGGTCTTGGAAGCAGTCTGCTTCCCTCATTGCAGTAGACAGAAACAAACTGTCCTGCTTTTGCATGTGCTGCGATGTGCTCTGTGCGCAGCCACATACTGTAAATATCGTCCGCGATTTCTTCCTGCCGGATGATGATCGCAGTTTCCTCAAATTTTGTGCCCTTTGTCTGCATGAATTTTCTCCTTTTATCTACCGCTTTTTTATTCCTCATATACGATATGACCGCCAACGATCGTCATTTTTACTTTTCCGGTCACCGTTCTTCCGTCAAACGGGGTATTTCTTCCCTTGCTTGCAAATTTGTTTTTATCGATCTTATAAGTTTCATTCGGATCAAAGATCACGATATCTGCTGTCTTTCCAGGAGCGATATCGCCCTTGTCAAGTCCGACGATCTTCGCCGGATTATAACTCATTTTTTCTGCCATCTGCATCGGTGTCAGATAACCGCCAAGTACCAGTTCTGTATAGGTTAAGCATGCTGCGGTTTCAAGTCCGACGATTCCAAACGGCGCATTCTTCATGGAGGTATTTTTATCTGCAAATGTATGCGGTGCATGATCGGTAGAAATCACATCCATAATATTGTCACGAAGTCCCACTCTTAGTGCCTCCACGTCTTTTTTAGTACGAAGCGGCGGGTTCATCTTAAAATTAGTATCTGCATCCGCATCCGCAGCAATCACATTCTTTTCCACATCCATTTCCGGTGCGATCTTGCGTATATCATCCGAAGTCAGTGTAAAATGATGCGGACATACTTCTGCGGTAACTTTTACATTCTTCTGCTTTGCAAGATCGACCATCATGACGGAATCTTCCGTCGAGCAATGACATAAATGAAGTTTTGCCCCGGTGTCGTGGCTTAGCATGATATCTCTTGCAACAATGATATCTTCTACGGAATTGGTGATTCCCTTTAATCCAAGTTCTCTTGCATGTTCGTCCTCATTCATGACACCGCCATTGACAAGATTTTTATCCTCACAGTGTGCAAGTACCACAATGCCTAATTTTGCAGCTTTTTCCATCGCCTCGCGATATAACTGGGCGTTCATGACGGATTTTCCATCCTCGCTGATTGCAGGAATACCTGCTTTTACCATTCCCTCGATATCCGCAAGTTCTTTTCCTTCCTGATTTTTTGTCACGGCACCCACCTGTAATACATTTACAAGTCCGACAGTTTTTGCCTTATTGTGTACATAATTTACCACATCAGGATTGTCAACGACCGGCTTGGTGTTCGGCATTGCAAGAATCGTTGTATATCCACCGTGTGCTGCTGCCCGGCAGCCTGTCTCGATCGTCTCTTTTTCCTCAAATCCCGGATCACGCAGATGCACATGCATGTCAATAAATCCCGGCATGACAAAACATCCCTTTGCATTGATCTTCCGGTCTGCTTTCTCTTTGATCCCTTTTTCGATCTTAGAAACAACACCATTTTCCACCAATACATCTGCAACTTCATTCATCCCTGTGGCAGGATTGATCACCTGTCCATTTTGAATTAATATTGTCATAATTTCTCCATTCCGAAGCACGCTTTCATCGCTTCTGTGCAAAATTTTGTCTGTATTCTGTCAAATTTTATATCAGTGTACCATATGCAAAAATCTTCGTAAACACAAAGCCTCTATAAACTGCCATAGATTTCCGGTGTAACATAGGCGCGGATAAAAATGCCCTCCGGCCGGTACTCTTCCTCTAAAAGTTCTCCACTCTTTCTGATCTGCTGTAAAATTCCAGCCTCCTGATAAGAGATTGTACGCTCCACTAATATTTTATTATCCCGCAGCAGCGTACAGAAAAGTTCTTTCAACTCCTCTAATCCTGTTCCCTTTTTTGCGGAAACCGCCAATGTATAATCTGCCTTAAAATCACGGATCGGCTCCTCATCTGTGACCTGATCCTGCTTATTAAATAAGGTAATGATCGTTTTTTTCCTGATATCAAGCTGGTAGAGTGTATCATACACTATGTGCATCTGCTTATCCCGCTGTGGATTGGAAGCATCTACCACATGCAGAATATAGTCCGCATATTTGGCTTCCTCTAAGGTACTCTTAAATGCTTCGATCAGATGATGCGGCAGTTTCCGGATAAAACCGACCGTGTCCGTCAGAAGAATTTCCTGTCTGCCCGGCAGTTCTAAGACACGTGTTGTCGGATCTAAAGTTGCAAACAGCTTATCTTCCTCTAACACTCCCGCTCCCGTTAAGTGGTTTAAAAGTGTTGATTTTCCCGCATTGGTGTATCCGACGATCGCAGCCACAGGAATCTGTTTCTTTTCCCTCTGGGCGCGCGTGATCTCACGGTGTTTCCTCACTTCTTTTAATTCACGGTTCAACTGCGCAATACGGTCTTTGATCAGACGCCTGTCCATCTCCAACTTTTTCTCACCGGGGCCTCTGGTTCCGATACCACCGCCAAGTCTTGACATGGAACGCCCGAGACCGGTCAGACGGCTTAGTCTGTATTTTAACTGCGCCAGCTCGACCTGGATCTTTCCCTCGCTTGTTGTTGCCCTCGCCGCAAAAATATCGAGGATAATAAGCGTCCGGTCCATGACTTTTGTATCTAACATCTGCTCTAAGTTTTTGAGCTGTGCCGGCGATAACTCATCATCACAGACGATACCGGTCGCACCTAGTTCCGCGATCATGTCGGCGATTTCCTGCACTTTTCCGGTTCCAACATAGGTGCCCGGATGGATCAGTTCACGTTTCTGGATCAGCGTACCGACGGTAACTGCTCCTGCTGTCTTTACAAGTTCTGCTAATTCTGCGACGGAATCTTCCGCATCGTCACCATCCTGTTCGCTGACACCGACTAAAATGACACGCTCTTTTACTTCTTCTATTTTAATGGGTTCTGGCATGTGTTCCTCCCTTGCTGTCTCTAATTCTAATTTCCTGTATCCTGTGAAGAACTGTCTCCCGCAGTATTATCCCCTGTCGAATCACTCTGTGCTGAACGATTCTCCGCAGAACTGTCTCCTGTAGAACTATCATTCGTGGTATCACTTTGTGCAGAGCTATCGTCCGTGGAACTATTTCCCGTAGAGTTTTGCCCTTCATCTGAAGAATCCGTACTTTCTGCATCGCTGCCCGCATCCGTATTCTGGCGGTTCTTTAAAAAGATATATTCTCTCTGCGCCGCCTCATCATCCGGATAAAGGGAAACGTACTGCTGAACGACATCCCACGCAGATGAAAAATCACCGCTGTACTCATAAGCAATGATCTGATTTGACAAAAGTTCCTGCTGATTTGTGACATTATCCATCGCAAGTCCCTGTCTGATATCCTCTAACGCCGCTTCATAGTTGCCTTTTTCCATCTGGATCTCGGCAAGCGCATTCATTGCCACAGAGTCAGCCGTACCACTGTCGACATATGCCTGATAATATTTTTCCGCATTTGCAGAATCTTCTTCCGCTTCATAGACCTGTGCAAGATAAAGGTTTGCTTTGGCACTGTCCTTTTTGACTGCTCCTTCTAACTCTTTGACTGCATTATCATATTGTCCGAGCAGATAATAAATCCTGCCGCGCCAGGTAAGATTTTCTGCGGAATTTCCCTTGATATCAAACGCTTTGTTTAAATACTCTTCCCCTTCCTCAGTCATATTATTACCGGCAAGGTTCTCATAAATCCCAACATACAGTTCATAATCATCCGGGTTATATTTGACAGCATTGGCAAAATCTTTTTTTGCGTATCCGTATCCTGCTGCTTTAGACTCAGACATCCATGCAGATAATATGCGTTGCCGTTTTCCTCATCATAATCGATCATCGCCTGATAAGTAGCAAGAGCTCCCTCTATATCTCCACCGGCATACTGTGCTGCCGCCTTATAATAGCAGATGTCGAGTTCTGTATCTGTAATCTTCCCCACACACTGGGATAGTGCGCTGTTAAAAGCAGCCACTGCACCTTCATAATCACCGGACTGCATACTGTTAATCCCAATCTTGCGGAAATCCAGTTCATCTTCTAAGCGCTCATTGGTACATCCGGTAAAAAGTGCAGCAAACAATACTGCCCCTGCAACCATGTATGGCAATCTGTGTTTCTTCATATTATAATAATTCCTTTTCCCTACAATTCTTCAAATACCAGCCGCATATCATACCACACGGCTCCCCCGTGCTTTGACATGGACTTTCCTTCATTTACAAAACCAAATCTCTCATAAAATGGAATAAGACTCTCTTTACACGTTAAAACGATCCCTTTTCGTTCCTGCTCTTTGACATCCGCGATCACGCGCTCCATGAGTTTCGACGCACATCCCATTTTCTGATACTCCGGCAGCGTTGCCACTCCAAAGATCATCTGCACTGTCCCTCTTCACGGTGCATTGTGGCATCCTCAAACATCTCATCCCGCAGGATTGGAATATCTGTCGTCATTCCATTGATCATGCTTGCCAGTTTCCCGGAATCCTCCAGTAACCAGAAATGATTCGGGAATACGGTCAGGCGTTTTTCAAAAGAATCCTTTTCTGCTGCTTCTTCCGGTGGAAAACACTGTCTTTCCAACTCTGTGATCGCATCTATATCATTCATTGTTGCAAATCTTATGTCCATTGTTTTTGTCTCCATTTTTAATTCTTGCTGCACTTCAGTCCGCAGTGCATGTCCGAAAAATCAGAGATTTTCCGGACTGACGGGCTTTCGCCCTATCAACGAAGCAAACAATAAAAAGTGCCTGCAAGCAGTCATTTTTTATTGTTCACTTCGTTGGCACTGCTCAATGCTTACGCACATTATACCATACCTTTTTGATGTTTTGCATTGATTTTGAAACTTTTTGTGGCTATGCTATATCTAATAGTCAGATGATTCGAATGAATCAAATATTTGCAAAGGAGGATCTGATCTTGAAATTCTTTCCGGAAAAGAAAAAAAACATACAGCAGAATCTAATGATGATCTCATCGAACGATTGCTGCTTGAGAATTACAACCGCTACTATCATCTTGCATACAGCTATGTACATAATCCCGACGATGCCAGTGACATTGTACAAAACGGAGCCTATCTGGCGATCAAAAACAGTGCTTCCCTAAGGCAGCCGAAATATGCGGCGACCTGGATTTACCGCATCATGTTAAATGAGATTTTTCATCATTTAAAGCGGCCGGATACCATTTCTTACGAGGATTCACTGATCGCAGAGGGAAAACCGGACCAGTATCAGGACTTAGATCTTAGAACTGCGCTCGATTCTTTGTCCCCGGAGGATAAGGCGATCGTGGAACTTCGGTATTTCGAGGACTTAAAAATCGAAGATATCGCCCGCGTCTTAAATGAAAATGTCAATACCATAAAAAGCCGTCTGTACCGCAGTATGCAGAAGTTAAAACTGAAAATGGAGGTAACCGAATGAACACAAATGATTTTTATGAATTAAAAAAATCCTATGACACCTCGCAAATGCCTGAAAAAGAGGTCATAAAAATGAAAGAAAAAATGAATCAGGCGAAAGCCGAGAAGAAGAACAAACACAATAAAACCATTATCACAAGAATCTGGGTTGGCGCTGCCGCAGCGATCGCAGCGTTGTCATCCTGCCAAATACTTCACCGAGTGTCGCCTATGCGATGGAACAGATCCCACTGCTTGGAAATTTGATCGAGGTCGTCACATTCCGCGATTACCAGTACAGCAGCGACAGAAACAACGCCGATGTCAATGTTCCAAAACTGGTACCGGAAACTGTCGCTTCCACTGAAATAACAACGGAAGAACCGGTTGGGGAAAATTTAAAGAAATCAACCGATGAGATCAATGCGGAGATTGAAAGATCAGCGACAGCCTGATCGCAGAGTTCAAACAGAACATGAACAACGAAGGTTATCAGGATATCATGATCAAACATGAGGTCATCAACACAACTGACGACTATTTTACCTTAAAACTGATGTGTTATCAGGCTGCCGGAAGCGGTTATGAGATGGATTATTATTACACGATTGATTTAAAGACCGGGGAACGCCTTGCGTTAAAAGATCTTTTTAAAGAGGGATCTGACTATATCACTCCGATCAGTGAAAACATCAAATCCCAGATGCGCGGGCAGATGGATGCCGATGAAAATGTCTCCTACTGGCTGGATGATACGGAAGTTCCTGAATGGAACTTTACCTCCATTAACGATGACACTTCCTTCTATATTAATGCTGACGGAAATCTCGTCATCAGCTTCAACGAGGGCGATGTCGGTCCGATGTCTATGGGTGTTGTGGAATTACGATCCCGCACGATGTGATCGCCGATATTTTAAAATAAGAAATGTCTATGCAGTAAAGGATCCTGGCATGGTATTTAGCAG
>ENA-OQCN01000845-OQCN01000845.1-human-gut-metagenome-genome-assembly--contig:-NODE-845-length-16155-cov-4.503494_pt1 | contig 16155 bp, 18 predicted proteins | sample MGYA00242497_ERZ504576 | MGnify/ENA primary metagenome ERZ504576 (study PRJEB26092, sample SAMD00036296) | human gut metagenome | host: Homo sapiens | study: EMG produced TPA metagenomics assembly of... | reverse complement strand
ATCCTCTGCCATCTTATTCATATATTCAGCAACAAATTCAGGTTTAACATCCAGGTTGATAAATCCAGGCTTAACAACTTCTGCTGGAAAAGATCTGGCTGTCTGCAAGCTGTGCAACAACATCATCTGCGATCATGAACGGGGCTTTGTGGTATGCCTTGCTCCGGCCATAGCTCCGTTACACTGATATTCACATAAGTCAGGTCTGTTGGAAACAGTAACTTTTCCGTAGGACGGATCGTAACCTGCTTTTTCAAATGCTGCGGAAAGTTCTTCCGCCATCTGTTCCATAATCTTCTTCATGTTTCAAAACTCCTCATATCTTTATAATGTAACTTTTCTTGAACATGCAACTGCAAGTGCGCCGTATCCGATATGGCAGGCAACACTTAAGGAAAGGGGATCCATATGTATCTCCTGTCCCGGGAATACTTCCTGAAGCTCTCTCTTGAATTCTTCTGCCTCTTCCAGATTTCCGGTATAAGCAGCTTCCAGACACATCTCACCTTTTGCAGCATATTCCTGGAAACGAGTCTCCCAATCTTTCTTCATAGCCTTCAGCATGGCACGTTTCGCCTGCTTCTTGCCACGGACTTTTGCATAAGCATCCAGCTTCTCTCCCTGGATCTGAAGCACCGGTTTCAGGTTGAGAACTGTTCCGATAGCTGCTGCCGCCGGTGTGATTCTTCCGCCCTTCTTCAGATATTTCAGTGTATCCAGTGTGATGTAAATACTGGAATCAAATTTCTGATCCGTAAGGATCTTCTTGATCTCTGCGGCACTTTTTCCTGCCTCGGCAAGCATCTTAGCATCCATTACAGACTGTCTCTGTGTTACGGAAATCCGCTGATTGTCCACTACCTGAACACGACCATTATAATCAATAGCAAGTCCCATTGCAGTAGAACAGGATGCGCTCAATCCGCTTGACATCGGGATATGAACGATTTCCTCATAATCTCTCAGAAGCTTGTCCCACAAATCACAGAGATCAGCCGGACTTGGCTGAGATGTAGAGATCGGTTCATCCTTCTTAAGCTTCTCATAAAACTCTTCCTGAGTGAGAGTTACACCTTCAAGATACATTTTTTCATTAATATAAAACGGCATCGGTATCACATAAACGCCAAGTTCTTCTGCCTGTGCCTGTGTGATACCGCTGTTGCTGTCTGTTACAATGGCAATTTTGCCCATTCTTTCTCTCCTCCTGGTCTGTTATCTCACAGTTCAAAGAATTAATGCATCAGTCCCTGATGGACTAATTCTTTGAACTGCTGTAGAAAGCCATGATGTTAGTGTATCATATTTTTTTCTATACCACAATTGGAAATTTTCCATGAAGATTCCGCAAACAGGTTACTGTTCACTTCGTGAACAGTAACTAAAAAAACAGCTGCCATACAAATATTTATGCACAGCAGCTGTCACACTATTTATCAAAAATATCCTTATCCATTTATGATCTGTGTTTTATTTCATTTCTCTTACGATCTTTCGAACCGGAAGAACAAATGTCGGAGATACGGACAACTCATCCAGTCCCATCTCTACAAATCTCTCAGTAAGTGTAGTATCTGCACCAAGCTCACCGCAGATTCCGGCCCAGATACCTCTTTGTGTGCATTGTCCACAACCATCTGGATCATACGGAGAACTGCCTCATGATGGGAATCATAGATATTATCCAGCTTTGCATTCTGACGGTCAATAGCCAGTGTATACTGGGTCAGATCATTGGTTCCGATACTGAAGAAATCAACCTCTTTTGCAAGAAGATCACTGATCATAACAGCTGCCGGAGTCTCGATCATGATACCCTGCTCCACGTCATCACGGAATGGGATCCCCTGTTCCTTAAGCTCTGCTTTTACTTCTGCTACAATAGTCTTGATCTGCTTCACCTCAGTTACAGAGATGATCATCGGATACATGATGGAAATATTTCCGAACATGCTTGCACGGAAAAGCGCTCTCAGCTGTGTCTTAAATACTTCCGGACGGTCCAGACAGATACGGATCGCACGATATCCCATTGCAGGGTTTTCCTCATGCGCCATATTGAAATAATCGATCTGCTTGTCCGCTCCGATATCCAGAGTACGAATGATAACTTTTTTGCCGGCCATATTCTGAGCTACGGTCTTGTAAACCTGAAACTGCTCTTCCTCTGTAGGATAGTCTTCTTTTTCCAGGTATACAAACTCACTTCGAAAAAGTCCGATGCCTTCCGCATCATTGGCAAGTACATTCGCAACATCACCTGTACTTCCGATGTTGGCATAAAGGTGGAGCTTACGACCGCTCTTGGTAACAGTTTCTTTACCTTTCAGCTCTTTGAGCATTGCACGCTGTGCAAGTTCATCGGCACGCATATCCTCATATTTTTTTAGGGTCTCTGCATCCGGCCCAACGATCAGATTTCCGCTCTTTCCGTCTACGACTGCCATCTTACCGTCCATGGACTCATCGTATTCAATATTGATCAGCGCCGGAATATTCATGGTTCTCGCAAGAATCGCAGTATGTGAGTTAGAAGAACCTTTTCTTGTGACAAAAGCAAGAACCTTGCTCTTATCCATCTGTACAGTCTCACTTGGTGCAAGATCCTCTGCAACTACGATCACCGGCTCGGATGCTTCAAGCTCTCCATCTCCATGGCCGGAAAGCACACGTACCAGACGGTCTGAGATATCCTTTACATCAGCTGCTCTTGCTTTCATATAATCGTCATCCATCTGTGCGAACATTGATGAGAAGTTATCACCAGTTGTTGCAACCGCATATTCTGCATTTACAGACTCTGTACGGATAATGTTGTGGATGGAATCCAGATAGTCATCATCATCCAGCATCATCTGATGAACCTCAAAGATTGCTGCTCCGGACTCTCCAACTTCCTGAAGAGCCTTGTCATAAAGCTTCTGAAGCTGTGCCACAGCCTGCTCTCTGGCTGCCTCCACACGCTTTACCTCTTCTTCCGGATCCTCCACGTGAACACGTTTAACACTGGTGTCAACTTTCTGGAGGATTGATATCTTACCGATCGCAATACCGGAAAATACAGATTTACCTTCCAAAACCTTCATGAAATTATCTCCTTCTGTTTTTGTATTTGCCCACTTATGATGTATTATATCACACTATCCAAAGATTCTGCCACGATTTTTTTATGATCTGTAAAAAACCTGTAAAACTCCCATTTATGTTTTCTTTTTTGCCATATATACAGCAAAAGCGACAAAATAAATTCTGCCATTCCGCGAAAAACACATTGTATCCGCTCTGCTGAACAGCTGTTTTCGGAAGCATCAGATACCTCTGGAAATTCGTTTTCATTTCTTTCCATTTTTTCATCCAGAACCCAAAATCTGACCACTGATCCGGAATCCAGTCTTTTATAGTTTCACCATTTACAAAACCGGTAAGGCTGTTTTCCATAAGAAACTGGCTGACCTTCGTTTTTCCCGTGTCCCCCTGCATTTTCAGGAAAACCCTGGTATATACGGTATCTTTTTTCCGGGGTCTGATCAAAAGAAGCGTTTCCTTCCAGGGAAGAACCTGCCGAACTGTATAGTTTTCTCCCTTTACTGTCAGGATGTTTCCTGTGGCATTTGGGGTTCCAAAAAGTTCCTCTGCCGTTTTCCGGCTGATCACACAGCCATCCTGGTCATCTTCTGCAAGGCCGCCCAGCCGCCAGTCATATAATCTTGCTTACTATTTCCGATAACGGGCCCGGTATTCCGGAAGAGTCCAGAAAAGAAGTATTCCGGCGTTTTTACCGCATAGATTCCTCTAGGAAAGACAAACAGCATTTTGGTCTTGGCCTTTCCATTGCCAGGGAGATCGTTTCTCTTCACGGCGGAACCATTACAGTTTCTGAGACTCCAGGCGGCAGGCGACCTTTACCATGCTTCTCCCGAAACAGTCTTCAAACTCCAAAAACTATTGATCTTCAGATATAAAAATACAGCACATGTTGCCGAAACTATTCCGCAAATACATGTGCTGTGTTTTTATGTGTAAATTATTTTCTACTCACTGCGAAGGGCATCAATCGGATTAAGATTAGCTGCCTTTACAGATGGGAGAAGTCCGAAGATCAGACCGATCAGCATGGAAAATACCACAGAACCGATAATAGCCGGTACACTGATAGCCGTTGGTGCCCCTGAGACCTGAGCCACCACCCTGGATAGTATGATTCCCAGAACAACTCCTATAATTCCTCCAATACTGGTCAGTACTGAAGCCTCCGTCAGAAATTGCCCCAGGATAATATTCTTTCTTGCTCCGATAGCCTTTTTCAGACCGATCTCACTGGTACGTTCTGTGACAGATACCAGCATGATATTCATAACACCGATACCACCTACAAGAAGAGAGATACTTGCGATCCAGATCAGCTGCTGATTCGTACTCTCACTGAGCTTCTGCAGGTTCTTGACCTTCTCCATGATATCCTCTGCCTTGTATTTGAAATTCGTCTTATTCTGTTCATTCTGGATTCCTGTATTCAGCACATCCTCTGCTGCTTTGCCCACAGCACTCATATTATCTGTGCTGTCTGCACGGACGATCACATTCTGAGGCTGATCAAACTTAAATGCAATCGGCCAGGTAGCATCCGGAATCATCACGCTTCCCATGATCGTCTGGGAATATTCCTCATACTCGGAAAGTGTGTTGATCTTAGGCATGCTGTCCTCACTCTGGGTAATCACTCCTACAATAACATATGGCTCTGAACCAACCTCGATGGTTTTTCCTACAGGATTCTCACTTCCGAAAATATTCTGTGCGGCATTGGAATCTACAAGAGCAACTTTGCGGTAGCTGTCATAATCCTTCTGCACAAACCCCCTTCCGGACTGAACCATATAACTCATGGTTTTAAGATAATTCCGGTCAATTCCGTATACCGTTCCTCCCTGAAAGCTTGTGTTCATATAATAAACGCTTGCAGACTGGCTGCTGTAATAAAAAGTGGAACTGAGCACATGATCCAGATCACCGATCGCTGATTTCTGGGCATCGGATATAACCGGCGGCGTGGAACTGTTTCCATAGGAACCGTAATCCATGTCATATGTGCTGTCTCCATCATAAAGAAGAACCTGCACTGTGTTGTTTCCGGAACCGATCAGGTCTTCCTTAATCTGTTCACTGGTTCCCTTGATCGTAGATACAATTGCAATAATTGATGCAATACCAATAATAATACCAAGCATGGTCAGAAAGGATCTCATCTTATGTGACCATATTCCCTGAAAAGCCAGGCGTATATTTTCAAGCATGAAATTTCTCCTTCCTGTTATTCGTTATACATATCATCCAGCGATACTTCTTTTGTCCGGGCACCTTCCTGTACGGTATCCCCATAAGGGAATGCCAGAAGATCATCCGATTTCAGACCAGATGTTACGACTGCATAGTAGCCACTGTTTACAATACTTCCAACTGTAACCTGCTGTTTCTTTAAAGTTCCGTTATTGTCTTTATAAACATAGCTGTTTCCATGTTCTGTCCGGATAAAAGCTTTCATCACAACGAGACTTCCTTTTGCAAGTTTATTAGACTGCAGAGTTATGGTCACATAATCCTGATCTGTGAACTGCAGGGACTGATCTGTGATCTCCGCATTAAATGTATAGTAAGATACATTAGGATTGGAATCTCCTCCATAAGAAAAATTGTTGGAGGAATCCACCGGATAGTCCGATACATTCAAAACTCTGGCCTCGAAGCTTCCGGAATCATAACTGGTGCACTGAAGAAGCGCGCCTCCTGCATCTGATCCCTCATCAGCTCACTGACTGTACCGGTTACATAGAATCCATCCTTACTCTTTACTTTAAGAAAAGCATCTCCATTGTAAGAACCGGTTGCCTCATCGCCAATATATGCAACTGTTCCATCCAGCTTACTTGTCACAAGTTTGTTCTTTACCTTATTTTCAAGTTTGGTGATATTCAGATTATTTTCTTCAATATCAAGCTTCAGACTTGATATCTTATTCTTCTGGATCTTGATGGCATCCTCTCTTGACATGGCACTACCATCTGTACTGTCATCTCCGTCTCCTCCATCACCCGGAATATCATCATCACCGGAATTGTTATCATACTTTGATGCTCCATCCAATGTAAATTCTGTCTCTGCATACATATAAACAGGTTTTTCCAGAAGGCTTCCATCAATAAGATAATATCCTGTACAGGATAATTTCCTGTCATTGAAATCTGCAATGGTGTCATTCTCATGGAATTCCAGCTGGAACCAGCTTCCGCCTTCCTGTACTACCTTTGTTCCATCTTCACTGTAGCCGGCCATACGGTTAAAGAAAGATCCCATAACTGTAACTTTGCCTTTGGCACTGCTTACCAGAAAAACATATGGATCTTCCTCTGTACCAGTACCTGTAAAAGGCTCAGATTTATAATCCAGTTTCTGATAAAATTGTGGCTCACCGGCTGTAATTCCCGGAATTCCCGGTTCTGTATAATCCGGATTTTGAAGTTCATCAGGTCCTAACGTTGGCGTTGGAGTCGGAGATACTGTCGGTGCATCATCTGTTCCTGAATTCCAGTCTGCTCCTCCATCTGTAAAATCACTGGCTGAAGGATCCTGAAAAGATGGTCCGGCAGTGGCATCATCGGAATCATCTGTAACATTATCGGATGACTGATTACTGTCGCTGCTGAAATCTCCGGAAGATGTATCCTGTGAAAGATCCTCCGCACCCTGGAAAGCATTATCTGTAGTTTCTGTTTCGTCTGACTGCACAGTTTCCGCTGCCTGTACAGCTGTGTCGGATGACGCTTCCGTAAAAGCACTGAGAAGCAGTGGATGAGATGCGGATGCCAGATAATTTCCATCTGCCACAGATACAGCTGATCCGGTTATTGACTGCATGGAATCATCTCCGTTTCCATCAGATCCTGCATCAGATGAACTCATTTCATCATCACTTCCTGTTTCATTGCCTACTGAATCCAGCCCTGCATCATCTGTACCGTCTGTATCATCCTCAACAGGGCCTCCGTTCTGAAGACTTACAAGACGTTTCTGTGCCTTGGCAAGATCCTGTTCCTGTTTCTGCAGTTTCAGTTTTGCAATATTCAGTTCCATCTCTACAAGAGTCATGTCAAAAGAAATCAGATTGTCTCCTTTTTTACATCGTCACCCTGTGAAACATATATCTTATCAATGATCATATCCTTATCCATGTTTACATTCTGGGTAACATTGGTAGTAATGGTTCCGTCCAAAGTTGTTTCAGAATACCAGTCCGTCTGCAGATTGCTGACACTTGTTACCGGTACTTCTGTTACCTTGGATTCTTTTACATGTCGCAGGCTGTGTAGATTCCTCCCACAGCAAGTACCACGATCAGCACACCTGCAATGACTCTCTTCACAATTTTCATGTTATCACCTCTTTTCCTGCAGCTCACCATCACGGATGGTAACAACTCTCTTGGCATGTGCTGCAATCTCAGGGTCATGGGTGATCATCAGTACAGAAACTCCTTCATCATTCAGTTTTTGAAAAAGTTCCATAACCTGTGCTCCGGACTTCGTATCCAGCGCACCGGTAGGCTCGTCGGCCAGCAGGAGCTTCGGATTGTTCACAATAGCTCTTGCAATGGCAACCCTCTGCATCTGTCCTCCTGATAACTGGTTCGGCTTGAAATTCACTCGTTCTGCAAGTCCAACTCGTTCCAGTGCCTTCAATGCTCGTTCCCTGCGTTCTTTTTTGGGAACTTTCGCGTAATTCAGAGGCAATTCCACATTGGTAAGTGCACTCTGCCTTGGAAGAAGATGAAAACTCTGAAATACAAAACCGATCGTCTTAAGGCGGAGATCTGACATCTCATTCTCAGAGCATTTGGCGATATCTTCCCCATTCAGGAGGAATGTACCTTTGGTCGGCTTATCCAGACATCCGATAATATTCATCAGTGTGGTCTTTCCGGAACCGGACGGCCCCATGATTGCCACATATTCTCCCTCCTCCATAGAAAAATTCACGTCCTTCAGTACAGGAACTGTCATTTTTCCCTGCTGGTAATCCTTATATATTCCTTTTAAATCCAAAATCATTCTGTCGGTGCTCCTTCCATCGGAACAAGATCATCTCCAGAAGAAATATCATCGGTAACATCCGTCATATCACTGTCTGATGTTCCATCTTCGATCATCTCCGGTTCTTCTCCATCACTTTCCAGATCTCCATAATCTGCATCAGAACTATCTCCATAATCCTCTTCGCTGTCCCCGGTATCGTACATAGCCGCAGTAGTCTGGCTGGTAGTTCCTTCTACCACAGAAATTCCTTCTTTCAACTCATCTGTCGGAAATGCGATCTTATCTTTCTCAGTAAGGCCATCTGCAATCTCATATTCTGCAAGATTCTCATCATACTGCCCCAGTACAACGCTTCTCTTCTCCAGTTTATTATTGTCTCCTGAAACCCATACATAAGGGTTATCTGTATCTGCATCAACAATAAAATAGTCATTCAGCCAGATACCGATCTTTTCTTCATCCTGACCTTCATCTGCTTCAATATAAACATGCTGTCCAAGCATCAGGCCGTCAGAAGAATCCAGATTCACATAAAAAGGATATGTACTGGAGGATGTCTGATCATCGCTTGAACCGGACATTCCATACATAGCCATGTCTGAGCTGTTATTCTCAGTAGAATTATCCATGTCCACAGCCCCCATGGTTCCCTTCCATGTCTTTGATGAATCTACTCTGGACCGGATGATCACAGGTGTTCCCTCAATAATGGAATCTCTGTTTATCTCATTTACTGTTCCCTTTACACGATAAGCACCTGTACTCAGGATCGTGATAAAAGCATTGCTGGAACTGTCCCCGGAACCGGAATCTGAAGAATCTCCCTCTGTAAGTGTATCATTCACTCCCTCAGATTCATCTCCGCCCATCTTGGAAGTATCAATCTTCTGGATCACTCCATCAATCTCGCTGCGAACCTCCGTGTTCTGAGTTGCCTGAGAAAGTTTCTCAATCTCTGCCTGTTTGCTCTTCTGATCGTACTCGTTCTTCTTGAGATTCATTTTCTGTGTTTCGATTTCTATTGTATAGGAAAGCTGATTGTCTGCTGTAGCCTTCTTTTTCTCAGCTTCCAGTGTAGTGATCTGATCAGAGATACTTAATGCCTCATTCTTCAGACGATCCAGTGCCAGCTGTGCTTCCTGGAGACTCTGTTGAATGCTTCCAAGATCATACTGGAAAAGAAGCTGTCCCTTCTTCACTTCCTCACCTGTTTTTACCTGCACTTCTTTTACCTTCCGTCCACTCTCAATCTTTACCTGTACAGTCTCCTGCGGTTCTACCACACCGGCATACCGGTTCTCAACGCCGGAATCTGTCTCCGAAAGTTACTTATCTTAGTTACATATACGGTATCACTGCCGCCTGTGGATCCTGTATGATGTGTATAATAATACCAGCCGCCTGCTCCGATTCCAGCTGCCAGGATGAGGATCCCAAGGGCAATTAAAATGCGTTTTTTCATATCTGTCCTCTTTTCTCAGCTTAATGCAGAAACTATATGTTGCTTAAAACATCATATCAGATTAAAACCAAAAAGAAAAGTCCCTTGGGAAAGTGATGCAGATTTCACAAATTTTTCACTATTTTTTCATGAAAATCGTATGGTTTTAATGGTTTTTTGACTTTTAAGGCGATTTCTGGTAAAATTAAATGTAAATTTTTTTGAAAGGAAAGAACGATATGAAGACAGTGAAATACCTGCTGGCTTTTTTCTTTGTTTTTTCTGGCAGTCTTTATGTGTGGCTGCTCCCATTCAGCAAAAACATCAGCAGAAAAAGCTATCTCAAAGGATCTGGATCTTCTCAAAAATCTGGATTCTGATACAACCATGAAATACATATCGTACCAGGAACTGTTTCCGGATTCTGAAAACAATGCAGAGCTTTCTGATGATATAAAGGAAGTTTTTTCTCTCTTTTTCCGGAATTTCGATTACAAAATTCTGGATATCTCTGTTGACCAGAACCAGAAAACTGCTTCTGCCCTTATACGGCTTACCACTCTGGATGCGGAGACTCTTGCGAAAGATTTTATTTCTGCAAGCCTCCAGAATGAAATCCTGGAAACCGCTTCCGGCGAAGAAAACACTGATAAAAACAGCAATTCTCTGGAAGAGCGTTATCTGCTCCTGCATAAACTGTTAAAAAATAACTCCTACAATACTGCTGAACGCAATACATCGTCAGCTGATCAACCATGGTTCTTCCTCTGAACCGGACTGGGAGATCACACACAGCGCTTCTCTGGAAAATGATCTGGTCGGCGGTCTTATCTCTTATCTGTCTGATCCTGATCTTGTTCCACCGGATAAGACCCTTGATATCTATCTGAAAACGCTTCAGGATATGGATGTGCAGCAGATGGCCAATTATCTTGGTCTGGATTCAATACTCAACACTTCTGACTCTGCCAAAAATGCCATTGCCTCTGCCCTGATGGAACAGTTTCATTCCTGTTTTAATTATAAAATAACAGATACTTCTGCATCCGGTTACAGTGCCACGGTCAATGCAGAACTTACCACTTTTGACAGCGATTCCATCCTCTCTCAGTATGAAGAAGAGCTGAATACTTATCTGGATTCTGCTGATGCCGTGATAGACGGATCACAGAAACGATACAATAAGTCCCACGAACTTCTTCTTGACAGCATCAAAAACAATGAGGCCACCATAACAGCCACTGCTACTTTCCATCTGACTAATGACGGAGCTTCCTGGAAACTGGAAGATGCAGGTACAGAACTTGGCAACGCTATTTTCGGAACTCTGACTGCTTCACCTGTTCCGGAAGACGCAGCTGAAGATGCTGATTCTGAGGAAATTTCTGATACAGATATTTCCGGCGAATCTACTGAAGATATTCCTTCCGATGATGACAGCTCAGACAACACTTCCGATAATTCTGAAGAAACCGAATAATAGGATTTGAACATATTAAACAAAAAACTCCCGCAAGATTCCACGCTTTTCTTTTTTCGAAAAGCACGATCCCTGCGGGAGTTTTAGTTTTCTTCATATGTGATATCTAATATTTTTTATACCCCTGATATGATCTTGATAAAAAGCAAAGCAAGCACCACAAGGATAATCGGCCGGATGATCCGGCTTCCGTTTTTCATGACCATACCTGCTCCTGTATAATGTCCTGCAATGGAAAATACAGAAGCGGCGATTCCAAGAGTGATCATGATTTTTCCACTTAAAAGAAACACCACAAGAGCTGCCACGTTGGAAGAGAGATTGGTAAGCTTCATCGTACCGGAAGCTTTTGCCACGCTCATCTTCGCTGCCCCTGTATACAGAAGCAGCAGAAATGTACCTGTTCCAGGCCCATAAAATCCATCGTAACATCCCACAGCAAGAGAGCAGATGGCACAGATTAAAATCTGTTTCTTTCTGGCGATCTCACCGCCCTGCTCATCCATATTCTTCTTTCGAAGTACATAAAAAGCCACGATCGGAAGAACAGGAATCAGCATATATCTTAAAAGCTTATCACTTGCTACAAGTGCCAGATGTGCCCCTATGGTAGATCCCAGAAGAGCCATAGGAATACAGGGGATCACCAGTACCCAGTCCACAAAATTGTTTTTGCACAGGCGGATCGTAGAGATCAGCGTTCCGGTCGCAGAAGAAAGCTTATTGGTTGCAACTGCATTATGTATGGGAACTCCGGACAAAAGATAAGCAGGCAGGGAGATAAGTCCTCCCCCACCTGCTACAGCATCTACAAATCCGGCAAGAAATACAAGTGGACAAACGATCAGAAATGTATAGATTGTCGGCTGCATGATAAATTATTCTTCCTCTTTTTCTTCCTTCTCAGACTCAAGATCAAGTCCCAGCTCATGAAGCTGTGCCTCACTTACCTGGCTTGGTGACTGAGTCATCAGGCAGGAAGCATCTTTAACCTTCGGAAAAGCGATAACGTCACGGATGGTATCTGCCTTTGCCATAAGCATAACAAGTCTGTCAAGACCGTATGCAAGTCCTGCGTGTGGCGGAACTCCGTATTTGAAGGCATCCAGAAGGAATCCGAACTGCTCATGTGCAGCTTCTTTTGTGAAGCCAAGTGCCTCAAACATTCTTTCCTGAATATCATCCTGATGGATACGCACACTACCTCCGCCGATCTCATTTCCGTTAAGAACAATATCGTAAGCTTTTGCACGGACTTTTCCAGGATCAGTATCAAGAAGCGGAAGATCCTCCTCCATCAGCATGGTAAACGATGGTGCATAGCTGTGAAGCGGTTCTCTTCCTCACTCCACTCAAGAAGTGGAAACTCTGTTACCCATACGAAACGGTACTCATTTTTATCAAGAAGATCCATCTGTTTTGCAAGCTCAAGACGAAGTGCTCCCAGTACATCGTATACAAGTTTAGTCTTGTCTGCTGCGAAAAGAAGCAGATCTCCCGGCTTACCATCCATAGCTTTTACAAGGGCATCCATTTCTTCGTCTTTCATGAATTTGGCAAAGGAAGATTTTCTGGTTCCGTCTTCTGCAATGGCAATGTATGCAAGACCTTTTGCACCATATCCTCTTACAAATTCAACAAGTTTGTCAATTTTCTTTCTCGGCATGCCTCCCTGGCCTTCTGCGTTAATACCACGAACGCTTCCGCCGTTTTCGAGAGCACCTGTGAATACACCGAAACCGCAGTCTTTCACAATATCACTGACATCATGAAGTTCCATGCCAAACCGCATATCCGGTTTGTCAGAACCGAAACGATCCATAGCTTCCTGCCAGGTGATTCTCTGGATCGGAAGTTTTACATCAATATCCAGAACTTCTTTAAACAGGAATGCAAGATATCTCTCATTAACATCAATAACATCGTCTACATCTACGAAAGAAAGTTCCATATCGATCTGCGTGAACTCCGGCTGACGGTCAGCACGAAGATCCTCATCTCGGAAACATCTTGCGATCTGGATATAACGGTCAAATCCGGAGCACATCAGAAGCTGCTTGTACAGCTGTGGAGACTGCGGAAGTCCGTAGAAGCTTCCCGGATGAACACGTGATGGTACCAGATAGTCTCTGGCTCCCTCGGGAGTACTCTTTCCAAGCATTGGTGTCTCGATCTCAAGGAATCCCTCGCTTGCGAAAAACTGTCTCGTAAGCTGTGCAACCTTACTCTTCATCATGATATTTCTCTGAAGATCCGGTCTTCTTAAATCAAGATAACGGTATTTCAGACGGATCTCATCTTTTGTCTTGCTGTTCTCTTCAATCGGAAATGGCGGTACATCTGCCTCAGCAAGAACACGGAGAGCTTTTACACGAAGCTCGATCTCACCTGTTGCAAGATTCTCGTTAACTGCACCTCCACGTTTCTCTACGGTACCTGTTACTGCGATAACAAATTCGCTGCGGAGTTTACCTGCTTTTGTAAAGCCTTCCTCATCAATACTGCCATTCTCAAAAATCAGCTGCATGATTCCGGAACGGTCACGAAGATCTACAAATACAAGACCTCCTTTATTTCTGGCTTTTGCCACCCATCCCATTAATGTTATTTCTTTTCCGACCATCTCTGTGGTCACTTCTGCACATCGGCAGGTTCTGTGCAGTCCCTGCATACTTTCAGCCATCTCTTTATCCTCCTCTGACTATTTTTATTTTTCATAGTCATTTTAATTTACTCTGCTATCTCCGTTTTTCAGGCAGGCATTTCAGTCTCTGTTGAAAAATTCTACATACTCTGTATAACCGTCTGCTGCCAGCTGATCTTTCTGGAACTTTTTATTCTTTTTCATAATGGAGATATTGATCTGTGTACCGGCACTTCTCTCTTCTGTTGCCTGTTTCAGAATGTTAAGAAGCTTATCTGCCGGCATATTTTTCTCGATCAGGTATGCTTTTTTACCGTTCTTGGTCGGGATCTCATAGCCTCTCTCAAGAAGCAGCATAACTATTCTCTCAAATCCAATGGAGAAACCGCAGGCACAGGTATTATTGCCTGTAAATTTACCGATCATCTCATCATAGCGTCCGCCACCGCCAACACTTCCACCAAACTCATCCATGGAAATCTCGAAGATCGGACCTGTATAATAGGACATTCCTCGTACCAGTGTCGGGTCAAAGGACATCTTGAAGTCTGCTGTTTTTACAGATTCTACTGTATTGATGATAGTCTCAAGATCCTCTGCAATGCCTGCATCCAGAACATCGAAAAGTTTCTCTTTAATATAACGAACGCCCTCAACATCATTGGTGATCTCACGGAAAAGTCCCAGATAAGTGTCAATGCTCTCTTTTGCAAAGCCCTCTTTTTCAAGCTCCTCTGCTACACCCTCGATACCGATCTTGTCCATTTTGTCAAGAATGATGAATACCGTGTCAAAACTCTCTGCCGGAAATCCGCTGTACTGGGCCATTGCTTTCAGAATTCTTCTGTCGTTGATACGGATCGTAAAGTTGTGGAAATCCAGTTTTCCAAGAAGTGTTGTAGTTGCAAGTACAAGTTCGATCTCAGCCAGGTAAGTCGGTTCGCCCAGGATATCAATATCGCACTGCATAAACTGACGGAAACGGCCTCTCTGAGGGCGGTCAGCTCTCCATACATTTCCCATCTGAAGTGCCTTAAATGGAGCAGGAAGCTCATTGGCATTGTTGGAATAATATCTGGAAAGCGGTACAGTCAGATCATAACGGAGACCGGAATCAGTCAGATCGTTCTCACATGTTGCTGTATCCAGTTTCAGTTTCTCGCCTCTCTTCATGATCTTAAAGATCAGTTTCTCATTCTCTCCGCCCTGCTTACTGCAAAGATTCTCAATATGTTCTACACAGGGAGTCTCAATTGCGGAAAATCCAAATGTTCCGTAAGTCTCTCTGATCATATTCATTACATAGTTACGGATTGCCATTTCCTTTGGTAAAATGTCCTTCATTCCTGTAACCGGTTTCTTTTTTAATGCCATAGTTTCCTCCTTTATGAATCACCCTCTGAAATGCAAGGAATACCTGCATATCAAAGTTTTTAATCTCATCGATCATAAGCCGTAAGACCTCATTGTCCTCAAGAGCTTTCCTGTATGGTCTGTCCATACTCAGTGCCGCATATACATCACAAACCCTTAAGATTCTTGCTCCCACAGGATCTCTCTTCCGCTTTTGTTGCTGGGATAGCCGCTGCCGTCATAATTCTCATGATGATAAAGAATACTTTCCAGCACATACTCCGAATACCCCTGATCCTTCAGGATCTCATAGCCCAATGTGGAGTGCATACGAACATACTTCAGTTCCTCAATGACCATCGGATTCTGTTCCTGTCCGTTGATATATCCCTCAAGCTTCAGCTTGCCAATATCATGAAGCATTCCTGCAATAGCCAGCTGATAGCATTCCTCCTCACCAAGCCAAGCTCCTTCGCCACATCATAGGCAAGGTTACTGACAACAACTCCGTGCTTCAGCTCTGCGGAAAAATCCATTTCCAGGATCCGATCCTGCGTATTTTCATTTATCTTCTGTACGCTTTTCAAGGATCCGTCTCTCCTTTCGATCTACAGCCACTTTGTAATGCCCTCACGTTTTCTCTCGATCATCTCATCAATACGTGTAATATAATTGGTAACATCTTTTACATTCTCCACACGCTCGATCCTCTGTCCGTGATCAAACACAAGTTTGGAAGAACCACCTGCACCCAGTGCGATGATCGGCTGCTTTTCCTCCATAATCAGTATATTGTAAATCCCTGCTTTGTCAACCTCAGAATAACCGACATTCTCAAAATTCCCCTTCATATTCTTCTGTCTGTAAAGATAATAAGGCCCATTCCCATTTCATAAGCAGTTTTCATGGTCAGGTTCATGATCTCCTGATTATTCTCGAAGGTCATTTCCTGGTATTTGTCGCGGAAAATATTCAGTCTTGCCGCCCGCTTCACTGCAAGGGAATGTACAGTCAGACTGTCCGGCCTGAGGCTTTTACCTCATCCAGTGTATGCTGGACTTTGTGATATCTTCTCCCGGAAGTCCTACGATCAGATCCATATTGATATTGTCAAAGCCAGCTTCTCTTGCCATATAAAAAGCATTTTTTG
>ENA-OQCN01000844-OQCN01000844.1-human-gut-metagenome-genome-assembly--contig:-NODE-844-length-16155-cov-4.859184_pt1 | contig 16155 bp, 17 predicted proteins | sample MGYA00242497_ERZ504576 | MGnify/ENA primary metagenome ERZ504576 (study PRJEB26092, sample SAMD00036296) | human gut metagenome | host: Homo sapiens | study: EMG produced TPA metagenomics assembly of... | reverse complement strand
TGACTGCCTGGAAGGTACCGCCGGCAACACCGCCGAGCAGAACTGCGCTTAAGGCGATGGCTCCGATTTTTTTGCAAGCTTATGCAGCTTTTTTGTTTTTGGAAGAAGGTTTTCTTTTCCGTTGAAGCTGTTCTGCTCTGCTGCCATCATGTTCTCATTATTGGTTTCGTTTTCGTTATTGTAGTTGTTTCTGTAGTCCATCATAATAAATGCTTCCTTTCTGGTATCTGTATTTTAAACTGTGTTCCGGAATCGGCTTCCGGTTTTGTTTGCTTCCTTTTTTGTTTCTATGCTTTGCAGTATAATGGGAATCTGTGATGGAAATGTAGTAAAAATGTGAAAAAAATAAGTTCTCTGGAAAAGAGAAAAGTGCTACAATAAGAAACAGAAAAATGATCAGGAAATGAGGAAGTAATAATGAATAGAGGAATAACACAGAAACAGTATCTGGGGTTGGTCCCGCCGACGGAGGAGGACGCCCGCTCCAGCCAGATGCGGATACTGGATGCATTAAAAGAGAAAGGAATCACCGCATCATTTACCCTTCCAGCGCTGCAGAAACTGTATCCCATCTGCGATGAGGCAGACTATAACATAACGGTTTCCCTCGCATGGAATGGAAGCATCTGGCAGGCGGTTGATCTGGAAGCGGGCGATACAGCAGCAGAGCATTACGGCTATGCCGCTGATCTTGGAAGTACGACCGTCGTTGTGCGCTTGGTAAACTGCAGCGACGGTACCGTGCTTGCCGAAGAGAGCGAATACAACCGCCAGACTGCCTATGGAACCGATATTCTGACGAGAATCTTTGCCTGTAAGGATAAACCGGAGGTACTGCAGGACATCCGTGCGTGTACGATGGAGACATTTACACTGCTCTTTGAAAAACTTCGCCAAAAGACAGGAATTGCGCCGTCGGATGTTCTCTCAATGGTCGTATCCGGCAACACAACGATGATCCATTTCCTGCTGGGACTGGATCCGTTCTGCGTCTTTTCATCCCCGTACGCCGTGCGCGCAGACCGCGTCGGATTCCTTCCGGCGAAAGAGATGGGATTTCCCATGAAGGGATGTGTCTACTGCGTGCCGGGAAAATCCAATTACCTGGGCGGTGATATATTAAGCGGTATGATCGCAACGGAACTCTATAAAAAAGAAACGATCAGCGTTTTTTTGATATCGGAACGAACGGCGAGCTTGTCGTCGGAAACCGGGAATTTCTGCTCTGCGGCGCAGGCGCTGCCGGTCCGGCGCTCGAGGGCGGCGTGGTCAAAACCGGCATGCGAGCTGCAGAAGGCGCTGTTGATACGGTAAAAATAGAAGACGGGAAAATCCAGTGCCATGTAATCGGAGAGGGTAAGCCAAAGGGCATCTGCGGTTCCGGCATTATCGATCTGCTCGCGGAATTATTCCTAAATGGATGGATCAACCTGTTCGGTACCCTGCAGCCGGAGCGGTCAGAAAAGATCAAAGAAGATCCGAAGACGGGAGAATGGTGTGTCGAGTACAGGGAAGGACTGAACTTTTATCAGAGCGATATCGCCGAATTTCTGCGGACGAAATCGGCCGCCTATACGATGGTTGAGTACATGATGCGTGAATCCGGCATCTCCATGGAAGATATCGACCGGTTTTATGCGGCGGGCGCGTTTGGAAAACACGTCTCGAAGGAGTCAGCCATCACAATCGGCATGTATCCGGATATGGACCGGGAACGCCTCATCTGCGCTGGAAATACGTCGTTAGAGGGAGCGGAAAAAATTCTGCTGGACAGAACCCGAATCGAAGAGATTGACCGGATTCTCGAGGAGATGGTTTATATTCAGTTTGGTCAGGTCTCTGACTTTATTTCCATGATGGCAGCCGCCCAGGCAATTCCACACACGGATCTCGAGCGGTTTCCAAGTGTACAGAAAAAACTGGAAGAAAGAAAACAGTAAATAGCGGCAGGCGCTTGACCGCAGTCGAATCGTGTCATATACTTGTTAATGATAATGAGAATCAACAAGGAGAGACAGATATGACATTGAAAGAACTGCCGATCGGAAAAACGGCGACTGTCCGTACCGTAGGAGGAGAGGGTGCGCTGCGGCAGCACTTCCTCGATATGGGAATCATTCCAGGTGCGGAGGTAACAATGGTAAAGTATGCACCGATGGGAGATCCTGTGGAAGTACGGATTCACAGCTATGAGCTGACACTTCGCCTTGACGATGCCGGACGGATTGAAATTGATGAGGTGCGGGATACCGTAAAAGAAAAGGAGCAGCCGGATGCCAGAGCGATTCCGCATCCCGGCTTTGGAGAGGGCGGAAAGTACCACAATAAGGCAGAGGAGCATCCGCTGCCGGAAGGAGAGCTGTTGTCCTTTGCGCTGGCCGGAAACCAGAACTGCGGCAAGACCACCCTGTTCAACCAATTAACGGGATCCAACCAGCACGTCGGAAACTTCCCCGGCGTGACCGTAGACCGGAAGGACGGTGAAATCCGCGGCCAGAAAAACACGCTGGTCACCGATCTTCCCGGCATTTATTCGATGTCGCCGTATTCAAGCGAAGAGATCGTCACCCGGAATTTCGTTCTGAACGAGCATCCGCGCGGCATCATCAATATTGTAGATGCGACAAATATCGAACGAAACCTGTATCTGACGATGCAGCTGATGGAACTCGACGTTCCGATGGTACTGGCCCTCAACATGATGGATGAGGTACGCGAAAACGGCGGTTCTGTGCTCGTGAACCAGATGGAAGAGAGACTTGGCATCCCGGTTATCCCGATTTCCGCTGCAAAAAACGAGGGAATCGATGAACTGGTTGCCCATGCTGTCCATGTGGCCAAATACCAGGAAAAACCGGGCAGAAAGGACTTCTGTGAGGCGAATGACCACGGCGGTGCCGTCCACCGTGCGTTGCATGCGATCATGCATCTGATCGAGGATCACGCCGCAAGGGCGGATATTCCGGTGCGGTTTGCGGCGAGCAAGCTGGCAGAGGGCGATGCGCTGATCCTGGAGCAGCTGGCCCTCGATGAAAACGAGAAAGAGATGCTCGAGCATATCGTCTGTCAGATGGAGACGGAGCGCGGCCTGGACCGCGCGGCGGCGATTGCGGATATGCGTTTTAATTTTATTGAAAAAGTCTGCCGTGAGACCGTGGTAAAACCAAAAGAGAGCCGCGAGCATGTGCGGAGCACAGAAATTGACCGTGTGCTGACCGGAAAATATACGGCTCTGCCATGTTTTGCCGGGATTATGGCGGCTGTCTTTTTCCTGACCTTCCATGTGATCGGAGCATCGCTGCAGAGTGTGCTGGAGATTCTGATCGGAAAACTGACCGAGCTCGTGGACAGCGCCATGACAGCATGGGGCGTCAATCTGGTGCTTCATTCCCTTGTGATTGACGGTATTTTTAACGGCGTCGGAAGTGTCTTAAGCTTCCTTCCGATCATCGTCACCCTGTTTTTCTTCCTGTCCATTCTGGAAGACAGCGGCTATATGGCGCGCGTGGCATTTGTGATGGATAAGCTGCTCCGGAAAATCGGCCTCTCCGGCCGCAGTATCGTGCCGATGCTGGTCGGTTTTGGCTGTACCGTGCCGGGCGTCATGGCGAGCCGCACCCTGCCTTCCGAGCGTGACCGGAAAATGACGATCCTATTAACTCCGTTTATGAGCTGTTCGGCAAAACTTCCGATTTACGCGTTCTTTACCGCCGCATTCTTCCCGAAATACAGTGCCCTTGTGATGGTTCTTCTGTATTTCGGTGGTATCTTCATGGCTGTCCTGATGGCGATGCTGATGCAGGGAACTTTATTCCAGGGGGAAGCCGTTCCGTTTGTCATGGAGCTTCCAAACTACCGCATGCCGGGGGCAAAAAATGTCGGACAGCTTTTGTGGGATAAGGCAAAAGACTTCCTGCAGCGGGCATTCACCGTCATTTTTGTTGCCACGATTGTGATCTGGTTTTTACAGACCTTTGGAACGCATCTCAATGTCGTGGAGGACTCCAAGGACAGCATTCTCGCCGTTGTCTCCGGCCGTCTCGCCCCGGTTTTTCGGCCGCTTGGATTTGGAGACTGGAGAGTATCGACCGCCCTTCTAACCGGATTTATGGCAAAGGAGAGTGTCGTCTCCACACTTTCCGTACTGTTCGGCACGACCGCGCAGCTGACCGAAATTCTGACACCGGTTTCCGCATTAAGCCTTCTGGTTTTCTGCCTCCTCTATACGCCGTGTGTGGCGGCAGTCGCTTCCATCAAGCGGGAGCTTGGCGGCAGATGGGCAGCCGGTGTTGTCGTTTCCCAGTGTGTGATCGCCTGGCTGGCAGCTTTTGTCGTACATGGCTTTGCACTGCTGTTTGGCATGTAAAAAAGAACATTAAATAAGAAAAGCTCTGCAGAACAGAAAATGCAAAATTCTGATCTGCAGAGCTTTTGATATATGGCTGGTAAAAAAATGCCGGTTTTAAATTTTTCGTATCACATGCTTTAAAATTCCTGTTTTGTGGAGCAGAAAGATCGAGCAGTCCATAAACAGATGGGCAAGAAAGGTGCTCAAAATGACACCATTTGATTTCAGCAGAAAGCCGACATGGAACCCATACCAGCACACGAAACCGGAGTAGGCGCTCATGATGACAAGAAGCGGTAGATTTTCCAACACGCCCCGCATCGTTTCAAGAAAACTCTTGACCGTAAAGTCGAAATACAGGAAGCGGCCGACCGTCAGCGTCAGGAAATAGAGAATCAGCCCGTCATAATTCGTGTCCTCGTAGATAAAGCGGATGTACAGAAGAATCAGTACAATATAGAAGACCGAAATCAGCCGCACCGATGCTTTCTGCTCCGGCTCAAGATGCGTGAGCTTTACGAGAACCACATCGAGCCAGCTTGTCAGAAAGACGGAGAGCACGATAAAGACAAGAAGCACCACATCCTGATACTTCTCCCAGTACATCGAAATCTGCGGCAGACGCTCGTCGATAATGTAGTAGAGGGAGAGGAAGAGAAGAATCGAAGTGCCGGAGAAAACCAGCTCATAAAAGCTTTCCACAATCTGATACTGCCTGCGCTGGTGTTTCTTCCGGCGTATTTTTTTCGCTTTTTCCTCTGTCTCCTCTTTTAGCTGCCGCTGAATCTGCAATTTTGCAATCAGAAGCACAAGGGCAAGCACCAGAATCAGCCGAGCAGTGAGACAAGCAGAAAACTGCCCACATTGGCGGGATCAAAATAGTGAAGAATATAGTATCGTTTCAAATAAAATCACCTCTTCTGGAAATTCTTTTTTTGATTTCTCTTCACTTTAGTACCAAATCCGGAAAAAGTAAAGTACAAAAATGAGAACAGAAAGAAAGTGTCTGATAAAAAATAACCGAAATGGAGAGAATAAAGTGATCGATGCGTGACAGGGTAGAAAAGATGACAATCAGTCAAACTCGGTCAAAACAGGGCGATAAAACGGGGAAATCCGTCATAAAACTCTAAACTTATGCAAATACGACAAAAAGAGAAGGTAAAATTCATGAAATATTAATGATTGATTTTGAATGAATATGACGATATAATAAGTTCATCAAAGCAAACACGATCAAAATAATGCAGGAGGGAAATATGATTTACACAGTGACATTCAATCCGTCTCTGGACTACATTGTATCGGTGGAAGACTTCAAGCTCGGCCTTACCAACCGCACAAGCTCCGAGCTGATGCTTCCGGGCGGAAAAGGAATCAACGTATCGACCGTACTTGGAAACCTTGGAATTGAGAGCACAGCGCTCGGATTTCTGGCAGGCTTTACCGGAAAAGAAATCGCGGGACGGCTCGACCAGATGGGAATTAAAAACGGCTGCATCTGGCTGGAAGAAGGATATTCCCGCATCAACGTCAAATTAAAGAGCATTGACGGAACTGAGATCAACGGACAGGGACCCGAAATCCCGGAGAAAAAAGTGGAAGAGCTGATGAAACAGCTTTCCGCACTCGGCGAGGGCGACGTTCTCTTCCTCGCAGGCAGCATCCCGTCATCCATGGCAGATGATGCCTATCAGAAAATTATGGAAATGCTCGACGGCAAGGGCGTCCGCATCGTCGTAGACGCGACCCGTGATCTGCTGATGAAGGTTCTGCCGTACCACCCGTTCCTCATCAAACCGAACAATCACGAACTCGGCGAGATTTTCGGTGTGGAATTAAAGACAAGAGAGTCGGTTGTTCCGTATGCAAAACAGCTGCAGAAAAAGGGCGCACAGAACGTTCTGGTTTCCATGGCAGGCGAAGGAGCCGTTCTCGTTGCCGCATCCGGTGAGGTCTTTGAAGCTCCGGCCCCGAAAGGAAAGCTTATCAACGGCGTCGGCGCAGGCGATTCGATGGTAGCCGGATTCATGGCAGGCTACATGGAAAAAGAAGATTACCTCCATGCGTTCCATATGGGAATCGCAGCGGGAAGTGCAAGTGCTTTTTCTGAAAACCTTGCAACCCGGGAGGAAATTGCATCTGTCTACGAACAGATTACAAAATAAAAGGGAGGACGTCTCATGAGAATCACAGAGTTGCTGGACATCCGCAGTATTGCGCTGGATGCCGCACCGAAAAGCAAACAGGAAACGCTTGATGCAGCCGTAGCGCTGATGGTCAAAAGCGGAAAGATCACAGACGAAGATGCGTACCGCGCACAGGTTTACGCAAGAGAAGAAGAGAGCACCACAGGAATCGGAGAGGGAATTGCGATTCCGCACGGAAAATGTGATGCAGTAAACAAACCGGGCCTTGCAGCCATGGTGATCCCGAACGGCGTTGATTTTGATTCTCTCGATGGAGAGCCGGTCACCCTGCTGTTCCTCATCGCAGCGCCGAACACAAAAGACAACGTTCACCTCGATGTCTTAAGTAAACTTTCCATGATGCTGATGGATGAAGAGTTCACCAAGAGCCTTCGAAACGCAAGGACACCGGAAGAGTTCCTTGCCATTATCGACCGCGCCGATGAAGAGAAAAAGAGCGTAGATGAGCGTCTTGCAGAGCCGGTGGAAGCAAAAGAAAATCAGGTGAAGATTCTCGCCGTTACTTCCTGCCCGACCGGTATTGCCCACACTTACATGGCAGCCGAGGGAATCGAGAAAGCAGCGAAAGCAAAAGGATGCTTCGTAAAAGTCGAGACACGAGGCTCCGGCGGAGCGAAAAACGTGCTGACTGCACAGGAAATCGCCGATGCGGACTGCATCATCGTTGCAGCCGACGCACAGGTTCCGATGGATCGTTTCGACGGAAAGAAAGTCATTCAGCGCCAGGTATCCGACGGTATCAGCAAAGCAGATGAGCTGATCGAGCTTGCGATGTCCGGAAACGCACCGGTTTACAAGAGCGGCAATGCGCAGACAGCCGCAGCAAGCACGAAGAAGAACAGCGGCGGTATCGGCCACCAGCTGTACACCCAGCTGATGAATGGTGTTTCCCATATGCTTCCGTTCGTTGTCGGCGGCGGTATTCTGATCGCAATCGCATTCCTGATCGACGGACTTCTTGTTGATATGAACTCCCTTGATGCCGCAGCCAGATCAAACTTCGGTACGATTACCCCGGCTGCAGCGATGTTCAAACAGATCGGCGGCGTGGCATTCGGCTTCATGCTCCCGGTTCTTGCAGGCTACATCGCCATGGCAATCGGCGACCGGCCGGCACTTGCCCTTGGTTTTGTCGGCGGTATGATGGCATCGAGCGGAACCTCCGGTTTCCTTGGAGCACTTGTTGCCGGTTTTGCAGCAGGCTACATTATCCTTGTCCTCCGCAAAGCATGTGAGAAACTTCCGGAAGCACTCGAAAAGATTGCGCCGGTTCTGATTTACCCGGTAGTCGGCATCCTTGCGATGGGACTTCTGATGCTCTTCATTGTAGAGCCGATCATGGGAACCGTCAACACGGTACTGAACAATGGTCTTGCTTCCATGGGCGGATCCAGCAAGCTGATCCTTGGCATGATCCTCGGCGGCATGATGGCCATCGACATGGGCGGCCCGTTCAACAAAGCAGCTTACGTATTCGGAACAGCAGCCATCGCAGCAGGAAACTACGACATTATGGCATCCGTTATGATCGGCGGTATGGTTCCTCCGTGTGCGATTGCACTTGCAACCCTGCTGTTCAAAGATAAATTTACAAAAGAAGAAAGAGAATCCGGTCCGACCAACTTCATCATGGGACTCGCCTTCATCACCGAGGGTGCGATTCCATTCGCAGCAGCAGACCCGATCCACGTTCTTCCGGCCTGCATCATCGGCTCCGGCCTCGCAGGTGCGCTCTCCATGGCATTTGGCTGTACCTTAATGGCACCGCACGGCGGCATCTTCGTTGTACCGGTTATGGGAAATGCGCTGCTTTATCTGGTGGCAGTTGTCATCGGAACAGTGGTATCCGCAGTTCTGCTTGGAGTTTTAAAGAAAAAAGTTGCATAAAAGAGTAGAAAAAAGACAGAAAACAAAGTAAAATAAAAATATCAAAGATCCTATGGGAGGAAAAAATCATGAAAGAATTTAAGTATGTTGTAACAGATCCAGAAGGAATCCACGCTCGTCCGGCAGGAATGCTGGTAAAAGCAGTCAAAGAATTTTCCTGTGATATCAAGATCGCAAAAGACGGAAAAGCCATGAACTGCAAAGCCATCTTCGGCATCATGGGACTGGCTGTAAAACAGGGCGAAGAAGTTACCCTGACCTTCGATGGAGCAGATGAAGATGCTGCATACGAAGCAATCAGCAATTTCATGAAAGAGAACTTGTAATTCTACAGAGCCATGCGGAATGGAAGAAAAAAGTGCGAATCATGCTTGCATGAATGAGTGCTTTTTTCTGGAATTCCATATGGCGAGAAGCCACATCGAAATGGAGCGTAAGCGGAATTGAGATGGGGCTCTGGAGAATTACAATATAGTAATCGGCAGGAGCGTGTTTGAAAAACTTTCTGAAACTAAGAAATCCTTTTTGAACACGCTCCGGCTGTCTGGACAGAAAATTCGGATATCGAGAACAAAGGTGGAGAAAACTTATGCAGATTTATCAGGGAAAAAGCGTATTTTCCGGCATTGCGATCGGAAAGATCCGCGTATACAAAAAGAATGAGCGTCAGGTAAAACGTGTGAAAGTAGAAAATCCGGATGCGGAGATGGCACGGTTTGAGGAAGCAAAGGCAAAAGGAATCGCACAGCTTGGCGTTCTGTATGAAAAAGCATGCAAAGAGGTTGGCGAGGCCAATGCAGCGATCTTCGAGGTACATCAGATGATGATGGAGGACGACGGCTACAACGAGTCCGTCGAGAATATTATCAAGAGCCAGGGCGTCAACGCTGAGTATGCCGTTGCAACGACAGGCGACAACTTTGCGCAGATGTTTTCTGCCATGGACGATGATTACATGAGAGAGCGCGCGGCAGACGTAAAGGATATTTCCGAGCGTCTGATCTCCATCTTAAACGGAGACGACACCGACGCATCCTTAAACGACGAACCGGCGATCATCGTGGCAGATGACCTTGCGCCGTCTGAGACGGTACAGATGGATAAGGACAAAGTTCTTTCTTTTGTTACCGTACACGGTTCTTTAAATTCCCACACCGCTATCCTTGCAAGAACCATGGCGATTCCGGCACTGGTCGGAACACCGCTTCCGCTGGATGAGAGCGTAGACGGAAAGCTCGGCATCGTGGACGGATCCGATGGAACCATCTATGTTGATCCGGACAAGGAGACTCTTGCTGCCATGCAGAAGCGTCGCACCGAGGAGGAGGAAAAGAAAAAACTGCTCCTCACCTTAAAGGGAAAAGAAAATATTACACTGGACGGACAGAAAATTCTGCTGTATGCTAATATTGGAAACATCAAAGACCTTGCGGCTGTCATGCAGAACGACGCGGGCGCATCGGCCTGTTCCGAAGCGAGTTTATCTATCTTGAGCAGGATCACTATCCAACAGAGGAGGAGCAGTTCCGTATCTACAAACAGGCAGCAGAGACGATGGCGGGAAAACGCGTCATCATCCGTACCCTCGATATCGGTGCCGATAAACAGTGCGATTATTTCGAGATGGAAAAAGAGGAGAACCCGGCACTTGGCTGCCGTGCGATCCGCATCTGCCTGACGCGGCCGGAGATCTTCAAGACACAGCTTCGCGCGCTGTTCCGCGCAAGCGCATATGGAAAAATTGCCATTATGTATCCAATGATCACAAGTGTCGGCGAGGTTCGCCAGATCAAAGCGATTGTGGAGGAAGTAAAAGCTTCTCTCGCTGAGCAGGGCATTGAGTACGGAAATCCAGAGCAGGGTATCATGATCGAGACCCCGGCGGCTGCCATCATCAGCGATGAGCTGGCAAAAGAGGTTGATTTCTTCAGTATCGGAACGAACGACCTCAGTCAGTACACCCTCGCGATCGACCGCCAGAACACAAAGCTGGATCCGTTCTTTGATCCGCATCACCCGGCGATCCTGCGCATGATTCAGATGGTTGTGGAGAATGCACACAAAGCCGGCATCTGGGCCGGTATCTGCGGCGAACTCGGCGCTGACCAGGAGCTGACAAAAGAGTTCCTTGCGATGGGCGTAGATGAACTTTCCGTTTCTCCGGGAAGCATCCTTCCGCTCCGCAAGATCATTCTGGAAACAAACGTGGCAGAATATAAGGCAGGAAAGAAATGTTAACACAGCAGAGACATGAGATAATTTTGAAACTGTTAAAAGAAAAGGGAAGCATCACCGTGACGGAAGTCCGGGATCTTCTCGATACATCGGAGTCCACGGTACGCCGCGATATCACAGCGCTCGACAAGGAGGGCAAGCTGGAAAAGGTATTCGGCGGCGCCGTGGAAGCCGGCCAGAAGGTGACGGCACACGAGTACACCGTTGCACAGAAAAATGAGCTGAACTGCGATGCCAAACGGAAAATCGCAGAATATGCGGCATCCCTCATCGAGCCGGACGATTTCGTCTTTCTCGACGCGGGAACGACAACGGCGCATATGATCGATTTCATCCGGGCAACCTCCGCCGTTTTCGTGACAAACGCCGTTGCCCACGCACAGCGGCTGGCATCACGCGGGTTTAAGGTCATTCTGGTAGGCGGCGAGCTCAAAAGCTCCACAGAAGCCGTCGTCGGAAACCAGGCAATCCGCACGATCCAGGAGTATCATTTCACCAAAGGCTTTTTCGGAACAAATGGCGTAACCCGAAGAAGCGGCTGCACAACCCCGGACGCAACGAGGCCGTCACCAAAAAGACCGCCATGGAACAGTGCCGCCAGTGCTACGTCCTCTGCGACGCAAGCAAATTTAACAGCATCAGCTCCGTCACCTTCGCAGACTTCGAAAAACCAATCTTCATTACCGACCGGAAAGTGATCGGATATGAGAAGAGCAAACATATCATCGCGTGCGAGACGGAGCGAAAATAAAAAGCCAACATCTTACACGCACATAAATTGCAAAGCGCCCCGGCCCTGCAGATCATTTGGATGCAGGACCGGGGCGCCGTTTACAGACTTATTCTTTGATTTCCGCCAGCGTTACATCTGGATGATGATACTGCGGACGATGTTTCAAAAATGGAACTTTAAGCAGGGTAGCATTCTTGGGACACCAGTGAAGACAGGCATAACAGGCTGCACAGGAATGTCCTCCATAAAAATACGATGCAGTAACAAAATCTTCTTTTGGCAGACTTCCGTCAGATGTAAAGTTTGTTTTTTGTTCTTTTATAAAAGATATGATAGATTTTAACCGTTCCGGTGCTTTTTTCAGTCGTTCCAGATTTTCCTGCTCTGAGCTGATTAAACAGTTGCCTGGCATCTGCAGATCAAAGACAGCCGACAGGTTTGCACCGCTGCGGGAAAGTGCCTGACTTAGGCTGACAAAAGAATTTCCGCTTTTTCCATTGTTAGAAGTCATGACGACAAAAGTATAGCAGTCAGGATTGACCGTTAACTTCAATAAAAATTCTTTTACAATCCATGGCAGATCGCTCATGTAGGTAGGAAAGACAAAACCGATTATATCGTTTTTGCAGAAAAAATTGCTTTCTGTTTTATAATATTCTCAACAGGCTGATTCAGCTCTTTTCCAATTTCTTTTGCAGCCCAAAGCGAATTACCAGTCCGGTAAAATAAAAAATCATAAGTTTTTCCCTCTCTTTTTGAAGTTTATGACGGAGAAAATATTTTTATCCGTTTGCTTTATATTATTTTAAAACTATGATGTTGGGGTCAAAAGCCCCTCTATAGTACCTTGAAAAGTTCATATATTTTGTAGTAAATACAAGCCTAAATGGTTTACTTGCTGTATAATAGAGATATCTTAGTAGGAAAGAAGGCAATCTCTATGTCATTCAAAGAAAATACTTACCAGCAAATGTCATTTACAGATAGTTTTTCTGGATTAACTGCCAGAGAACAAAAAGCATTGGAAAAATCCTGGGCAAAAGTCTTTGCCGATGAAATATTTCCTGCCATTGATGAAAAGCGTTTTTCTGTCTTATACAGCGATAAGGCATCCAGACCGAATACTCCGGTCAACGTGATTGTTGGTGCGCTCATTATCAAAGAGCTTTTTGATTATTCCGATGACGAGATGGTCGAAAATCTTATGCTGGATTTTCGAATTCAGTACGCACTGCACACAACAAGTTTTGAAGAACAGCCTTTGAGTGACAAGACCTTAAGCCGTTTCCGCAAGAGGCGCTATGATTATGAAACACTTCACAACAAGGATCTTTACCATGATTGTGTGAAAGATTTAAGTGCTTCCATTGCAAACTGGTGGGAATCAGCGGTAAGTCAGGCGTATGGATTCCATGATGATCGAATCCAACGTCCGCAGGCTCAGCCGAATGGAACTGATATACACCTGCATTGCAAAGCTGGTGATGTATGTGAATAAAATCAATGGTTCCGCTCTGTCTGACGATTTAAAACATTATATCGATCCTAACGATTTTAACAGAGTGATTTATCATCAGCGCAGTACCGATGCAGATGAGCGCATGAAGCAGCTCTTAACGGATGCGGATAAACTTCTTGCCCTGTGTGAGTCTGATTACAATGATTCAACAGAGTATGATCTGTTTGTCAGATGCCTGTCAGAACAGACCATTGTTGAAAATGAAAACCGAAGACTCCGCACGAAAGAAGACGGCGGCATGAAATCAACCATGCTGCAGAATCCTTCTGACCCTGAAGCGACATTCCGGAATAAAGCAGGAAAAGAGCATCGAGGATATGCTGCTAATCTTGAAGAATCCGTTGGAGCCGATGGTTCTGTTGTAACAGAGTACCAGTATGAGCAAAACAACCATAGTGACAGTCAGTTTATCCAGGAGCACCTTGCGCAGATGGATAACCAGGAAGAACGGACTGTTATAGTCACGGATGGAGCATATAGTGGAACAGAAAACACACAACTTGCAGCTCATAAAAACGTAGAACTGATTACCACAAGTCTGACGGGGAAACCGGCTCCGGATATCCTTGCTGATTTTGAATTCAACGAAGAGGGAACAAAAGTCCTCCGATGTCCAGCCGGCCATGCACCGAAAAGCTGTTCTTATATGAAACCAAGCAATCAGTGTGCCGTTTCCTCTCTGCATGAGCAGTGTGCCAACTGTCCGTAGCAGGATCAATGCAAGCCGAAGATCTTTAAGAAGGTTGCAAAAATAGTAACATCCAAAGCAGCGCATGAACGTGCGAAAATCCAACGGAACATGAATAGCAAAGAATTCAAAAATTATGCAAGGCTGCGTAATGGAGTGGAAACTGTTCCATCGAATATACGCAAGAATTACCACTTGGAAAAGATACCTCGTGGGAAACAGCGGGGCAAGTTCTTTTTCGGTTCCAAGATAGCAGCATTGAATTTCAGAAAACTCTTTATAGAAATAGAGGACAAAGTTATTTATGGTTTTGACCCCAACATCAAAACTATTGTAGTATAACATAGAAAGAAAAACTTACGGTAAACGACGCAGATAAATCAATTTTTATATATTGTACGAGGAGCACGAATATGGAAAAAGAAACCGTCATTTTGACTTGCAGTTCGCTGGAACGTTATGTGAAACGGGCACAGGAGAAGATGCATACCAATTATCCGATTATAGTCATTGACCGGATCTATCACGTAGAGCCGGCGACTATGAAAACGGTGATCTGGCAGGAACTGGAAAAAAGAAAAAGGAAGCCGGATACGATTCTGGCTGCCATGGGATTTTGCGGAGGAGTTTGGGACCAGGTGCGGGCACAGGTAAGGACTGTGATTCCAAGAGTAGATGATTGTGTGTCCCTGCTTTTAGCCACAGATGACCGGTACATCCCCAACCGCAAGGAGAGCGGGCATCTGTATCTTTATGAGGATGAGCCCGAAAAATTTTCTGTGTTATCACTATTGAAAGATTATCGGAAAGCATCCAAGGAATTTCAGGGACTAGATGAAGAAACGTTGTTCCACATGTGGTTTGACCAGTATTATTTTCTGGATATCATTGATACCGGGTATAATGATTGTTATGAACTTGCGTATGCGGAGCAGGCGCAGAAAAATGCAGATATGATTCATGCAGCGTTGGACTATGTGCAGGGAAGTAACCGAATCCTGGAAAAACTGGTGTCGGGAGAATGGGATGAGCAGTTTCTGGTAGCTGAACCCGGGCATTTGATCCGGCATGGGGATTTTTTCTGAGTGGAAAAGGATGTTCCAGCCCAGAGATCTGGCATTTTTGGAAGGTCTTGTACTATTTTTATGTAAAATGGAAAGATGCTGAGAAATTAGTTTGGCATTGACAGATCAGCAAATCTGTGATATTGTCCAACTATGCATAGAGCATATTTGAAAAATGCTTTTCGAAGACGCTTTAAAGCATGAATAGAAAAAAGAAAGAACATGAACGTGTAAAGGTGAGGGAATGTATCTGAAATAATTTAAGCTGGAAAACACAATTGTATTTTGGTAAGACCTGTTTGAAACGGGTTATTTTGTGTACGCTTAAATTAGATACTTAGACGATTCGTTATGTTCCGACACCAGTGCCATGCACGCTGTGTCTGTTTAGGATGCGGGTCTGTTTTGCGTACGCAAAGCGGGCTCGCTTTTTAAATACTCTAGGCAGAATTTTTTATGCGTGAGAAAAAGAAAAACAGGCAGAAGGGAGTTTTTATGGCACAGATCAATGTCAGTAATCTAACCTTTGGGTATGAAGGAAGTTATGATACAATCTTTGAAAATGTATCGTTTTCAATCGACACTAGCTGGAAGCTTGGTTTTGTGGGAAGAAACGGAAAGGGAAAGACAACGTTTCTTCAGTTACTCCTGGGAAAATACGAATACCAGGGAGCGATCACCCGCTCGGTTGTCTTCGATTATTTTCCGTATCCGGTGAAACAAAAAGATCTGGAACGGACAGCAGCGGAGCTGATGGAAGACTGGAAAGCGGGAGTAGAGAGCTGGAGAGTTCTTTGTGAATTGGAAAAAGTGGATATGGACGCAGAACTTTTGTACAGACCATTTGGTACGTTAAGCTTTGGGGAGCGGACCAGGGTCATGCTTGCAGTCCTTTTTTCCGGTGAAAATGATTTTCTGCTGATCGATGAACCCACCAACCATTTGGATCAGGACGCCAGAGAGATTATCAAAAAATATCTGGCGTCAAAAAAAGGATTTATTCTGGTATCCCACGACAGGGATCTGCTGGACGCCTGTATCGATCATGTGCTGGTTTTAAACCGGGCCTCGATCGAAGTGCAGAGCGGCAATTTCCAGCTGGTGGGAAAATAAGGAAAAAGCAGACAACTTCGCCAGAATGGAACATGAAAAACATGTAAAAGAAATTGGAAAACTAAAGGCAGCCGCCGACCGTTCTTCGCGCTGGGCAGAAAAAAATGAAAATACCAAGATTGGGTATGATCCAGCCAAAGAACATGACAGATCGATATCGACACGATCGTATATCGGAGCAAAGACGAAGAAAATGCAGTCGCGCGTCAAAGCGTACGAGGAGAGAATGGACCGGGAGATCGAGAAAAAGGAAGGGCTGTTAAAAGATATCGAAACGGTAAAAGATTTAAAGATTATGCCGCTTTCCCATTACAAAGAACGGCTGATCGAATGCAGGGATTTTTCCTTAAAATATCGG
>ENA-OQCN01000843-OQCN01000843.1-human-gut-metagenome-genome-assembly--contig:-NODE-843-length-16182-cov-2.367798_pt1 | contig 16182 bp, 19 predicted proteins | sample MGYA00242497_ERZ504576 | MGnify/ENA primary metagenome ERZ504576 (study PRJEB26092, sample SAMD00036296) | human gut metagenome | host: Homo sapiens | study: EMG produced TPA metagenomics assembly of... | reverse complement strand
GCCGCCATCATGATGACTGTCCTGTGCTTGGCGGGCTGCGCAAGCAGCAGGAAGAGCACGACGGTGGAGAAGATACAGACGGAATCGGCAAGCACCGACAGCGCGAGCGGAAGCGACGGGCGGGACTGGTGATGGCGGGTGTACCGGCGAGTTCGGTGAAGCTGTCTATACCTGCGGACAGCCTCCGTAAACTTCCTGAAGGTGCCGTGTACCGTGGCAAGAGCGGACAGGCGAATCTGACCGTAGGCAGCGACGACAGCGGGAACATCGTGGCCGAAGCCTCGTGTGACAGTCTGCAGCAGCTGGTGCTATGGTATGAAGAAGAGCTGGCGCGCATCCGTAGCGAAACCAAGAGCGAAATTTCAAATGACGTTCAAACAGTAGAAAAACGCCCTCCGAACCGGATGCGGACGTTTATCACAGGTGTATTGGCCGGCTTATTGGCCGGTGTGTTATTAACCATCAAACTTTATAAACGATGAACAAGAATTTCATGTACGGCATAGGAGCCGTAAAGTATAAGGATTTCACAATCGGGTATATTGAAAAGAACTCGTTTGACCTGGGCGGCAAGAAACCCGAGGCCGCGAAGATCGAGGCCGAACAGGTGCAGGGTGCCCCGGTGCTGGTCATCCCACAGAGTAACGGCGGCATCGCCCCGACGTTCAATGTGATCCAGATGAACTATTCGAACCTGCACAAACTGCTTGGCGGCAGCTGCATTATAAGAAAGAAGACTCGGAAAAGAAAACTCCGATCGGCTGGACAGCCCCGTCGGAGGTGCTTGTCATGCAGGGACCATGGGAACTCTCCCTCGTGTCCGGACAGAGCGTACTGATTCCCAACGCCACGCTGCTTTCCAATCCTGCAGGCAAGCTGACCCTTACAGAAACCTCCAAGATAGAGGTTACGCTCGAAGTGGCGATGCCGGAGGACGGTTCGCAGCCTTACGGCGTGTTCGATACGGAAGCAATACCGGACGAGTGGGGGCAGTACAAGCTGCCGCCGGCGGAAGCCGCGGCTGCAGCATCGCTCCAAAGCGAGGAGGGCTAACGTATGGCTGACCGTTTGGAACAACTGATAGAGATGGAGTGTGCGGACGCGCTGCTTGACAGTGGCGTGTCCGTTCCTCTTAAAAGGTGGAAGTTTTCCGTGGCTGAAACGCCCGGTGGAGGTACGTGTGACGATGAAGCGTCCGAGACTGCGGGGTCAGATATTGTTGGCCAGGGAATATCTGAAGATGGGTATCAAACCCGACTGGCAACCGAAGGACAAGGCCGAGGAACTGGCCTTTGTGGCGGAGCATGGCAAGGCCGTGAGCCGTCTGCTGGCCTATACGGTATGCCGGGGCTACGTGTCGCGGCACGTGGGCATCGGGGTGACAGCGTGGGTACTGCGGAACTTTGTGGAGTGGCGTTATCTGACGGCTATGTTCCGGACATTCGAGCGTCTGATGGGCACGAAGGATTTTATGCGTATTATCAGCTCGACAGCGCGGGCGAACCCGATGACTCCGAGACTGAGCCAGGCAAGGAAGGGGAGTTAAGAACCCGGTATGAGGGTTCCCATAGCCCTTTCGGCTTCGTGTGGCAGATAGCGAGTGCAACGGGCTGGAGTGTGGACTACATTCTGGACGGTGTGAATTACCAGACGCTGATACTGATGCTGAACGACGCGCCGCGGTATGTGCGGCAAAAGCAAGGCGGCGGAAACGATGATTCCAAACCGGAACACAGCGCCGAGGATGAAGCGAACGATATAGTAGGATTTTTCAAAGCAAACTGGAATGAGCAAACCTGTAGAAGTTGAATTTTTGATGAAGGACAAACTCACGCCCGGCATGAACAAGGCCGAGCGTGAGGCGCTGGAACTGCGTAATACCGTCAGACTGCTGGAGGCTGAACTGGAAAGGCTGCGCCTTGCCGGGGAGACGGCTGCCCCCAATCTGGACCAGAGTGCCAATATCGCGCAGATCCATGCACTGGAGAAGCAGCTTGAGGAATTGCGCGGCAAACTGAAACTGCTGCAGGAGGAATCGGAATCCGTGCAGGTCACCCCTGCAGATGTACCCAACGCGCAGCGCCAGTTCAACGGGCTTCACAACAGTATCCAGCAGATCGCCCGTGAAATGCCTTCTTTGGCCATGGGACCGCAGATGTTCTTCCTGGCAATCAGCAACAACCTGCCGATTTTTACGGACGAACTGGCCCGTGCCCGCAAGGAATACGATGAGCTGCAGAAGTCCGGCAAGAAGGGCACACCGGTATGGAAGCAGGTCCTGTCCTCGCTCTTTTCCTGGCAGACGGCCATGACCACCGGCATCATGCTGCTGGTAATGTACGGTGATGAAATCTGGGATTGGACGAAAAACCTGTTCAGTGCCAAAAAAGGCGTGGATGAATTCAACATATCACTCAAGGAAATGACCGAGATAGAGAAGGACGGCCGTGCCCAGATGGTGCGTACCCGCTTCGAACTGAAATCGGTCATCGATGAAATAAAGAACTTCACCGGCAGCAAGGAACAGGAAAAGGCGAAGGTAGAGGAACTGAACCGCAAGTACGGGGAATCTTTCGGGTATTATAAAACACTTTCCGAATGGTATGATACCCTTATCCAAAAGAGCGAGGACTATGTACAGGTTCTGCTGCACCAGGCCAATGTCCAGAATCTTGTAAAAAAAGCTGCAGAAGCCGATGAAGAGGTGAATAAAATCAAGGCGCAGAAACCGGAAGAGGCGGAAAGCGCCATGGGCTTTTTCGGGAAATGGGGACAATATATCATGCAGTCAAGCATGGCAGAATCCGGGCAGTTCTATGATGCACAGGCTGCCATTAAGAAACATGATCAGGAAGCTTATGACATACTGTTGAAAAATGCCGAAAACAAACGCGACGGTTATCTGAAAAAAGCGGAAGAAGAGGTAAAAAAAGCCGCAGAAGCAGCCAAGAAAGGAAATATCGGCGGGCATATCGACCCCAAACAGCCCGGAAAGAATCCGGAAGCGGAAGCCAGGCAACGACTTGCCACAGAGCGCAGGCTGGCGCAGGATCTTGCCGCCCTGCAGGCCGAGAACCGGAAGGAAGAGATAGACCGCATGCAAGCCGGTACCGAAAAGAAACTGGCACAAATCGAATATGACTATAACGCCCGGAAAGAAGAGATAAACCGGCAGGAAACCGACTGGAAGCGTGAGAACAAGGAAGCCGGCCTTTCCACCGGAGATAACGGACTTACCCGGGAGCAACAGGATGAACTTGAAAAAGCCCGTGCCTCAAACACCGCGTCCCGGAAAAAAGCGGAGACGGACGTGTACAGGGAAGAGGCGGAAGCCATGCGTGACTATCTGAAGGAATACGGGACCTTCCAGCAGCAGAAACTGGCCATCGCTGAAGAATATGCCGAGAAAATCCGCAAGGCACAGTCCCAGGGCGAAAGGCTGACTTTGGAGAAGCAGCGTGATGCGGCTGTGCACAAAGTGGACATGGAAGCCCTTACCCAGAAGATAGACTGGGGAGCAGCGTTCGGGGATTTGACCGGTCTGCTTGCAGACCAGATGAAGAACCTGCTTGGCGAACTTAAACAGTATGTCAAGACGGATGAGTTCAAAAAAACGGGAGCCGCAGACCAGCAGGTCGTTTACGATGCCATTGAACGTATTCAAAGCATGCTCCCCGGTGGCAACGGGACATTGGATTTTGCCCGGCTGCAAACGCAGATGCACGCTTTGGGGGATGCCGTAACACGCGTGCAAAATGCGGAACTGCAGCAGGAAGCGGCATTCGCCCGGTTAAAAGCGGCGCAGACCGATTACAACAAGGCTCTTGAAAGCGGTAACCAGGCAGAAATAGAACGTACCAAAATCGCTCTTCAAACGGCCCAATCGTCCAGCGTTTCAGCTGACGAAGAATACCTGAACGCCACCTCTGAAATGAAGCGCTTGCCGGGGAGGTGAAAAGTGCCTCCCGGGACACGGTTGACGGGTTGAACATGGTATCCGACGGGTTGCACGGCTTTGCGAGCGGAACCTTGCAGGGATCATTTGAAGGAATCCAGAACATGCTTACCGGTCTTTCAAAACTGAATATCGGAGCAAGGTCGCGATGCCATCAGCCGGATGTCCGAAACCCTGTCAAGTGCCGGAGTCATCGGGCAGATCATATCGGCCATTCTCTCCATACTGGATTTGCTGAAAGACGGTATTGGCCCGATTATCTCATCATTGATAGATACCATTTTCAATGCGATAACCGGAATACTCGACAATATCCTCAGCGGAGACCTGTTCAAACAGATAGGCGGTTCCCTTGTGAATGGTATCGGAGGACTGCTGAACACGGTGTCTTTCGGAGGTTTCAACAAACTGTTCGGCATCGGCGGGAACGCCAGGGAAGTGCAGGCGGCTATAGACCGTCTTACGGACCGGAACGAGAAACTGCAGACTTCCATCGAAGACCTGACCGATACCATTAAGGCAAGCAAGGGGACAAAATCGGTGGAAGCTTACCGGGATGCTTACAAATACCAGAAAGAAACGAATGCAAACTATCTGCAGATAGCAAAGGAACAGGCACGCTACAGCGGAAGTCACCACAGCTGGAACTACTACTGGGGCGGTTTCAACCAGGCACAGATAGACAAACTGAGCGGACAGATCGGCCGCCGGTGGGACGGGAACCTGTGGAGCCTGAGCCCGGAGGAAATGAAGGCACTGCGCAGCAACGTGGATATGTGGACGCAAATCCAGAATACCGGTAAGGGAGGCTATGGCGGGCGACTGACCGAGAAACTGGATGACTACATAGACCAGGCCGGCAAGCTGGAGGAACTGACCGACCAGCTGTATGAAGGGCTGACGGGCATTTCGTTCGACGGTATGTACAGCAGCTTCATCGACAACCTGATGAACATGAAGTACGGTGCCAAGGATGCGGCGGAGGATATATCCGAGTACTTCATGCGGGCGATGCTGAGCAACAAGATCGGTGAGATGTACAGCGACAAACTGAAAGGCTGGTGGGAGAAGTTCGGCAAGGCCATGGAGGACAACGAACTGACCGAGGCGGAACGGAACGCGCTGATGGAAGAGTACATGCAGTATATGGATGAAGCCCTTGCCCTGCGTGACAACCTGGCGGCAGCCACCGGTTATGACAAGACGCAGCAGGGCGGTACGAGCCAAAGTGCGAAAGCGGGCGGCTTTACGGCCATGACGCAGGACCAGGGCACGAAGCTGGAGGGCATGTTCACCGGCGGGCTGCAGCACTGGAGCAGCATGGACGACCGGCTGGAAAGCGTGGTGGAGAAGATGGACACGGCTGAAGGCATCTGGCCCGGATAGCGAGAACACCGGTGTGAGCGCCGGACACCTGGGCGAACTGAAGGAAGTGATAAAGAAAATGATACGTGACGGACTAAAAGTGAAGTGATATGGGCAATATACTGAGCGGACTGGTGCTGGTGAACGGCACGGACATCTGGACGGAATACGGCGTGTTCCTGGTGGAAGACCGGCGCGGGGGCATGGAGAACCTGACGGCCATCCTGACCCCGAGCAAGGCCAAGAAGGATACGGCTGTGGACATACGGGAAGAGCACGGGGAAAAATACAGCCCCGTGCTGACCCCACGGAATGAAGCGCGTGACGTGACGCTGCATTTTGCGCTTTACAACAAGACCCAGGCAGGCTGGATGAAGCAGTACTTTGCCTTTGTGAATTTCCTGAAGCAAGGGAAGGACGGCTGGCTGGAGATCCGTTTCCCCCAGCTGGATCTGCAGCTGCGGGTGAAGTATGCCGACTGTACGAAGTTCACCCCGCTGACCTATCTGTGGACGGAAGGTGTGCATGCCGGAAAGTTCCGGGTAAAGTTCCGGGAACCGAAACCGATTATATAACCATTCAAACGCTATTAGAATATGCTTCTAACGATATATGATAAAGCCGGAACCAAGCGTGCGGATGTGGCCGTGAACGACAGCTCGACGCAAAGCAAGGAGGTTCAGGGAGACAATGTGCTTTCCCTGTCGTTCAGCTATTATGCCTTCCTGCCCCTGGACGTGAACGACTACACGGACTATCTGGCGAACGGTACTGGCTGACAGAACGCTACACGCCGAAGCAGGTGAGCGATGGTGAATGGGAGTATAACCTGAAGCTGTACGGTATCGAGAGCCTGATCAAGCGGTTCCTGGTGCTGGAGACGACGGACGGGGACACCAACCCCCTGTTTACCCTGACGGCCACGCCCCGCGAGCATGTGGCGATGGTGGTGAAGGCTATCAATAACGGCATGGGCCACATTACTGACTGGAAGACGGGTACGGTGGAAGGTACGGAGCTGATCACGATAGACTACGAGGGGATGTACTGCGACGAAGCGCTGAAAGCCATCGCGGAAAAGGCAGGCGGCAAGGTGGAATGGTGGGTTGAGGGGCAGACTGTGAACGTGTGCCGCTGCGAACACGGGGAAGAAATCACCCTTGGCTATGGCAAGGGGCTGACCTCCCTGGAAAGAGATACGAGCAACACGGCCAAATTCTATACGCGCCTGTTCCCGGTAGGCTCGACCCGCAACATCGATGCGGAGAAATACGGCAGCCCGCGTCTGATGCTTCCCGGCGGCAGGAAGTACATCGAGCAGGGCGTGGAGGAATATGGCATCTATGACCATTACGAGCAGGATGCTTTCAGCGGCATCTTCCCCCGTCGGGTCGGTACGGTGAGCTCGGTTCGCAGCGAGGAGGTGGCAGACGATGAAGGAAACAAATTCACCGTCTATTATTTCCGGGACGGGGAACTGGACTTTGACCCCAACCTGTACGAGCTGGCGGGTGAGACAAAACGTGTGTCGTTCCAGACAGGCGACCTGGCCGGACTCGGGGAGAGTGACGACCACTATTTTGAGGTGAACTACGACAGCGCGGCACGTGAATTCGAACTGATCACCATCTGCCCTACGATGACGACACCCAGCTGCCGGGCGGCAAGCTGGTGCCCCGAGCAGGCGACACCTATATCCTGTGGAATATCCGGATGCCGGATGAGTATTACCGGCTGGCCGAAGAGGAGTTTGCGGTTGCGGTGGACGAGTACAACCGGGACCACTGGCTGGACATTGCCGCCTACAAAGCCCCGACAGACCCGGTATACATCGAGGAGCACGGCATAGACCTGTTTGTGGGCAGACGGGTGAAGCTGGAGAGCCGGAAGTATTTCCCGGAAAAAGGCTACCGTCAGAGCCGTATCACCAAGATCAGCCGCAAGGTGAACGAACCCGGGCAGATGGACATCGAGATAAGCGATGCGCTGCAGGTGGGCAAGTTCGACAAGGTGACGGACAGCATCGGTGCGCTGAAAAGCTATACGAAATCAAAGACGGAAGGCGCTGCCCTTCCGGACATCATACGAAGCTGGGACAAGACGCTGCCCACGGACAACAACCTGTTTTCCGCCCGGCGCAGCCAGAAAGAGTTCCTGAGCAAGAACCAGCCGGACACAGCCAAAGAGTCCATCCGCTTCCTGAAGGGTGTGAGCTTTGGCGAGGCTGCTGGCGGCAAGCCCTGCGGCATCGTGGATGGTGAGGCAATGCCGAATACTTGACTGCCGTGATCCGCGAACTGCTGCGCAGCACGGAGTTTGTGGACGGGCTGACCGGTGAGGGCTGGCAGCTGTGGATTGACCAGCTGACCGGACTGACAAACCTGACGGTGGACAAAGTGACTGCCCGGCAAAGCCTGGTGGCGCTGGAACTGCTGATCGAGAAGGTGCGCAGCGTGTGCGGCCAGCTGGTGGTGTCCGCTGCCAACGGCAAGATCAAGGACGTGGTGAAGCAGGGCGACAACTACCGCATCGTGTTTGAGCAGGAATCGGGCTTTGTGGCCCATGACCTGATGCGCTGTGCGGTTACGGGTGGTAAGAAACTAAAAGCATACTGGGTGGAGGTGGCTTCGGTGATAGCCGGCGGTGTGCTGGTCCCGGTAAGCGAGTTTGGCGGGGTGAAGCCGGAGGCAGGCGATGAGTGCGTGCTGATGGGCAACACCGAAAACCCGCTCCGGCAGAACCTTATATCCATTGCGGCCACGGAGGACGGGCAGCCCCGTATCGACATTCTGGACGGTGTGAAGGCCAAGAACTTCAACGGCTGCCTTCGTTGCCGGCTGGGTAAGCTGGACGGCATCAGGAGCAGCGCTTTCCCGGCAGACAAACAGCCGAAAGGAAACGGCCTGTATGCCGACAACGTGTGGCTGAAGGGTACGTTCGTGTTGATGACGGGCGAGGACATCCTGACGCGGTTTGAGATAACCGAGGGGAAAATCCATTCAGCCGTGGAAAGCTTGCGCAAGGAAATACGCGAAGAACAGAGTTATCTGGACAACAGCAGTTTTGCCGACGGCATGGACAAATGGAAGACGGGCAGCAAGGCTACGCTGTTCACCCTGGGCGGACGCTGGATCTGGCGAACGGCGGTCCTTACGGTACGAAGCCGGACGGCCATGCCGAGATACGGACCGAAGGCAAGGTGCCTTATGCCTATATCCGGAACAGCTATATCATGCAGAAACTGGAGGACTTCCGGCTGGTACCGGAGTACCGGCAGACGAACAGCCAGGGCGAACGGGTGCCCGGCGTGGTGTATCTGTCGTTCAGCTACCGGGTTATCAAGGCCGGAAGGTTGAAAATAGAATTTGTGAACGCTGATAAGACCGGGTTTGAGAACTTCAACATGTTCGGCCATGAAGAGGACCTGCCCGTTGGCGGTGAGAAGATGTTCACGTTGGACGGACTTTGGAACGGCACTGGCGACTTCAAGCTGTCGTTTACGGGCGTGATTTACATTTCGCTGCTGGTGTTCAGCACCAACAAGGCGGACGCACTGGCCTATAAGTACCGTACACTGTTCGAACAGAGCGACCGGCTGGTAAAGATTTCAGCGGCGGTCTTCGACAAGGACGGTAATGCGCTGAAAGAGACCGGGCTTGTCATAAAGCCTGAAGGTTCCGGTCTGTATGCGCAGGACAATACAGGAAAGATTGCCCTTATCGGGGTGAGCGTGGAGGAAGAGGACGAGTACGGAAATACCGTGAGCAAAATCAAGCTGACAGCCGACCATATACAGCTGGAGGGACTGGTAACGGCCAACGGCAACTTCAAGATACTGGAAGACGGCAGCATTGAAACGACCAACGGTAAGTTTACCGGAGAGATAGACAGCAGCAAAGGGAAAATCGGCGGCTTTGAGATAGGGAACGGCCGTATCGGTTCTGTGGCCGACTCTCACGGGAGCGGTGGCGGTCTTGCCATTTATGATGATTTTTTCCGTGTCGGCGGCAGCAAAGGATATGTGATGTTCGGTGATGATGTGATACCGTCTTCTGCAGGAGGAGCTTTTACCGCTGTCGGTCGTATCGTGAACTCAGCCCCCAATATATACGGGAATTACGGCTTCGACCAAGCGAACTATGGATTGTTTATAGATGTTACCGGCGGTACGAAGAACTACGGTATCAGCAGCAATGCGGCATTACTTGCCCCGGCGTTTATCAATACGAAAGCAAGCTGCTTACCTTCGGAAGTGGAAACTACACGGTGGATTTCTCACAACACAATATCATTTTGATGTATTACAATGAACCCAACTACAGTAAGGTAGAGGTTACGCTGCCGTCGGAAAGTTCTGTGGCATACAAGTTCGGCATGAGTTACTTGCCTACCGATTTTGCAGCCATTGTCACGTTCAGGGTCAGACCCGGTTCAAAGAATATCATACTAAAAGGTATCTATAACCACAATGAAGATTTGCAAACTACGAGATGCATCCGGGGACTCCGTAACGGTACTTATTACAAAAGCGGACGGATTCCGTTACCAGATATTGAATCATTCATCCTAAAAAACAGATATATATGAAAAAGTTAGATTTCAGGAATTTCAGCGTTCCCACCGGAATAACCCGTCAGACGAGGGAGGTTTTCGATGCACGTGAGCAGATAGCCGATTTGCTGTATACGCGTGTCAGTGGCATCAAGGCCCATCGGCTTGCGTTCAAGATTTTCGAGAGTACCGGCGAGACCGAGTTCAGCGAAGAGGAAACCGGGATGATACACATGGCGGTGGAACGCTATTGTCTTCCCAATGTGATAGATGCCCTGAACGAAATCCTGGGCGGGTCAGAAACCGATAAAAACGAATGAGTATGGCAGAAATGACACAAGAAGAACTGGTTCAGGAAGTGCTGGACCGTGTACTCCAGAGTTCTACCGGCGTGGAGGACTTGGAGACCGTCACCTCGCTGAGCGGTGTGAAATCACTGCCCGGGGAGAAGGACGGCAAGATGGTGAACGTCCCCCTGGAACTGATAGGGAAGCCTGCGAGCGATGCCGCCGCCCGTGCCGAGGCTGCCGCCAAGAAAGCGGAAGGAGCCGTAGCCGGACTGGAGGAAAAGACCCAGGCCGCCACGGAAGCGGCCACCAAGGCCAACGAAGCGGCAGCCAAGGCAGAAAACGCCGCTGCCAAGGTGGAACAGACTACGGCAGCAGCCATCGGCGGGGCTACCGCACGCTTTTCCTCATGGATGGAAACAGGCAACGTTTTACCTGACAAGAGTACCAAACCGGGCGGCAGCGTAGTGTATGTAGCGGATGCCGGGAAGTTCGCCTACCACATGGACTCCACCCTGTACGGGGACTGGGATGTGGCGGGTGTGCTCCTGCCGGCATATTCATGAATGCGGACCGGACAGCCATCCTGCCGGACAAGCTCTACCTGCTGGGTGATGCCGTATATACCGGAACAGGCGGCAGCCTGAGACTGCTGGCTACCGGCATGAGGTGATGAGCGGGGAAGCTTACGAGGCGCTGCAGGACAAGGATGCGAATACGCTGTATCTGATTTATGAGGAGGATTGACGATGATAACCATAGGCGGTAAGGAAATAACGGCTGCGTATGTGGGGAAACGTGCCCTGTCGGCAGTCTATGCCGGGGCAAGACTGGTGTGGTCTGCGATAAGCAGCTGTTTCGGACTTGGATACTGGAAAGGCGACGAGCCGTGGAACGGATCGGACGCATGGAACGGTAGCAGTAAAACTGATAAATGAATGATTATTATAAAAGGACAGTATTATGGCAAAAAGGAAAATAAGCGGAATCATCAACGCGACCGAGCATCCGATGAATCTTGAAACACCATGGAATCAGAAACAGCCGGACGGCACCTATCATGCCTATGCAGGCGATGACATCGAAGCGTTCCTGAAGAAGGAACTGTCAAACCGTACCCCTACCGAGGAACTGGTGAGCGGCGAGACGAAACCTCCTACATCCGGAACGGTGTTCGATGCGATGGTGGGTACGGTGACGGACGTGGATGTGCAGGACAGCGAGGACGGCACCCAGTACGTGATGACCGTCAAGCAGAAGGACGACCAGGGCGGCGAGAGCTCGAAGGAAGTGCGCTTTTCCAAGTACACGGACGATGACAAGGTGGTGGTGAACATCGACCTGACGGACAGCGGCGGTGCGGGACTTCCCGCCTCGCAGTATCTGGCACTGGGCAGCGGCTTTGTGGTGAAATACTCCGTAGGTGTGGGCACTGCCGGTGGCGGTACGGTGGACGGCTACAGCGACCTGAAAGCCCGCGTGATCGTGAAACGCGGTTCGACCGTCATCAGTGAGTTCCGGGATGCGGAGTTTGTGGGCGTTACAGCCGGACAGAGCTATACCTTTGACGCTTCGCCCTACCTGAAGGATGCCACTGCCTATACCGTACAGGTGGAAGCGCAGGCAACTTACCAGGACGGCACGCTGATGAAGACGGCCACGGCCAAGGTGACCATGGTGGCCATGGAGCTGGAGACCACCTACTCGGCGGGCAACGGGCTGGCCGACGGGGGATATAAAAATGACGTGAACATCCCCTTTACTGCCAAGGGCACGAGCGGTGAGAAGAACATCTACTACCGCGTGAACGGCGGACAGGCCTTTACCCTCGGTCTTTCGGCCGGCAGCGGTGTGCAGCAGAAGAACGTGACCATCCCCCTGACACAGATGCAGGAGGGTACGAACGTGGTGGAAGCCTACGCGCAGCATGAGAACTCCGGTGTGGTGAGCCGGGTGCATTACATTACGCTGCTGAAGGCAGGCGGAGGTGTGACAGCGTATGCCGGCTGATGTTCAGCCACCGGGCAGCGGGGTTCCAGCGTGACTGGAAACACCCGGTGCTGGAGGCAGAGCAGTTCACGGCATGGAACTTCACGTATGCCGGCTATGACCGCGATGCGTACACGGCCCGTGTGAAAGTGACCGACCGGGGCAGCGTGGTGAAGGAAGACCTGCTGCAACGCGGTGAGACCGGCAGCTACGGACGGACGAACGTGAACGTGGAACCGTTGGACTACCGTGTGTCATGCGGCGATGCCGTGCTTGAGGTGCAGGTGAACACCACATCGCACCCGGACATTGAAGCCACGCTGGCACCGGATGCCGTGTGTACGTTTGACGCTTCGGGCGAAGCAACACGGAAAACAACCCGGCAAGCTGGGTGAGCGGTGACAAGCGTATGGAGTTCCGGGACGTGCTGTGGAGCGTGAACGAATATGGTGCCGGTAGCGGCTGGCACAAGGACCGCCTGCTGCTGGCCGGTGGTGCAGGTATGACCCTGACCGCTGACGGCGGTTACCGCCCCTTCAACGAGGCGGACAAGCCCGAGGGATTTGCCATCCGTGACGTGGGCATGACGCTGGAGATAGAATACAGCACGGCCAACGTGACGGATACGGATGCCGAGCTGATCACCTGCCTGGGGCAGCTGGACAACGGCAACCGGTACGGGCTGATTGTGACTCCGGAAGAGGCCAAGTTCCTGACCGGTGTGGTGACCGAGGCGATGGATGCCGGACAGGTGCTGCGCTATGAAGACTCGGTGGGTACCAAGTTCCAGCCGGGTACGAATATCCGCATTACCTACGTGTTCTATCCGAACGTGCAGACCAACGAACAGCGCACGCTGATCGGTTTCTATGTGAACGGTGAAGAGTCGGCTGCTTCCAAGTGGCTCGACAAGGTGAATTTTGACATTCAGAGCCAGTTGAATTTAGTCGGCGGGTGCCGACCTGAACGTGAAGAGCGTGCGTATCTATAACAAGGCGCTGACCTCGGACGAGGTGCTGAACAACTACATCGTGGACCGCAACCACCTGGAGGATGCCGACGGGGAACCGGGCGTGCGCTCACTGGATGAGGACAACCGCGTGCTGAATGAAGGAGATACGGTGAGCGATGGAGAAGCTGATGGCTGATGAAGAAGTGCCGGAACTCGATCCTGGTACTGATAGGCACGGGCAGCGTGGGCAGTGAGGTTCCGAGCGACAGCGACACGCTGAACGTGGTGGATGCACTGGCCCAGCTGAACGACAAGAAGGCCAACAAACTGGTAAGGGAGGTCCGTTTCTATAACGGAGAGGACAGGACGCTTGACTTTATCCTTACCAACGTATATGTCCGTATTCAGGGTACTTCTTCCGTGAACTATGCCAGAAAGAACTTCCGTTTCTACTTCCAGAAGACGGCAAGCGGCTGGACGGTTACATTGAGCTACGGGGAGATTGACGGAAACGGCAGGCAGAAGAATCCGGTGGTAACTACCGGCAAAAAAAATCTCTTCAAGTTACGCAGGAACTCGGTAGGCGCGAAGCTGGCATGTTCCAAATGCGACTTCTCGGACTCGTCCATGACCACCAATACCGGAGGTGCGAAGCTTATCAATGACGGACTGAAAGAGATGGGGCTGCTTACGCCTGCCCAGCGTTACGCCAAAGACCATGGGCTGGAGGATGATTACCGTTCGGCCATCGACGGCCTGCCGTGCGACCTGTTCGTAGCGAAGAGTGCCGACGAAGACCTGACCTATTACGGCCAGTACAACATGAACAACGAGAAGAGCGACAGCTACCCCATCTTCGGGCAGGATGAGACCATCGGCGGCGAGAAATGGGGCGAGGGCGACACGCTGAACTACCTGAAGCCGACGAGGAAGGACACAAGCAGTACCTGCCCGTCTGCTTCGAGACGCTGAACAACTCCAATCCGCTGTGCCTGTTCCACTGGTTGCCGAGTACCGAACCGGAGCATAAGGATTTCATGGACTACAACTTTGACGGAGGACTGGAATTTAATCATCCGAAAGATACCTTCTGGTCGGACGGAGGCGGTGACGCGGAGGAAGAACCGAACCTGAAAGACCACCTCGGTACCGGTGACAAGTACGACAAGATGTACAAGGCCACCGACCGCATGATGAGTTTCGTCTACCGGTGCGTAAAGGAAACGCCTGCGGGCAGGAACATGGTTTACAGCACGGAATCCCATTCGTTCGAGGGGGTGGACTATGAGGACGACGGCGACAAGTTCCCTACCGCCAAGTGGCAGAGCGATACGTTCAGGAAAGAGGCATCGAAGTATTTCGACCTTCCCCACCTGATTGCCTACTATCTGTACGTGCAGTTCAACCTCGGCGTGGACCAGCTTGCGAAGAACATGCTTATCCGCACATGGGACGGTGTGAAATGGTTGATTGACTATTATGACGGCGACTGCCAGCTCGGTTCTGACAACAAGTCGTTCCTGACCGGGAAGTATGAGACAACCGCCAGACGAAGCGCGACGGGGCTTATGTGATGCAGGGTCATAACTCGTGGCTGTGGAACCTCATCGTGGCCAATTGCTGGGACATGATTGTGGAGATTATGGTGAGCGGATGGAACGGGGGCGCAAGCTTCATGAGTGCTTTCAGTATCCAGAAAGCCATTGACCATTTCGATACCGAACAGATGAAGAAGTGGTGCTCGCGCCTCTATAACAAGTCCGGCATCTTCAAATACATCTATCCGTTCCTGAACGAAATGCCGGTGGGTGCGGACGGAGCCAAACAGACTATCCGCAAATCTACGGTCTGAAGGGTTCGTTGAAAGCACACCGGAACTACTTCATCCAACGCCGGTATGACCTGAAGCAGGTGGAGTACGGCTATGTATCCACGCTGGGTGCCCAGTTCTACCAGAGTACGGCATCGCTGGACAAGGCCTACACGCTGAAACCGATGCAGTACCGTCTGACCATTCCGTACCGTGTGCAGCTTTCCACCAGCAACGGCGTGCAGGCCGACAGCGGCGTGGTGGATGCGGACGTGCTCCACTCGTTGCAGCTGACCCGTGCCTTCGGTGAAAATGACCCGTTGAAGATCATCGGTGCGGCGAAAGTCAAGGAACTGGTTTGGCATGAGGATGCGTTCGCAATCGGCTTCAACTTCGGTCTGCTGACCTCACTGGTAAAACTCGACATGAGCGTGGAGAAAGCCAGCGGTTACCGGAACGGCTCGTTCATGGCTTCGACCAATGGTATGCTGCTTCTGGAAGAAGTGAACATGCGGAACAACCGGCTGGCCCGGAACGGGGACAACGGGAATGTGGCCACTTTGGACTTGAGCTGGCAGGGCCGCCTGAAGAAACTGGACGTGAGGGGTACGGGGCTGACCCGTGTGAAACTGGCCACCGGTGCGCCCGTTGTGCAGTTATGCCTGCCGGACACGATTGAGGAACTGTTCCTGGAATATCTGACCAAGCTGTCCGACAGTGGCCTGATACTGGAAGGGATCAATAATGTGCGGGGCTACCGCTACACCAACTGCCCCGGCATCGACGGGTTCGCTATGCTGGAACGCCTGCACCAGGCCAGACTGAACGGCAGCGGCAAGCTGGAGCGCTTCGTGCTGGAGATAGACCGGGAAGACGACGGAACCCTGCTGAAGAAGTATTACGACTACGGAACGTATACGCAGACGGGTGCCGTGGATGACCGGCATTCGGGACTGAGGGGCAAGCTGACCCTGACGAAGTATCTGGCTGATGAGGAACTGGAGAAGTATGCCGCCCGTTATCCGGAACTGACCATCAAGCAGCCGCCCTATACGATGATTGAGTTTGACGACAGTGTGGCCGACGATGCCAATGTTTCGAACCTGGACAACAAGACGGGGTACAAATTCGGCAATACGTACAAAATGAGCGGGCATGTGAATGCCATCCTGTCCAAGCGCCACCGCGTATTGGCCAAGGTGACCAGGATGCCCACGAGTCGGAAGGTGGAGATAGCCGGGCAGCAGGTGGAAGTGAACAACCCGGACGGGGA
>ENA-OQCN01000841-OQCN01000841.1-human-gut-metagenome-genome-assembly--contig:-NODE-841-length-16187-cov-3.294583_pt1 | contig 16187 bp, 27 predicted proteins | sample MGYA00242497_ERZ504576 | MGnify/ENA primary metagenome ERZ504576 (study PRJEB26092, sample SAMD00036296) | human gut metagenome | host: Homo sapiens | study: EMG produced TPA metagenomics assembly of... | reverse complement strand
CCTCACTTCCGAGAGCGACCCTGCCCGCGTTATGAGCCTTCCGGCATCGAGGCGAGGAGGGAGACGAAGTCTATTACACTGCCTTTGCCGGCAGTCTGGCATCCCTGAACATCGAGCGCGCCTTCAGCGTCACCATTGAGGCTGAAGGTCAGGAGTACCCCGTCAAGATGGTGGTGGGTACCGTCGCCGATGCTCTGGAACGTGCCGGCATCACTCTGGAGGGGGACGACTATACCGAACCCGCCCTCAGCGCGATGGTCACGGCTGGCAGCAAGATCGAAGTCCACCGCGTCGAGTATCAGGACAAGGTGGAGACGCAGGCTGTCCCCTACGACACGGAGTACGTCTACACCAGCCTCTACTTCCTCAACACCAACCGTGCCACCACCCTGCAGCATGGCTCTGAGGGCCAGCAGACCGTCACCACCCGGGAGCGCTGGGTGGACGGCGAGCTGGAAAACAGCGTCGTCACCGATGTGACCACCACCGTGGAGCCTACCGACCATGTGGTCAAGACCTATGGCGCCGGTGCGCCCGTCTCGCCCCTGACCGGCCCGGACGGCACCACCAACGCCCCCGCCAGCTACAGCAAGGTCCTTACCGGCAAGGCCACCGGCTATTATTCCAAGTCGGGCAAGGCTCTTCCGGTCTGGGTCTGGGTTACGGCACCGTGGCCGTTGACCCCGATGTCATCCCCTACGGCACCCTGCTGTATATCACCTCCACCGACGGCAGCTTCGTCTATGGCTACGCGGTAGCCACCGACACCGGCATCGCCGTGCAGGATGGCCGCATCCTCGTGGACCTGTTCTATGAGACTTATGCGGAGTCTGTCATCAACGGCGCTATCAACGTCAACGTCTACGTCGTGGCTGATGCGCCTTTGAAAAACTGAAGTAAAATAGTGGAAAAACATCCGCTCTGATTTTTTGCCAAATGTGCAATTCGGGGCGGATGTTTCTTTTTTGTCTTTATTCTGTTAAGTCTGCCGATATTTCTTGTCTAAAATTGGAGATGTTGTATATATAAGAAAAATATCGACGAAAAGATTATGGTATATTCTACAAGAAAACTCTTGAAAAATCCGACGAAATTCTTTAATATAAGAGAGTAAAAGGCACAGGACTGCCCATGCGGCCTGTGCGGGGAGGAGCTGTTTATGAAACCGACTGAGGAAAAGACCCGCAGCAATCCATCGGACCTTCCGGTGTATTTGTTCAAGCAGGGCAATAACTGTGAAGCGTACCGCTATTTTGGCGCACACATCGAGCAGCGGGCCGGGGAGACAGGCGTGGTGTTCCGCGTCTGGGCACCGCACGCGACGGCCATCAGCGTAGTAGGCGATTTCAATAGCTGGAAACCGGGCAGCCACCCGATGCGCAAGGTGGACAATGACTCCGTGTGGGAGCTGTTCATCCCGGGCATGAAGGAATACGACGTTTACAAATATTGCGTGACCACCCGGGCGGGCGACCTTGTCTACAAGGCTGACCCCTATGCGTTCCACGCAGAGACCCGCCCCTCGAACGGCAGCAAGGTCTACGATTTGAACGGCTTTGTCTGGCACGACGAGGCATGGCAGAACGCCCAGAAGAAGGCCGATGTCATCAACGGCCCCATGAACATCTACGAGATGCACGCCGGCAGCTGGAAGCAGAAAGAGGGCGGCCTGCCCTACAATTACTCCGAGCTGGCCGACGAGCTCATCCCGTACATCACCGAGATGGGCTACACCCACGTGGAGCTGCTGCCCGTCATGGAGTACCCCTTCGATGGCAGCTGGGGGCTATCAGGTGACGGGCTATTTCGCCCCCACCAGCCGCTACGGCACTCCGAAGGACCTGATGGCTTTCGTGGACAAGATGCATGAGGCGGGCATCGGCGTCATCATGGACTGGGTGCCGGCTCACTTCCCGAAAGACCAGTTCGGCCTGTACAACTTCGATGGCGAAGCCTGCTACGAAGACCCGAACCCCAAGCGCGGTGAGCACAAAGAGTGGGGCACGATGGTGTTCGACTTTGGCCGCAGCGAGGTGCAGAGCTTCCTCATCTCCAGCGCGCTCTACTGGCTGGAGCAGTACCACATCGACGGCCTGCGTGTGGACGCTGTGGCTTCCATGCTCTATCTGGACTATAACCGTAAGCAGGGCGAGTGGGAGCCCAACAAGAACGGCGGCAAGGAGAACCTTGAGGCTGTGGCATTCCTGCGCAAGCTCAACGATACGATTCTGGGCCGTCACCCCCACAAGTACATGATCGCAGAGGAGTCCACCGCGTGGCCGATGGTCAACCGAACCCGCCTCCGACGGCGCCTGGGCTTCAATTTCAAGTGGAACATGGGCTGGATGAACGACATGCTCAGCTACATGAAGACGGACCCGCTCTTCCGTTCGGGCAACCACAACAAGGTCACGTTCAGCTTCTTCTACGCCTTCAGCGAGAACTTCGTGCTGCCCATCAGCCACGACGAAGTCGTCCACGGCAAGGGCAGCCTCATCAACAAGATGCCCGGTGACTATGAGGCCAAGTTTGCAAACCTGCGCACCTTCTTTGGCTACATGATGGCTCACCCCGGCAAGAAGCTGCTGTTCATGGGTCAGGAGTTCGGCCAGTTCACCGAGTGGAACGAGACCAAGTCTCTGGACTGGATGCTGCTGGGCTACGACAAGCACACCGAGCTGCAGACCTACGTCAAGACCCTGAACAAGTTCTACAAGGACCATCCCGCCTTCTGGCAGATCGACTACAGCTGGGAGGGCTTCCAGTGGATCGTTCCCGACGACTCCCGTCAGAGCGTCGTGGCCTTCCTGCGCAAGGATGCAAACGGCAAGCAGATCCTCGTGGTCTGCAACTTCAACCCCGTCCTGCGCGAGGGCTACGCCCTGGGCGCACCGAACTCCGGCACCTACAAGGAGATCCTGAACAGCGACGACGAGGCGTTCGGCGGTGCCGGCACGGTCCACAACAAGGCTGTCCGCTCCAAGAAGAAGCCGCTCCACGGCTTCGAGCAGAGCATCACCATCACTCTGCCTCCCATGAGCGTGCTTTATTTCGAGGTGCCTGCAAAGCGCACCCGCAAGACCGCCGAGGAGAAGGCCGCGGAAAAGGCTGCGCCCAAGAAGGCTTCCAAGGCGCAAAGGCCGGAAAGGCTGAGGAAAAGGCACCTGCAAAGCGCGGCCGCAAACCCAAGGCAGAAGCTGCACCTGCGGAGGAAAAAGCCCCTGCAAAGCGCGGCCGCAAGCCGAAGGCAGAAGCTGCACCTGCGGAAGAAAAGGCTCCTGCAAAACGGGGCCGTAAGCCCAAGGCAGAAAAGGCAGCGGAACCGGCTGAAAAGCCCGCCCGCAAGCCCCGCGCCAAGAAGGCGGACAAGGCCGAAAAATAAGGCCGGGCCGAACCAACATTGTTGAACCATTTCCACCAAATATCAGGAAATGTTAAAGGGGAGAATAAAGCTATGGCAAAAGAAATCGTGGCAATGATCCTTGCGGCGGACGTGGCTCGCGTTTGTACGCGCTGACACAGAAAACGGCAAAACCGGCGGTGTCCTTTGGCGGCAAATACCGTATCGTGGACTTCCCGCTGTCCAACTGCGTCAACTCCAACATCGATACCGTTGGCATCGCAACGCAGTATCAGCCCCAGAAGCTGAACGAGTACATCGGCAACGGCCAGCCCTGGGACCTGGACCGTCTGTACGGCGGCGTCCATACCCTGCCTCCTTATGAGCAGGCAAAGGGGACCGACTGGTACAAAGGCACTGCAAACGCCATCTACCAGAACATCAGCTTCATCGACAGCTATGACCCGGAGTACGTCATCATCCTGTCCGGCGACCAGATCTGCAAGCAGGATTACGCCGACTTCCTCCGCTTCCACAAGGAGAAGGGCGCAGAGTTCTCTGTGGCCGTCATGGAAGTTGACTGGAAGGAAGCTTCCCGTTTCGGCCTGATGGTCGCAGACGAGGACGACAAGATCACCGAGTTCCAGGAGAAGCCCCCTGTGCCGAAGTCCAATCTGGCTTCCATGGGCATCTACATCTTCAACTGGGATATCCTCAAGAAGTATCTGGAAGAGGACGAGGCAGACCCCAACTCCAAGAACGACTTCGGCATGAACATCATCCCCGCGCTGCTGCGCGACGGCCGCAAGATGTATGCTTACCACTTCAACGGCTACTGGCGTGACGTGGGTACCATCGACAGCCTGTGGGAAGCCAACATGGAGGTCCTGGACCCCGAGAACTCCGGCATCGACATCTTCGACGAGAAGTGGAAGATCTACAGCCGCAACCCCGTGCTGCCCGCCCAGAAGATCGGCCCCCGCGCTGTCGTGCAGGATTCGCTGGTCACTGAGGGCTGCCAGATCTACGGCTGCGTCAAGCACTCTGTGCTGAGCGCAGGCATCGTCGTGGAAGAGGGCGCAACGGTCGAGGATGCCGTCCTGATGGATGGCGTCGTGGTCAAGGCAGGCGCAGTGGTCAAGCGCTGCATCCTCGCTGAGAACGTCGTGGTGGGCGCAGGCGCAAGATCGGCGGCGACGGCCCCATCGCACATGTCGGCACCGGTCTGACCATCGGCGCAGGCGCTACCGTCAAAGAGGGCGCCAAAGTATTTGATTCCGTCAAGGAGGGCGAGGAAGTATGCTGAGCCAGAACAACAATGCGTTGGGCATCATTTTCCCCAACAGCTATGATAACACCGTGCCTGAGCTGGTGACCGAGCGCGCAATGGCCTCGATCCCCTTCGCAGGCCGTTACCGCATGGTGGACTTTGTCCTGTCCAGCATGGCCAACTGCGGCATCTCCAACGTGTCTGTCGTGGTGCGCAAGAACTACCACTCCCTGATGGACCATCTGGGTACCGGCCGCGAGTGGGATATGGCACGCCGTCACGGCGGCCTGAACATCGTCCCTCCCTTCGCTGAGAAGGGCGTGCGCATCTACTCCGGCCGCGTCGAGGCTCTTGGCTCCATCCTGAGCTTCCTCGAGAACCAGAAGGAGCGCTATGTGGTCATGAGCGATGCCAACATCGCCATCAACTACGACTTCAACGCCCTGCTGGCTGCCCATCAGGCCAGCGGCGCAGACGTCACCGTGGCCTACCAGAAGACCGAGATCCCCGAGGGCCGCAAGAACGACAACTACACCCTGACCGTCGATGCCGATGGCCGTGTGACGGAGCTGCTGTTCAACGATTACCGCCCCGGCAAGCAGAACCTCGATCTGGACATCTATGTCATGGAGCGCCAGACCCTCATCAAGCTGGTCAAGGACGCTACCGCCCGCGGCCTCATCTACTTCGAGCGCGACATCCTGGCTCACAACGTCAACATCCTGAACATCCATGCTCTGGAGTACACCGGCTATGTGGCTCATGTCTGCGACATGAAGAGCTACTTCGACGAGAACCTGAAGCTCATTGATGAGAAGAATCTGAACGCCCTCTTCCCCAAGAAGAACCCCGTTTACACCAAGATCCGCGACGACAACCCACCGTTACGTCACCGGTTCCAGCGTCAGCAACTCTCTGCTGGCTGACGGCTGCGTCATCGAAGGCACCGTGGAGAACTGCGTGCTGTTCCGCGGCGTCAAGGTCAAGAAAGGTGCCGTCGTCAAGAACTGCGTCCTGATGCAGGACACCGTGGTGGAGCCTGGCGCTGAGCTGGACTGCGTCGTGACGGACAAGAACGTCCGCATCACCGCAGACAAGAAGCTGAGCGGCACCAAGAGCTTCCCTGTTTACGTTCAGAAGAACCACATCGTCTGAACCGTTTGAGAATCTCCCATAGGGGCGGCTCCCTCCCCGGTAGCCCCTCTTAAAGAGGGGCGGGGGTACTGTGTGTACCCCCGCCCGCTCTTTTTGCCGCAGCGGGAGGAGATATGAATCCCTTTTATCAGGAAGGAGCGAATCTTATGAAGATCCTGTATGCTGCTTCGGAAGCAACCCCCTTTGCAAAATCCGGCGGTCTGGCCGATGTGGCCGGCTCCCTGCCCAAAGCGCTGGTCAAGGACGGCGTGGACGCCCGCGTCATCATGCCGCTGTATGGCGACCTGAAGTTCCGCGATAAGCTGGAATACGTTACCAACTACTCGGTCCCTGTGGGCTGGCGCAGCCAGTACTGCGGCCTGTTCAAGGCTGAGGTCAATGGTGTGACCTACTACTTCCTCGACAACGAGTATTACTTCAAGCGCCGCGGCCTCTACGGCTTCTACGACGACGGCGAGCGCTTCGCCTTCTTCTCCCGCGCAGTCTGGAGACCCTGTTCTACATCGACTTCACCCCCGACATCATCAACTGCAACGACTGGCAGACCGCTCTGGTGCCGGTGTACCTGAACCTGTACTATCGTCATCTGGACAAGTTCAACCGCATCAAGACCATCTTCACCATCCACAACATCGCCTATCAGGGCAAGTACGGCACTGATATTCTGGAAGACACCTGCGGCATCGGCCGCCGCGACCAGCATATCGTGGAGTACGATGGCTGCGCCAACTTCATGAAGGGTGCCATCGAGACGGCAGACAAGATCACCACCGTCAGCCCCACCTATGCACAGGAGATCCTCGACCCGTGGTTCAGCTACGGTCTGGACGCTCTGCTGCGCGAGAAGCAGTACAAGCTCTGCGGCATCCTGAACGGTATCGACATGGAGCCAACAACCCTGCCACCGACCCCCACATCGCCTTCAACTACGATGTCAACAACTTCGAAGAGGGCAAGGCAAAGTGCAAGGAGGCTCTGCAGGATAGGTTCGGCCTCAACAAGGACGGCAGCCCCGTCTTTGCAATGGTCAGCCGCATGGTCGGCATGAAGGGCTTCGATCTCGTGCAGAGCGTGGCCGACGGCCTCGTGGACCGCGGCATCGAGCTGGTCATCCTGGCAGCGGCGAGAGCCAGTACGAGAACTTCTTCTCCGACCTGTGCGGCCGTCATCCGGGCCGTGTAGGCACCTACATCGGCTTTGAACCCACCCTGTCGCAGGAGATCTATGCCGGCGCAGATGCTTCATCATGCCGTCCAAGAGCGAGCCCTGCGGTCTGGCCCAGATGGTCGCCTGCCGTTACGGCACGCCTCCCATCATCCGCGAGACCGGTGGTCTGCGCGACTCCATCCACGACTGCACCCTCGGCGAGGGCAATGGCTTCACCTTCGCGGGCTACAGCGCCCACGAGCTGTACGATGCCTGCTGCCGCGCACAGGACCGCTACTACAGCAAGGAAAACTGGAACAACCTTATCAGGTACGACATGGAGTGCGACTTCAGCTGGGATGTCTCTGCCAAGAGCTATGAGGGCCTCTACAATGAGACTGCAAACCTCTGGTAAAAGATAGACCAAAGCACGATTTACGCCCCGGCGGGTACTGTTTTAGGACAGCGCCCGCCGGGGCTTTTTGTGCCTTTCAGCAAAATCGTCCCAAAAGGAAACGCTTTTTCTTTCTCAAACGGGGCAGAATGATAAATGACACGGAGAAGAACAGCGGTTGAACCGAAAAACTTTTGGTTAGAAGCGACGAACTTCTCTGCGTTTATAGAATTTTGCTAAAAAGCAGTAGAAAATTGATTGAATTTTACAGCCGTTTTGAGTATAATGGAGAGTAAAGAGCCTTTGTTCAAAGTTTAACGTGCAGATCGGGCAAAAAAGACAGAGCGGCCCGGAGCGCACGCAGAGGGAGGGGAGCCGGACCGTGAAGGGCTGGTACAAGGCACTGGAAGACCTGGTCTGGCTGACCCAGCTGGGGTTGAATATGCTGCTGCCGCTGGTGATGTGTCTGGGCGGCTGCTGGTGGGCCGTCAGCCATTGGGGCTGGCCCATGTGGGTGTATCTGCCCGCTGTGCTGCTGGGGCTTGCCGCCGGGGCGCAGAACTTCTGGGTCTTCGTCAAAGAGCGGCTCGACCGCTCCAAAAAGGACAAGCCCCGCCGGACAGGCTTTAACTCGCATTTATGAGATAAGGGAGAGCTACATCTATGAAATTACAGCCGGAATCCAAAAAGGAGCTGCTCCGCATCGCGGGCGGCACGGCATTCTGCACCGCGATCATGTGGGTGCTTTTCGCGGCGCTGCATCTGGTGGGCTGGGTGAAGTTCGACTATACGGTCGTCCTCGGCAGCCTCGTGGGCGCAGCCGTCGCCATCGGCAACTTTGCGGGCATCTGCTTCGTGGTCCAAAAAATCATCGACGAGCCGGATGAGAAGCGCCGCAAGGCAACATTACAGCTTTCCTACAACAGCCGGATGCTGCTGCAGGCGCTGTGGGTGGTGGTGGCCGTCGCGGCCCCTGCTTCCAGCCCTTTGCCAGTGTGCTGCCGCTGTTTTTCCCCCGTGTTACCATTTATTACCTGCAAATAACGGGCAAGTACAAACCGCTCACGCCGAAGGCAGAGCCGGTGGACGTCTCGGTGGAGGACGACCCCGAACCTGCCGACGCGCAGCAGTCCGCACCCGATGAAAAAGGGGGTGAAACGTAACAAATGGAACTGAACGGCGCAAAGATCCTGTATACCATCCATACCAATATCCCTGTGCTGGGCGATTTCAAGATCACCCAGACTCTTGTGAGCACATGGATCGTCATGGCGCTGCTCTCGGCTCTGGCCTTCTGGCTGGGGCGTGACCTCAAACTGGAAAACGTCTCCAAACGGCAGGCCGCCGCCGAGTTCATCGTGGAACGGCTGGACCAGTTCGTCCACGACAACATGGGCTGGCACTTTGATAAGTTCATCCCGCTGGTGGGTGCTATCTTCGCACTCAGCATCGGCTGCAACCTGATCAGTGTGGTAGCCTGTGGAGCCCCACGGCAGACCTGAACACCGAGGCGGCCTGGGCCATCGTGGTGTTCATCATCATCATGTACTACAAGATAAAGACCAACGGCATCCTCGCCTATCTGAAGGGCCTGCTGGACCCCATCTTCCTGATGGCGCCCATCAATGTGCTGTCGGAGGTGTCCACCCCTGTCAGCATGGCCTTCCGTCACTTCGGCAACATCCTGTCCGGTACCGTTATCTCCACCCTGCTGTACTGGGCGCTGGCGAGCCTGAGCCACGTCATTTTTGGCTGGCTGCCCGGATTCCTGAGCCAGCTTCAGCTGTTCCAGATCGGCATCCCGGCCTTCACGGGCCTGTATTTCGACTGGTTCGGCGGCTGCATTCAGGCGTTCATCTTCTGTACCCTGACCACCATCTTCATCAAACGTGCTGCCGGTGAGGAGTAAGCATCCCACCCCGGCATCCCCCAAAAACAAACATTTTCAGGAGGACACAAACTATGACTGACTTTCAATTCCTTGCTCGTGGTATCGCTCTGGCTGGCTGCGGCATCGGCGCAGGCTGCGCACTGATCGCAGGTATCGGCCCTGGTATCGGCGAAGGCAACGCTGCCGCTGCTGCCTGTGAGGCTGTCGGTCGTCAGCCCGAGTGCAAGAGCGACGTGACCAGCACCCTCATCCTCGGCGTCGCACTGTCTGAGACCACCGGTATCTACGGCTTCGTCACCGGTCTGCTGCTCATCTTCCTCGCACCCGGTATGTTCATGAACTACCTGCAGTAAGCGCTCCTTTCAGAGCTTGATTTCAAGAGAAAGGGGAGACGCTTATGCAACTTTATCAGGCATTGATCACGCTGGATGCTGGACGTTTCTGGCCCAGATCTGCAACCTGATGATCCAGCTGGTGATCTTCAAAAAGCTGCTGCTGAACCCGGTCAAAAAAGTCATCGCCGAGCGCAAGGCCAAGGCGGACAGCCAGATCGCGGACGCCGAAAAGCTGCGCACCGAGGCCGAGGCCATGAAGGCGGAGTACGAGCAGAACCTGCAGAATGCCCGCACCGAGGCCAACCAGATCGTGGCCGCCGCCCAGAAGACGGCTACTGCCCGCAGCGAAGAGCTGCTGGGCGAGGCCCGCGCACAGGCCGCTGCCCTCAAGCAGAAGGCCGAGGCCGACATTGCGCAGGAGCGCAAGAAGGCTGTCAACGAGGTCAAGGACGAGATCGGCGGTATGGCAATGGAGATCGCCTCCAAGGTGGTCGAGCGCGAGATCAAAGAGGCTGACCATCAGGACCTGATCGACGAATTTATCAAAAACGTGGGTGAAGCATCATGACCGAGACTGCAAGGATGTACGGCGGAAGCTGTACGACCTGGCCGCGGAGGAAGGGCTGGACGAGCGCATTCTGGGCGAACTGGATGGCGTGACCGCCCTGCTGAACGGGGACGCCGAGTATCTGCATCTGCTCAGCATCCCCAGCATCCCCAAGAAAGAGCGCTGTGCGCTGTTGGACGAAGCCTTCCGCGGGCAGGTCCACCTCTATGTGCTCAACTTTATGAAGCTGCTGTGCGAAAAAGGCGCTCTGCGGGAGCTGCCGGGCTGCGCCCGGGCTTACCGCCTGCGCTACAATGAGGCTCACGGCATTCTGGAAGCGACTGCTGTTTCCGCTGTGCCTCTCACGGCAGAGCAGACCAGGCGCCTGCACGAAAAGCTGGAAAAAGTCACCGGCAGGCACATCGACCTCAAAACGAAGGTCGAGCCTGCTGTGCTGGGCGGCATCCGGCTGGACATCGAAGGCACCGAGCTGGACGGCACCGTCCGCAGCCGTCTCGCCGGCCTGCGCAGCAGCATCGCAGCAGCAACACTGTAACGAATACGAAGCCCTCGGGTAAACGCGAAGCCGGCTGCTCTCGGAGCCGCAAGGCGAGAAGGCAAAGCTGGACCGAAGTGCTGAGAGGGCTATCCACCCGAAGTTTACAAAGAATTGAGTGGTGAAGACACAACAATGCAACTGAAACCTGAAGAGATCTCCAAGATCATCCGTGCTCAGATCAAGCATTACGAAAATGTCATCGAGCAGAGCGAGGTCGGCACGGTCATTCTGGTGGGCGACGGCATCGCCCGCGCAGCGGTCTGGAAAAGTGCATGGCAGGCGAGCTGCTCCAGTTTGAGAACGGCGAGTACGGCATGGCCCAGAACCTCGAGGAGAACACCGTCTCCATCGTTCTGCTGCTCTGACGTCGGAATCAAAGAGGGCAGCACCGTCAAGCGCACCGGCAAGGTCGTGTCCGTCCCTGTGGGCGAGGCACTGATCGGCCGTGTCGTCAACGCACTGGGCCAGCCCATCGACGGTGCAGGCCCCATCGAGACGACGGAGTTCCGCCCCATCGAGAGCCCTGCTCCCGGCATCATCGAGCGCCAGCCCGTCAAGGAGCCGCTGCAGACCGGCATCAAGGCCATCGACTCCATGATCCCCATCGGCCGCGGCAGCGTGAGCTGATCATCGGCGACCGCCAGACCGGCAAGACCACCATCGCGTCCGATACCATCATCAACCAGAAGGGCAAGGACGTCATCTGCATCTACGTCGCCATCGGCAGAAGCGCTCTACCGTGGCAAACCTCGTGCAGAGCCTCACCGAGGCCGGTGCCATGAGCTACACCATCGTGGTGTCGGCAACGGCATCCGAGCTGTCGCCCCTGCAGTATATCGCTCCCTACTCCGGCTGCGCCATGGGCGAATACTTCATGCACAAGGGCAAGCACGTCCTTATCATCTACGACGACCTGTCCAAGCACGCTGTCGCTTACCGCGCCCTGTCGCTGCTGATCCGCCGTCCTCCGGGACGTGAGGCTTACCCCGGCGACGTCTTCTATCTGCACTCCCGTCTGCTGGAACGCGCGGCCAAGCTCTCCGACGAGCTGGGCGGCGGCAGCCTGACGGCACTGCCCATCATCGAGACGCAGGCGGGCGATGTGTCCGCCTACATCCCCACGAACGTCATCTCCATCACCGACGGCCAGATCTTCCTTGAGACGGAGCTGTTCCACTCGGGCGTCATGCCGGCCGTCAACCCCGGCATCTCGGTCTCCCGTGTCGGCGGCAACGCCAGATCAAGGCCATGAAGAAGGTCGCCGGTACTTTGAAGCTGATTTATTCTCAGTACCGTGAGCTGCAGTCCTTCGCGCAGTTCGGCTCCGACCTGGACGCCGACACCAAGGCCCGTCTGGCACAGGGCGAGCGCATCGTTGAGGTGCTCAAGCAGAACCGCTCCGCTCCCGTTGCGGTCGAAAAGCAGGTGGCCATCCTCTACGCGACCATCCACGACTACCTCGTGAACATCAAGGTGCCTGCCGTGGCCGAGTACGAGAAGGGCCTGTACGAGTATCTCGATACCGACGCAGCCGGTGCTTCCGTGATGGAGACCATCCGCACCACCGGCAAGCTGGAAAAGGACGCCGAGGAAGCTCTGAAGGGTGTGCTGTCCGCTTACACCGAGAACTTTATCAAGGCACACTGACAGGAAGGAGGCGTAACGCATGGCAGGTTCCATGAAGGACATCAAGCTGCGCATCAAAAGCGTAGAGAGTACCATGCAGATCACCAAGGCTATGGAGCTGGTGGCTTCCTCCAAAATGCGCCGTGCCAAGGAGCGGGTGGAGCACAGCCGCCCCTACTTTGAGACGCTGTACGAATCGCTGACCAAGATAGCGGCGGCAGACCCCCGCGCCCGCAATCCCTATCTGCGCCGGGACGACATCAAGCGGACTCTGCTGGTAGTCATCGCGGGCGACCGCGCCTGGCCGGCGGCTATAACGCCAATGTGTTCAAGCAGGCCGACGCCGCCGAAGGCCCCGTCACCGTGCTGCCCATCGGCAAGCGCTCCGCAGAGTATTTCGCCCACCACGGGGCCGGCCTCTTCACCCCCGAGGTGCTGATGGCGGCGGATGTGTCGGTGAGCGAGTGCTTCACCCTGTCCCACCAGATAACGGAAGGCTTCCTCAAGGGCGAGTACGACGCGGTGAAGCTCTGCTACACCCGCTTTGACTCCATGATGACCCAGACGGCCACCACCCTCGAGGTGCTGCCCCTGACCATCGAGCCCACCGAGGCCCAGAAGGCTGAGGCCCGTCGGAGCCAGATCCTGTACAAACCCAGTTGCGAGGAAGTGTTCGGCGCTATCATCCCGAGTATGTGGCTGGTGTCCTCTACGGCGCCGTGTGCGAGAGCGTGGCCAGTGAGCTGGCCGCCCGCCGCACCGCCATGGATGCCGCCACCAAGAATGCCGGCGAGATGATAGAGCATCTGAATCTGTATTACAACCGCGCCCGTCAGGCCGCCATCACGCAGGAGATCACCGAGATCGTGGCTGGTGCGGAAAATTAAAAAATGAACCAACCTCTCAGTCTCGCTATCGCTCGACAGCTCCCCTGGTAGGGGAGCCTCTGGCGAAGAGATGAAGCTTTGCGGAATGCCAAGGCCTCCCCTCGGTAGGGGAGGTGGCATCGCGCAGCGATGACGGAGAGGTTTAAGAGAAGGAGTTGTAGCCTATGTCCGAAAAACACATCGGCAAGGTGATCCAAGTCATCGGCCCGGTGCTGGACATCCAGTTCAAGGATGGAGAGCTGCCGGACCTGCTCAACGCCATCGAGATCGACAACCACGGCCAGAAGCTGGTGGTCGAGGTGGCGCAGCTGACCGGTGACAACGTCGCCCGCTGCATCGCCATGAGCAGCACCGACGGCCTGGTGCGCGGCACCGAGGCCGTGGACACCGGCGAGTCCATCAAGGTCCCCGTCGGCGACCAGTGCCTGGGCCGCGTGTTCAACCTGCTGGGTGAGCCGGTGGACAATAAGCCCGCCCCCACCCCGGAGGCTTACTGGCCCATCCATCGCCCCGCTCCCAGCTATGAGGAGCAGCAGTCCACCACCGAAATTCTGGAGACCGGCATCAAGGTCGTTGACCTCATCTGCCCCTACGCCAAGGGCGGCAAGATCGGCCTGTTCGGCGGTGCCGGTGTCGGCAAGACCGTCCTTATCCAGGAGCTGATCTACAACATCGCCACCGAGCACAACGGCTACTCGGTGTTCACCGGTGTCGGCGAGCGCACCCGTGAGGCAACGACCTTTACGGTGAAATGACCGAGAGCGGCGTCATCAACAAGACGGCGCTGGTCTACGGCCAGATGAACGAGCCCCCAGGAGCCCGTATGCGCGTGGCACTGTCCGGCCTGACCATGGCGGAGTATTTCCGCGACGTCAAGAATCAGGACGTGCTGCTCTTCATCGACAACATCTTCCGCTTCACCCAGGCAGGCTCTGAGGTGTCGGCTCTGCTGGGCCGTATGCCCTCCGCCGTCGGCTACCAGCCTACGCTGGCTACCGAGATGGGCGCTCTGCAGGAGCGCATCACCTCCACCCGCAAGGGCTCCATCACCTCGGTGCAGGCTGTCTACGTCCCCGCCGACGACCTGACCGACCCCGCTCCTGCAACGACGTTCACCCATCTGGACGCTACCACGGTTCTGAGCCGTGACATTGCCTCTCAGGGCATCTACCCCGCTGTGGACCCGCTGGACTCCACCAGCCGTATCCTCAGCCCGGAGGTCGTGGGTCAGGAGCATTATGAAATCGCCCGTGCGGTCCAGAAGGTGTTGCAGCGCTACAAGGAGCTGCAGGACATCATCGCCATCATGGGCATGGACGAGCTGAGCGAGGATGACAAGCGCACCGTCAGCCGCGCCCGCAAGGTGCAGCGCTTCCTGAGCCAGAGCTTCCACGTTGCAGAGCAGTTCACCGGTATGCCCGGCCAGTACGTCCCGCTGAAAGAGACGCTGCGCGGCTTCCGCATGATCCTGAACGGCGAGTGCGACGACCTGCCGAGAGCGCTTCCTGTTCGCAGGCACCATCGACGATGTGTCGCTAAGGCGAAGAAGGGGTAAACCATGACGACCTTTCATCTGACGGTGGTCACACCGGACGCTGCGCCTTTGAGGGGCAGGCCGAGCGTGTGGTCTGCCGCGCCATCGACGGTGACCTTGCCATTCTGGCCAAGCACGGCGACTACTGCACCGCGCTGGGCATGGGCGAGGCCCACATCGTTGATGCCGAGGCAGCCGCCGCCGTGCCGCCTGCATGGGCGGGATGCTCACCGTGCTGGACGGTGAGGTGCGTCTGGTAGCCACCACATGGGAGTGGGCTGAGCAGATCGACCACACCCGCGCCGAGGCCGCAAAAAAGCGCGCCGAAGAGATTCTGGCCCGCAAAGACCTCGACCGCCGCGAGTACGAGATGGCACAGGCCCGCCTCAAGCGCGCGCTGGTGCGCACCTCCATCAAGGAGTAACAGCTGAAACAAAAACCGGAGTCCCCGCGGGGACTCCGGCTTTTGCTGTATCAGAAGCTTTTAGAGCATATTTGCCTTCTCGATGAGGCTGCGGATGTGGTGGGCCAGCATCTCGATGGCGGTGGTGTTCTCGCCGCCGTTGGGGACGATGATGTCAGCGTTGCGCTTGCTGGGCTCAACGAAAGCCTCATGCATGGGCTTGACGGTGGTGAGGTACTGGTTGATGACGCTGTCGAGGGAGCGGCCGCGCTCCTTGACGTCCCGCACCAGACGGCGCAGGATGCGCTCATCGGCATCGGTGTCCACGAAAATTTTGTAGTCGAACATGGCGCACAGCTCCGGCTCCACGAAGGGGAGGATGCCTTCCACGATGAGGACGGGGGCCGGTTCGATGTGCTGGACCTCGTTGCTGCGGTTGTGGTCGGCGTAGTCGTACACCGGGCAGTCGATGGCGCGGCCTGCCTTCAGCTCCTGTAAGTGGTAGATGAGCAGGGCGTTGTCGAAGGCGTCCGGGTGGTCGTAGTTCAGCTTGCAGCGTTCTTCAAAGGGCAGCTCGTCGTGGCGCTTGTAGTAGCTGTCGTGGGAGATGAGACGCACCTCGTCCTCCCCGAAAAGAGCCTTGAGCCGACAGGCCAGTGTGGTCTTGCCGCTGCCGGAGCCGCCTGCGATGCCGATGATCAGATTATTCATGTTCCAAAAACCTCCGCGTGCCGATTGTTGTAGAAAAAATCCCCAGAGTAGGGTATAATATTCTTATCCTACATAATAACACACTTCGCTCTGTTTTGACAGGGCCGAATCTTCGCTGGGAGGCATTTTGATGAAAAAATCGTTCCTGCCCCGTACATCGACCAGACTGAGCGCTGGGTCAATGGCTGCGAGAGCATCAGCAGCGTCATGCTGCTCCAGGCCGTGGGCATCGACATCGACCGGATACCTTCATCGCCCGCGACCTGCCCCACGCTCCTTACTGGGAGCAGGACGGAAAACTCTACGGCCCTGACCCGTGGCAGGTCTACCCCGGCGACCCCACGACCACACCGGCTACGGCTGCTATTCGCCCTGTATCGTCAAGGCCC
>ENA-OQCN01000840-OQCN01000840.1-human-gut-metagenome-genome-assembly--contig:-NODE-840-length-16188-cov-2.216736_pt1 | contig 16188 bp, 12 predicted proteins | sample MGYA00242497_ERZ504576 | MGnify/ENA primary metagenome ERZ504576 (study PRJEB26092, sample SAMD00036296) | human gut metagenome | host: Homo sapiens | study: EMG produced TPA metagenomics assembly of... | reverse complement strand
CAAAAGTCAATGGTTTCCTGACATACGACGGTATGCTCCCGGTGTCATGCCAAGCAATCGTTTAAAAATTTCTAGAAAATATTTTGTCATCCTCATAGCCGACCGCCTGTGCGATCTCCGCAATTGGCAATTGCTTCCAGCAAGCAGCGCACAGCTCTGATCAATTCGAATTTTCTGCAAATATTGAAGTACTGTCATTCCTGTTTCCTGTCGAAACCTGCGACTAATGTAGGACAGACTATAATGATGCGTCTGACAATAATTGGTCAAAACAGCTCGTTCTTTTCCGTTCTTGTGCAGGTAACGAACCAAATCAGATATCATTTCATCTTCATTTGTAATCTTATTATGATCAAAATCGGTATGTTGTAAGATGGTACTTCGCATCATCAGAATTAGAATTTCCTTTAAACGACTGCGAAAAATCTCTTTCCAGCCAAACTCCTTTTTCGAATATTCCATCTGAAGCACACGCAAAAGTTTAAGCACACGGCCATCCTCATCATGAAAAATACGATTTGCGGTCTTCTCCTGCGCAAATGCCTTGCGATAATAGCGAATCATACAAATACGAAGCATTTCGTCAAAAGAACGGCACCCCTCAAGCACATCATCGATCGCTTCTGGAAGAAAAAGACAGTTGATCAGTGTAAAGTCGTTACATTCCTGATAACTATGAACCGCTCCATAATCAATGATAAAATAATCGCCCGTCTTTACCCGTTCCTTTTTTCCCGCCAGATTTTGCCATGCACTCCCTCCAGTAATATAGGCAAGCTCAAAAAAATTGTGATCATGCAATTCCACATCACTTTGCTGAAATGGCATAATATAAACCGGATCCGTACTTTCCTCTGAAAGCTCCTGCAATTTCATCGTATAAAATTTCAAGTCAAATTTACCCCCTAATCTAGTTAAATTTAGGTGTTTTTTATCAGCTTATCATCTGATACAATCGGAGTCAAGAGAAGACAAATTTTTCATTTCAAAGGAGGTATTTTTCTATGAGTTGGAATCCAACATGGATCTGCCCTGCACAGGATCTGGGCGATCCAGCAGCCGTTTTCGGCACATCATTTGTTTCAGAAAGAAAAGTTTCACAGGCAACGCTGACGATAACTGCATTGGGTGTATATGAAGCGAAATTAAATGGTAAGCGTGTCGGTCAATTTGTCATGGCTCCTGGCTGGACAAGCTATCACAAGCGCCTGCAATATCAGGAGTACGATATTACGGATTTGCTGGCAGAAGGCACGAATACGATTGAAGTTACCGTTGGTAAGGGCTGGTACCACGGCCGAATTCCTGGATGGGGTGGCTGTGTCTATCAGGATGAATTGCGCGCGCGCCCATTTGGTTTTGCCGCGCAGATTACGCTTACATTTGAGGATGGCAACACCCAAATTTTGTATACGGATGAGAGTTGGAAGGTTTCGGATGGTCCAGTGCGTTTGTCTGAAATTTATGATGGTGAAATCTATGATGCGACAAAGCTACCTCACTTTGATCAATCGGTTCTTGTTTTTGATGGCCCGACTGATACCTTGATTCCACAACAGGGCGAGGAGGTTCACGAGCAGGAACGCCTTGCCGTAAAGAATCGTTTTGTTACACCAAAGGGTGAAATCGTGCTTGATTTTGGTCAAAATCTGACCGGATATGTGGAATTATCTGTAGATGCAAAGGCTGGCGACTGCGTAGATCTTTCCTTTGCAGAGGTAATGGATAAGGAAGGCAATTTCTATACTGAAAATTATCGTGGTGCAAAAGCGCAATACCACTATATCTGTAAGGACGGTGTACAAACTTGGCATCCAGAGCTTACTTTTTATGGTTTCCGTTATATTCGTGTCAATGCTTTTCCGGGTGGCACCGAAGCCGCAAAGCCAGAAAACTTTACAGCGATTGCCGTTCACTCTGAAATGAAGCGAACTGGATTTTTAAGCAGCTCAAATCCATTATTAAATCAGCTGTTCTCCAATATTATCTGGGGGCAGAAGGATAATTTCTTAGACGTACCAACCGACTGCCCGCAGCGTGATGAACGTCTTGGTTGGACTGGTGATGCACAGGTATTTGTCCGAACCGCCTGCTTAAATTACGATGCCGAAAAATTCTTCACCAAATGGTTAGCCGATTTGGCTGCGGACCAACACGAAGATGGCTATGTAGGCCATGTCATTCCAGATCTTCTTCAGAGTCCGCAGGCTAGCAGCGCATGGGGCGATGCGGTAACGGTTTGCCCATGGCAGGTTTATCTGACTTTTGGCAATCCACAAATTCTGCGCAATCAATACAAGAGCATGAAAAAATGGATTTCCTATATCACAACTACGACCACAACCAAATATTTGTGGACAGGCGGCACCCACTATGGTGACTGGCTAGGTCTTGATGCACCATCTGGCAGCTATAAGGGTTCCAGCAACGAAGATCTTATTGCCTCTGCCTTTTATGCTTACTCAACCAGTCTGGTTATCAAAGCCGGAACGGTATTAGGCGAAGATGTAAGTGAGCTAAAAGAACTTTACGCCAATATTGTTCGCACCTTTCAGGAAACCTGGCCGACTTACAATACACAGACAGAATGCGTATTGGCTGCTCACTTTAAGCTGGCAAAAAATTGTCAGGCAGCAGCCGACCAGTTAGCCGACATGGTACGCACTTGCGGCACAAAGCTTCAGACTGGATTTGTCGGCACTCCATATCTGTTACATGTATTAAGTGACTATGGCCACACCGATCTGGCATGGGATCTGCTTCTTCGCACCAAATATCCGTCCTGGCTGTATCCGGTTACAAAGGGCGCTACCACGATCTGGGAGCACTGGGATGGTATTATGGAAGACGGCAATTTCTGGAGCAAGGATATGAATTCCTACAACCATTATGCATACGGCTCCGTTGCCGACTGGGTATATGGTACTGCCGCCGGTATTCTTACACGCGAGGATGCACCAGGCTACGCAAAAGTTACAATCGCGCCTCATCCAGATACCCGTCTTGACTGGCTACGCGCCGAGTTAGATACTCGTCACGGCCATATCAGCTCCTTCTGGACAAAAGAGGATGATGAGTGGCGTTATGAAATTACGGTACCGGTTGATGCTGATATTATAATTGATGGTGTTTGCCATAGCGTAAAGGCTGGCTCCTATTGTTTCTATAGTGAGCAGTAAAGCGGCATCCACACTTCCATCTCGGAATCTCTGCGCCATGTCTTTCCGGCAGATGCATAATCGATCATGAAAAAATTCCGATTGGTTTGTCTGAATGCGAAATGCACACTGATTTGGAAGCGATATGGATACCTTTTGTGCGGTAAATGTGTCCTCTTTCAAATCGACTGGCGTTCCTTCTTCTCCAAGTCTCTTATCTCGTGCCAATGCAAGCGCACCGTATAAAACAGCCACTTGTTTGCTGCTAGCTGGATCTTCTGGATTTTCCATTCCAGTTACCAGTCGCAGACTCCACTTCATTGAAATCGTGATCTGTCTCCTGCCTTCCATACACGCTTCAGGTGGACAAAGGTACCTGCTGCCTTCTCTGGCAGCTTCTGTACTTCACCATTCACTAGAATCTGCACCGTTTCTACAAAGGAAGGAATGCGAAGAGACAAATCAAATTCAATCTCCTTCTCTGGATTTACAGCAATGGAAATTGCTCCATCTGACGGATATCTTGTCTGAGTGAGAAGTGACACCGCGGTATCGCTTACATTTGCGCGAATACGCCCCGGCAAATACATGCCAATCTCAATTCCATTTTCAATTTCTCTTGCGGCCGCAACTGGCACCAATGCCGTACCGGCCGCACCAATTGCAATGCAGCAGCCACAATACGCTGTACCATCTTCCATGCTTTTAAACCCGCCAACTGCACGTCCACGAATTCCAGAGCGAAGTGGACTGTAGCTGTCAAAAATCTGACCGATACCGTTTCGCTGTTTCGTTGCGTAATCATAAACCTGACGATAAATCACTTCATCAAATGTTGTCTCCGGTCCGCAGGTACTCCCTTGTGTATTGACTGCACCGTAAAGCGCATTAAATGCGGCGCGCTCAAGCTCTTCTAAATACCGCATCTCTCCTGTTTCCTCATATACACGGTACATTAATTTCATCCATGTAACCGTGACACAAGTTTCCAGCATCAGTCCATCGTACTGGGTATTTGTCTGCATCAGCGTTGAATGATTAAACAGCTCATGATGACAACCAGAGCCGCCCACAATTGTTGCCTCTGACTCCAAAAGACGATTTGTAAACCGAATTACAGCCTGCCTCCATTTTTCATTATGCGTTACCTGCGCATAGACAAGAAGTCCCTCAAAGCAGGACATCAGCTCATATGCTTTTACAACTGGATACTGGTACGGAAATAGTTTATCTTCATACGCAGCTTCAAAAATAGAAAAGCCTTTTGCACCGCCCGTCTCTACAATATACTCCGCAAATTTAAGATATTGTGGCTTGGGATCTTTTTGGTAAAGACGTACTACCGGTTCCAGAATGGAGCTTGAGTTGATGCCAAGCCAGTGATCAGACGTCTCGGTAATATTTTTTTGTCCTTTTTCTGGTCCAATGTGCGCAATAATCGCATCAAGATGCCTTCCTGCGGTTTCTAATATGCGTTCTTTTTGCTTTTCATCCCTGCAAATTTCTTCAAAATGAAGCAGGCCAAGCAGGACATATTTTCGACACCACAGATCCCAGCCTTGAAATTCTGCTGCCTTACTGTAAGTAGAAATCCGGCCTTCCTCGTCCTGTGCACTTAACAGATCCAATACGGACTCCTGCAAAATCTGATATAGTTCTTCATCCTTTGTGTATTGCCACGTCTGGCAAGCACCGCGCATCAGCTTTCCCCAATACTCACCTCGCCAACCCAGATCCACATCATCTGGCGTTCCTTTAAACTGTTTTGCTGCAAGCTGCCATAATGAACGATCCTTCAGCTGTCCGTCCTGCACCAAGCGAATCATCTGATCCGTAATGTTTGTATAAGCCTGCTCCATAACTGCCTCCTATGTTTTTACGCTGCCCTTGCTTTAATTGTTTTCACTTTTTTATTCGATTTCATCCATCTCTAATTTCTTTACGTACTCCTTGAAATCAACATAGACACCAGCTGTCCATCCAAGCATCGGCGGCATATGATATTCATTCGTTACATTCAAGGAACCATTCGTCACATTGTATTTTTCCCAAAGTGTACCAGTCTGTGCAAAGATCCGTTCCATCGCATCTATGTATTTATGCGCAATTCGTTTTGCATCCTCCGGTAGCCATACCGCTCAAGCGCATGAACCATTATGTATTGAAGTGGTGCCCAGCCGTTTGGATAATCCCACTGATACGGGGTCTTGCGAACGCCTTTCTCGCAAGTACTAATTCCATATGGATATTCCAGACGATGCAAATTTTCGACGGTCTTTTTTGCCTGTTCCGTCGTCGCCACACCTGCCCAGAGTGGATAAAAGGATGCTACTGAAAAAATCGGACTATGTTCCTGTCGAACCACATTATAGTCTAAATATACATTTCCGTCAAACAGATACTGTTCCATTCGCTGTCTGCGAAGCAATGCTGCCTGTTTCCACTCTTTTTCTTCCTTTTTTCCAAGTACCTCTGCAAAATAGGCCATATTCATTTCATTTCGATACAAAATGCTGTTTAAATCCACATAAGCACATTCTATCTGATGCATCTCACATCGCGGCGAAAAATCCCAGCCACTCTCTGCATCTGCCATAATATTTTCTGCTATTTTTTCTCTCGTAAAGCCTGAAAAATCGAGTCCCGAAAGCCGCTTTGACACTTCAATTCCCATATCGGTATTTTCTGGTGTCACAAAAAAACCATATCGGTTTAGACCACATGGAAGGCTTCGCTCCCTCATCCAAAACTGATATTCTTTTTTTAAGCTATCATAAGCAGAACGCAGCCACACTGGATCTTTGTAGATCTGGTAGAGTTGGAAAACAAGTTCACACAGAAACGGTGGCTGTGAGCGCCCCATCAGCACACCAGCATTTCCATTTGGCATGTAACCATAACAGTCAATCAGATAGAGCATGTCATCCACGGTGCTCTTAACGAGTTCTTCCTTTCCATGTACGAAACATTCCCTGTGCCGTAAAAAGCTGTCCCAATAAAATAGGTTGCAAAAGCCGCCCTCTATGCTCGGCACAAAATACCGATACGGAAGTCCAATGTTTCCATTGTCGTCTTCTCTTGCCAGTCTGGCTGTTTTGTCCCAATTTTCTTTGATATAATTTTCAAGTTCCATTGTGTATCCTTTCACTGAATCAAAATAACCGGACTATTTTTGTTCATTTTTTGCGAGTTTTTTATTTTTTGCAAGTTTTTCCATTACAGGCATTCTTATAAGTACCTTACAGATATTCATCGCACTTCTTTGCAGTTCTCCTATTGTAAGCTTACTCTTCACAGGCGCGTCTTCTGAAAGTGCCTCAGGCAAATTATCGTGATTGGTATTCGTAAGTGAATCATCCGTCACCATATACAAATCGTTTTGGCTGCGAATCATCGCCGCCATTTCCTGTTTGCTGCTTTCTTTGCCTTCTTCGTTTCCTTTTGCCCACCAGTCAGACATAACAAGACCATCATAGCCCCATTCGTCTCTTAGAATTGTCGTCAGCAGGTCATAATTGCTGGCTGCCCACAGTCCATTGATTGCACCATACATGGACATGATGCAATAAGCACCACCTTCCTTCACCGCAATTCAAAGCCTTTTAAATATAGCTCTCGCAATGCTCGTTCCGATACGACTGCGTCAATATCCGTTCGATGAAACTCCTGATTATTGCAGGCAAAGTGCTTGATCGTTCCTGTGGTTCCACTCTTGTGCAGTCCTTTTAACTGCGCCGCTGCTATTTTTCCTGTCAGGTAAGGATCCTCCGAAAAATATTCAAAATTTCGTCCGTTTAATGGATTTCGGTGCAAATTCATGCCTGATCCTAACAGGGTATCAATGCCATTTTCCAAGAGTTCCTGGCCAAGCATGGAAAATAATTCTTCCATGAGTGTTTCATTAAAGGAGCAGGCAAGACAAGTGCCATTCGGAAGCGAAAAGGCCTGTGTCCCGCAATCCATGCGAATCCCGCTAGGGCCATCTGCGCAGCCTGCAACTGGAATACCAAATGCATGAAGTGCCGGTGTTACACCGCCAAATGCACCAGCAATACCCGGCGTTGCCTTCGGCGAATTCATTCCCTCTGCTCTTACCAGACACATCAGCTCATCTGCTGAAAGCTGAGCGATAAATGCCTCCATCGACACACGTCCTTCTGCGACATCCAACAACTGATAGCCTTTATTCCCGATATACGACAGCGTTTCTGGCAGATTGTTTTGCATTCGTTCCTGTAAGGAATACCTCCTGTTTTGTGCTTTTACAAAGCCTGCTTTGACAATATCATCTGTAATTTCAGGATGCAGACACTCCAACTCCTCTACCGGAGCAAGTGCTTGCTTTAACCGCTGCAGTACCACATCTGATTTTAACTCAAAGCTTCCCGCAAATGCAGCACTTCGCACATCCGATCCCAAATAAAAGCGATAGCAGCCCTGTTCCAGGACATAGCAAAATTCAGTATTTTCCAATTTTGTATTCTTCTGCTTCGTGTTCTTCGATTGCAAGAGGTCGTCATTCTGACAGGAACCATCATCATAAGAAGCGATCCAGTACGTCTCACAGGAAATCGTAAGCATCTGTTCTTCTCCTGGCATTAACTTTTTTGTCTTGACAAATCCACATAAACTACGAAACGGCTTTCCAAGACATCCCTGAGGTGCCTGACAATACAGCTGCACAACTTCCTTTCCGGAGCTTGATCCAGTATTGCGTACCTGAACCTGAACCGTTACACGATTGTTTTCATAACAAAATGAGTCCACTTTTATTTCAAATGTCGTATAGGATAAACCAAAACCAAATGGATAAAGAACCTTCTCTTTTGCGAATGTCTCAAAATACCGATAGCCCACATAAATATCCTCACAGTAGGCATTTTTTGCACCATCCCAAAATGAGCAGTCGAAGGATAGTCGTAAATGGATTCTGCAATGGTATCAGTAAGCTTTCCAGACGGATTGACAATTCCTGTCAGTACATCAACTACAGCATTGCCGCCTTCCTGTCCGCCCTGCCATACATAGCAGACTGCTGCTGGATCGTATTTTTTTACAAAACGCATGTCACAGATATTTCCTGTATTGAACAGCACAACAGATCGTTTAAAATGACGACTTACCAGTGCTATCATTTTTTCTTCTTCCTGCGTTAGCAAAAAGCTTCCCTCTGTTGCGGAGTTATCCTGATCCTCTCCTGCCGTGCGCCCAATCATAATGAGCGCTGCATCGTTTCTTTTGCTTGCCTGTACAACTACCGTCTCTTCAAGCGGCATTTCCTTCTGATTCCAAGCTTCCGTTCCCCACTGACTTCTCTTTTCTAGCGGATGTTTTGTAATCCATTCCTCATAAACACCCATAACTTCTCTGTCTAATGCCAGTCCGCCTTCAGCATTTTCCTTTGCTTTTAACGCATCCAGAATGCTAACTTCATACGCGGTGTTGACCATTCCGCCTGAACCATTTCCACTTTTATAATAATGAAACTGATTGATACCAAACACGGCAATGCGATCCCCTCTGTTTAGAGGAAGCGCCTCTCTGTCATTTTTTAACAGTACAATGCCTTCTGCGGCTGCCTGTCTGGCACAAGCAGCATATTTTTTCTGATCCAAATGATCTTCCATCCTATCTTTTCCCCTTTCCATAGCAATTCAAAAAATATTGTCTCAGTCTGATGAATTGGATTGGACGCATTATTTTAAAGAGTTGCTTTCAAACCATATTGATGCGATATCCACCGTTTCTCTTGTCTGTGGCAGCTCCAAATCAAATTCCGTCACCGTTCCTGTATAACCATCTACGCCAGACAGATCAATTGAGATCGTCACAAAACCGTCCTCGGACGCAGCAGCCTCTGCCTTATATTCAGACAATTTGCATTCAATTCTGCCCTGACCAATTTGAATATTATCGGTCTCATTGTCTGTCTGATCGCTCGTTGTATTGTTTGTCTTATCTTCTGTCGCAAATACAACTGCGAGCTGTTGAGTTTCATATACATCCTTCCATTTCAGACGAAGCTTTAATACATTCTGTTTTTCGCAGTCCATGGTCGGCTTTTTCAGCGTAAGACTCGGCTGATACCCGCCATCCGAAAGTCTTGATGGCAGCAACTCCAGATAATCTATGCCATATCCTACATTGGCATTCTTTGCACTCCATCCCCACATCTGAAAGCCCGATTTCTGAGAAAAGTTTCCAACCGTATCAAAGATCCATAAAAAGTTATTCCCATCACTGGCTGATTTTGATGCAGCAGAAAATAACGTCTTCTCTGGTGTGTCAATCACATAATCTTGTCCATCTTTCACACAAGGAAAACCGAGTACCTTTGCAAGACCTTCTACTGGAAGCATTGGGATTCCGCACTTCATATATACGGTTCCACCAAGAGATTTTTCTTCTCCATTTACCAGTGCAATGTCTTTTCCTGCCTCAAAACGATACGATTTTTGATTGCGATACAGCATAAGTGCCTGATTTTCCTGATCCCATTCATAATAGGTATACAGATAATATGAAATCAGACTTCTGCTGGCTCAAACGGAAAATAGTCGACACCATCCACAGTTTCCATCTGAATTTTATTTTCCAATTTAAAGCCATTCACTCGAAGACCTGGAAGATCTTGTGCCAACTCTAGTGTAATGGATTTTATCGTACAGATTAAATCATTTCCATCTATCGGATCCAGACGAAGTTTCGTGATGTTTCCATACCAGTTTGTATACTCGGACATTGGAAATACATAATCTGTTTCCTCATCGGTCTCGGAATAAAATTTGATCGAATTTCCTTCTGTGAGACTGCCGCCATTGACCGCATAATACAACTGAATGTATTCGCCTTTTGGCACCTTTGCTCGGACACGAATATTTATTACATCATCGGCAGTGAGTCCTCATACATGGCCGGCAAAAAGGTCAGCGTGCCATCTGGATTCTCACCTGTCTCCATTTGAATGCCATCCTTTGAAGTGGTGATTTTTCCTTTGAAATTTGCAGGTTTTAAATACGTTTCATACGCATTGGCATCGTTCAAAAAATCAAAGATTCTCACATTTTCACTTCCAGACGTTTCATAGGTACCATCGTCCCGAAGCACTCTTTTATCCTGCGGGTATGCATGACCAATCTGCGCCAACTGCGTATCATCTGGCACTATATCTTCATGCTTTTCACCTTTTGTATAAATCTCTCGCACGGCATCCAGATAGCCAAAGCCCTGATTCTTCTCACATGGCATCAAATAGGTACCTTCGCCATACTCATTCCAACTAGAAAGCATCACAAAATTCGTTGCCCAATCTGGTGCATCCATTTCCTTTAAGTAGGTATCTCTTACCCATTCATTCGTCTTCTTAAAATCGACTGCTGTCATCACAGGTTCTTACTCCATGCCAACCAATCGCATTAAAGCCAGAGCTTACCGTTGGTATCGTATAGACATCGTTATCCTCTTTTGCTTTTCGATTTAAATTTACATTTGCCTCATAATAGCAGCCTTGTTGTCCCCAGTTATAGGCATACCAACCGTCAAAACCATACGCCACACTGCCTTCTGTCCGATAGCTATTACAGTCTAAGATAATCGCACCGTCAAAGCCAAGCTTTTTTACTTCTTCGCGCAGATAATCAAATTCAGCTTTTAAGCCCGTACCAAATTTACTGATCAGCGAATCGGCTCCAAATACCGCAAACACCACCTTATTCTTCAATGGTCATATAACTCGGATTAGAAAAATAATACTCCATCCAATATGGGACAAAGTAATTGCGAAACGCATCACTGTCCACTGGAGTTGCACCATTCGCTGCCTCCCAGATCAGGCAAAACTTCATTTTATCCTTGTTCTTCGCATGCAAAAATCCATTATCTAGTGCAGTGATATCCCAAGCCTGCTTGATCGGCTTATCGGATTCTCTTCCCAGCCAGCAAAATGCCTGAAAATCAATGCCATGCTCTGCCAAAAATTTGATCTCCCAATCAGAAGTCTGAGGCTGTCCCTCATCGTAATAGCCAAGAACTGGCCGAATATCTTCATATGGTGTGATGGTCGCCCAGCCTGTATGCTCTCCATTTCTCCACAGGGAACACACATTTATACCAATGATATAGTCATCGGCTCCTTCTGGGATTGTCACAGCTTCCATCTCGTAATCCACTAACTGATTGACCCGAATATCATCTAAGGAAATCTTCGTATTCCCTGTATTTTCAAAATGGATTCTATTTACAAAATCAGTCTGTGTCAAAAAATCTATCTGTGCAATTTCCTTCTGGTTGATCTTTATTACCGCACTCTGACTTCCATATCGGCTTCCACCCGAATATGATACCACATCTGGTCTGTATATTCTTTAAGCATCTGCGTTCCATTATAAAAACTGCCATCCTTTGCCGTAAGCTGCACCACAGGCATATCACCCGCAAGCAGTGTATAGACACCATCACTTCCTTCTGGAAGATACGTATAAAAGCTAAAATTCACTTTGCTGCCCAGTGCGTCAAAACTTCTTCCAGTTTCTACACCCTCTGGAAGAATCAGATGCTGATCCTCCGCGGATAGTTTTTCTGCATTGTCCAGTGTCACACTGACCTGACTTACCGGATTGTCAAAGCTTTCATACACCTCATAATTTGCTTCCACATAGCCGCCCATTACTTGTGTTTCATTTAGTGTCTCATCTAGTGTCTCAAAAGCCAGATATCGCACACGATCTCCCGTAAGTGGATATGTTCCGCACTCAATATTGTTAATATAAGTAGTCGAAGTTCTTCGATCCAAATCCACAATCACACGAAAAACCACATCATATGGGTCTTGAAAATAATCATCCAAAAGCTTTGTCAGACTTCCATCTGGATTCTGGATCCAGATGGTGTTTTCCTTTGTCACCAGATAATAAACAGGGGTTCCTTCTTCGTCGCACAAATCTAACACATTTCCATTGAAATTGTACAGATACTTTACTTGAAACTGAAGATCAATCTTACCTTCGGTTACGGTATTAAAATATCGAATCAATCTGGAATGCTCATTTTCCATCACATCGCTCACACCATTATTGGAAAAATCCGTCTTGGGCTTTCCTGCACGGTTGTCAATCTCCCAGCCCGACTCAATTCCTTCCTTTGCACCGGAATTGTCCAGATAATCGGCGAAACACAACTCATACGCCTGTCTGGGAGTCCAAATAAAGAATTCGGAATCTGCTGTTTCCTTGTTCTTTTTTACTGCTTCGTTATTTTCTGTTGTTTCTGCTATTTTCATCGTCTCTTTCTCTGGTTCGTTTTGAGAGCCATTCGAGACAGCCGCTCCCATGAGAACACCTGCTGTCATGCACACAATTGATGCAAACTTTTTGTATTTTGCCATTCTGCCTCCTTCCTGTCGTTATCCTTTTACTGCACCGAGCAGCATACCACTGGTGAAATATTTCTGTAGTAAACGGATAAACGAGAGATTGGTACCATTGCCACGATAATTTTTGCTGCATTCATCGTCTTATCCGAGGTCTCTGCTAATGCAATAATTTCCTCATAAGACATCGTCGTGTAATCAAGTCGAATATTCAAGTTATAAATATAAGTCTGCAGTGGCTGCTTTGCAGAATCATTGATGTACAAAAAGTCCATCAAAGTAGGAATTCCAATGACCCACAAACTGGAATAAGAACAGGCAGGCCAGTGATGGCACACACAGCGGAACGTAAATTCGGAATAAAATCTGTAACGGATTTGCACCATCAATTGTTGCAGCCTCATTCACTCATACGGCACATTTCTAAAAAAGTTCATCATCAAAATCATGTTCCAGATTGGAAGCGCGCCCGGCAGAATCATAGACCAGAAGCTGTTGAACAGATGATACTGACGCATCAACACGTAGGATGGAATCAGACCACCGTTAAACATCATATTTACCAGAAAGAACCACTTAAAGAAACGTCCCTCTGGGAATTTTTTGTGCGGCACACACAGCGGATATGCAGTCATTACTAACATCAACATATTAAGGGAACAACCCACAACAACTCGCTTAATGGATACCCACATTGAACTAAAGAAAACACTGTCCTCCAAAATCTTGCTGTATGATTTCAGATTAAAGCCCATCGGAATCAGCCATACGCGTCCTGCGTCAACATAAACTCTGTCACTAAAGGATAAAATCAGTGTATACCACATCGGATAAAAGCAAAGCATTGCCATCACAATCAATACAACGACAATCACAACATGCCCTGCAGTCAGTTTTCTTTTTCGCATAACAGTACTCCTCCTTAAAAGATCTTGTAATCAGCAAATTTGTCTGCTGCCCAGTATGCAATAATCGTAAGAAGATTGCAATCACACTTTTAAACAGACCAACTGCAGTACCAACACCATAATTCATACTGATCAAGCCCTGACGATACACCCATGTATCCAAAATATCACCAGTCGACATAACAAGTGTATTGTACATATTAAAGATCTGGTCAAAACCTGCATTTAAGATGCCACCCAGACTCAACACAGCATTTAATACAATGACATTTCGGATACCTGGAAGGGTTACATGAATTGTCTGCTTCCATCTGCTTGCACCATCCATTTCTGCGGCCTCATACAGACCCTGATCAACCGCCGTCAATGCAGCCAGATAAATAATTGCACTCCATCCGAATTCCTTCATCGTCTCGGTTATGATCATACTGCCGGGAAGATTGATGCGGTACCCAAAATAGAAACATGAACACCTGCCTCACTCAATGCCGACTCAATCAAACCATTCGTTCCAATTACATATTTTAATACAGTTGCAAAAATAACCCATGATACAAAATGAGGCAAATACGTAATTGTCTGAATTGTTTTCTTTAATTTCATATTGCGCACTTCATTGATCATCAGCGCAAAAACAATCGCGATTACCTGTCCTGCTACAATCTTTCCGATCGCCATTACAAGTGTATTTCGGATAATGCGCCATGCATCTGGCTGACGAAAGAAGACTTCAAAATTATCAAATCCAACCCATTCCGAACCAAACCAGCCTTTCACCGGAATAAAATCCTGAAATGCGGCAAGAATTCCCGGCCATGTACGAGTATTAAACAAGAAGACAAATATTGTACCCGGAAGTATAAGAAGCCAATAATAAACGCGGTCCGGTATTCTGAATGTTTTTGTGCTTTTCTTTTTCTCCATAACGCTCCCTCCAACGTCAAATGCTGCCATTTTTTCTTTCTGACAAGCAAAAAAGGAAAAATGGCAGCATCTGTTACATTTATTTTTTATTTACCAAGTAATTCCTGAACTTCTGCGGTGATCTCTGCTCCACCCTGAGCAAGATACTCTTCCACAAAGCTGTCAAAGTATTCTGGAATTGTCTTTCCATCGGTATCACCCATGATCATCTTAACATATGCATCGGACTCGAGTGTTCCAAGGAAGCTGCCGTACTTTCTCATGCTGTCTGTCGTACCCTGGAAAACCGTACCAACAGGAGTCGGATTTGCTTTTGCCAGTGCGCCAATACCAACGGTACAAGCTACATAATTGTTGTAAGTGGTAACTGCATCGCTATCTCCTACTGTAACCTCTCTTGGGCTCTTTCCTTCCTGAATCGCATCGTTTACAGCCGGACCATACTGCAATACCAGTGTGTACTGGTCATTTGCGCCTTCAATCAGGCCATCTGTCTGCTCCTGAATAAATGCTCTCATCTCATCAACATCTGCAAACTCATGATTTAATGCCTTCTCAATAACCTGATCCATCGGCTTTGTTAAAACGGATGGTGCGGTAGAGGTATTCATTGGGCTGAAGCAGTTGTTTGCCTCATAGGAGATACCATCAAAGCCAGATGCCTCAGTATCAATGTCATAGCCCTTTGTCAGCATATCGTATGCATAGACAAATGCTTCTGGATGCTCAAAGCCTTCTCTTACGACAAATACACTTCGCACTGGGTTTCCGGCTGCGGAACGAATCTCACCGCCTTCTTCTCCCGGAAGTACATATGCGCTCCACTCTGCTTCCTGATTTAGACTAATATTTGCACTGAGTGCATCCCAGCATCCCCACCATGGTGAGAAGACAATTCCAGCCTTGTCCTCTCCGATTACCTGCTTGATGGTATCTGCTTCCCACGTGGCAAAGTCAGATGGAATAATGCCCTTCTGGTACCAATCATTTAATAATACCAATGCATCTTTTGCGCCATCCATAAGAGAACCATAAATGACTGTGCCATCCTCCTGCTTCTGCCAAAGTCCCGGAGCAGCTCCGCCGACATTTAAGAACAGATCACATAAGTTTCCACTACCGCCGTAGGAAGCACCAAAGTTTGAAAGCGTTGCAATACCATAGGTATCATCCTCTCCATTGCCGTCCAGATCGCTTTGCATAAAAGCTAATGCAATTTCTTCCAAATCGGCATAAGACTTTGGCTCCTCTAATCCAAGCTTTTCCATCCAATCCTTACGAATCCATACGAGTGGAGAGCCATCAAAGTTCATGGATACCTGCGGAATTCCGTAGATTCTTCCATCAATTTTTAATGTATCCAGTGCCAGATTATCGCCCATTGCATACAGACTTTGAAGACTTGGATGATCGCCCTCTAACAGTTCATCTGTCAAATCCGCAATCAGTCCACTCTTTACTAACGTGTAATACTGATTCATGTCAACTTCCATCAGATCTGGGATTTCTCCACTGGCAATTGTCACATTCTGCTTCTGTGTATACGCATCACCACTTGCCGACCACAGCGTTTTTGGAACCAGACCACTCTTAAGCTCAAACATCCACACACGGTCATTGTCATCAATTGTCATTCCTTCCGGTACATCAAAACCAGATGTATTTACAATTCTTGTAAATTCCAATCCGTCAAAACGCTTATACTGCGGTCCGCTGTAATCCTCACTAGTATCAATCTTCCATCCGTCTCCAAATGTCAGCTCCGATAAATCCGTTGTCGCCTCATCCGCAAAACGCCATTGAAACCATTCCTGCTGTCATAGCAGAAGCC
>ENA-OQCN01000839-OQCN01000839.1-human-gut-metagenome-genome-assembly--contig:-NODE-839-length-16189-cov-4.186714_pt1 | contig 16189 bp, 19 predicted proteins | sample MGYA00242497_ERZ504576 | MGnify/ENA primary metagenome ERZ504576 (study PRJEB26092, sample SAMD00036296) | human gut metagenome | host: Homo sapiens | study: EMG produced TPA metagenomics assembly of... | reverse complement strand
AATCCTCTCGTGAGGTTTCTGTGACATTTGGATGCTACACTAAGAATGAAGGAGTGTGATATAATGCGAATTTTAGTAGTCGAGGATGACCGACTTTTGAATAATACCTTGTGCTATAACCTGGATGCTGCGGGCTATGCCGTGGACTCTGCATTGACAAAATCAGCAGCCAGCAACTTTCTGACCAAGCAGGACTATGACCTGATCGTGCTGGATGTAAACCTGCCGGATGGGAATGGCTTTGATTTCTGCCGGGAGGTAAAGGAGCGCCGGCCGGATACAGCGGTGATCTTCCTGACCGCAAATGATATGGAGAGCGATATGCTCAAAGGATATGAGCTGGGCGCAGAAGACTATGTGACCAAGCCATTTCCCATGAGTGTCTTTCAAAAAAAGCTGTCCGTGGTATTGGGGCGGGTGGCGAAACAGTCTGGAGGCGATTGCTATGAGGATGGCGCACTATCCATCAATTTCTCGGAGATGACTGCTTCCCTGTCCGGTAAGCCGCTGGTGTTCACTCCATTGGAATACCGGCTGTTGAAAATCATGACCAAAAACCCGCAGAATGTTTTGACCAGACAGGTGCTGCTTGAAAAGCTGTGGGATGCCGATGGGAACTTTGTGGATGAACACGCCCTGACTGCGGCCATCAGCCGGGTGCGGAACAAAATTGAAACGGAGGGCCGCCAGTACATCAAGACGGTGTACGGCATGGGCTATATGTGGATTGGAGGGGCACCGAAATGAATATGCGAAAACTCTCCATCAACAAAGCCTGCATCCTTTTGGGAACGCTTCTGCTGCTGGCAGTTGGTGCAGTCTGCACCGCTGTTTATCTGCTGACTCAGAATATAACCGCTGTCCGGTGTGTGTTCCTGTTCAGTCTCTTTGTACTGCTCTGCGTTATCTTCTTTGTGTCCCTGATCCGCCGGAAGCTGGTCCGGTTCTCCGATGCCTTTTGTGGTCAGATGGATGATATGCTCTCCGGGGATATGCAGCCGAAGCAGACGGTCGAGGAAGAAAGCCTGTTCTATAAAATCAACTACCGGCTGGGGCGGCTGTACGAGGTCATGCAGGAAAATAAAAACAGCATCGCAAAGGAACGGGCTGACCTGCAAGAGCTGATCTCCGACATTTCTCATCAGGTCAAGACCCCGATTGCCAACTTGAAGATGATCAACAACACGCTGCTTGAAAACGAGGTTCCCCCGCAGAAGCAAAAGGAATTTCTGACAGCCCAGGCCAGCCAACTTGATAAGCTGGACTTCCTCATGCAAGCCATGATTAAAACCTCCCGCCTGGAAACGGGAGTCATTTCGCTAGAGCAAAAACAGCAGCCGGTTTATGATACCCTTGCCGCTGCCCTGGGCGGGATTTTGCTCAATGCCGAAAAGAAACAAATAGATGTGCAGGTGGAATGCCCGGAGTATTTGGATGCGCGCCATGATAGAAAATGGACAAGCGAAGCCCTGTTCAACATTCTGGATAATGCTGTGAAATACACCCCGGCAGGCGGGCAGATCCGTGTGTCGGTGGAAGGCTGGGAAATGTATGTGAAGATCGACATTGCAGATACCGGCATTGGCATCACAGAACAGCACCAAGGACGATTTTTAAGCGGTTTTACCGGGAAGATGCGGTGCATGATGTGGATGGTATTGGGATCGGCCTGTATCTTGCCCGCGAGATCGTGACCTTGCAGGGCGGCTATATCCGGGTGGTATCGGAAGTTGGGAAAGGCTCAACCTTTTCTGTTTTCCTGCTCCGAAAGTAGCGCCGACACGCCCCAAAAATTGAAATGTCACAGACTTGTGACATTTGGGGCCGAATTTAGCGGAAATTTTTTGTGGCTCATGACATTTCTGTGAGGTTTGGTCGTTACAATGAGTTTATCAAAAAGAAGGATGGTGTTCTTTATGAGCATTTTGCAAGCGACTGAACTGAAAAAATATTATGGCACAGAGCCGAACATTACCAGAGCCTTGGATGGTGTGACCCTCTCCATAGAAAAGGGCGAATTTGTAGCCATCGTGGGAACCTCCGGCAGCGGTAAATCCACGCTGCTGAACATGATAGGCGGATTGGATGTGCCCACCTCCGGCCAGGTGGTCGTGGATGGCAAGGAGCTGTCCAAACTCAAAGACGAGGAACTGACCGTTTTCCGCAGAAGAAAGATCGGCTTTATCTTCCAGAACTACAATCTGGTGCCGGTGCTGAATGTCTACGAAAACATCGTGCTGCCTGTGGAGCTGGACGGAAACAAGGTAGACAAGAAGTTTATGAAAGAAGTCGTTCAGATGCTGGGGCTGGAGGATAAGCTGAACAATATGCCCAATAACCTTTCCGGCGGCCAGCAGCAGCGCGTAGCCATTGCCCGCGCTTTGGTGTCAAAGCCTGCAATCGTCCTGGCTGATGAACCGACTGGCAATCTGGACAGCAAGACCAGCGCCGATGTGCTGGGGCTTCTGAAAACCACAAGCCAGAAATTCCATCAGACCCTCGTGATGATTACCCATAACAGTGAGATCGCCCAGCTTGCCGACCGCATCATTCGGATCGAGGATGGTAAGATCGTGCAGTAAAGGGGGCAGGACTATGAATGACATTCTATTTGGCAATAACAACAAGGCTGTCATCAAAAAGCTGGCGAACCGCAGCTTCCGCAGCAACAAAATGCGGAATGTGATTGCGGTCATTGCGATTGCCCTGACAACCTTTCTCTTTACAGCAGTCCTGACCATTGGTATGGGAGCCAAGGGAACGCTGGAATACAATATGGCAAAGATGATCGGCACTGGTGCGGATGCGCTGGTACAGGGCCTTTCCGAAGAACAATTCCAGCAGTTAAAAGAAAACTCCATGTTTGAAAAGGTAGGTTGTTGGGTTCCCATTGAGATCATGACCAACACCAACCGGATGGTTGCGGAAATTGATTACGCAGATCAGCCTCAGTTGGAGCTTCGGATGCAGACACCGCGCACAGGTTCTGCGCCCCAAAAAGCAAATGAGGTTTTGGTTTCTGCCAATATACTGAAGGATCTGAACATCGAAGAAAAAATTGGGGCAGAAATTCCTATCGAATTTAAGAATCGTCAAAGCGGCCAGATGTATCATTTTGATATGATTGTATCCGGTATTTACGACACACCAAACGAAAAATCGGAATCAGTCATTGTTTCCAAAGCCTTCATGGAAGAAAATCCGGAGATGATGCGCGAAATTGCCCAAGGGCGTGAGGGCTGTGGCATTTATGATGCTGATGTGATTATGCGGGATAGCTCCATGGTAAAGGAGCGTATCTCGGAGTTTGTCCGCAGCATTGGCGGTAATCCAGACGATAGAAGTGCTGAGAATTATGTCCGTGTAGCCCCCAACACTTTCCTTTCCAACAACAGCGGCGGCTCTATCATGTGGCTGGTAGCAGGTGTATTTGGCGTCCTATTCATGTTCTGTGGGTATCTGCTGATCTACAATGTATTCGAGATTGCAGTTACCAACGATATTCGGCAGTATGGCTGCTACGGACGGTGGGGACTACTTCCCAGCAGATCAAGCGTTTGGTCAACCGGCAGGCGCTGTACCTGTTCCTGATTGGAACACCATTTGGCCTGCTTTTTGGCATCCTGCTCGGACGCAGTATTCTGCCTGCGGCACTCCAGATGTTTGCTGCCGACTATAGTGGTAAAAACATTGAGGTCAGCACACTTCCATATTTGGGTATCATCGTAGGTGCGATCCTGTTCTCAGGACTTACAGTTTATATTAGTACCAGAAAGTCGGTGAAGAAAGCCTCCCGTGTGTCACCTATCGAGGCTATCCGCTATGTAGAACAGGATACGGTTTCCATAAAACGGAAAAAGACAAATACTGGAGCAGTTATTCCTCGCATGGCGAAGGCCAACCTCCAGCGCAATAAGCGCCGGACGGTCTTTATTGTGATTTCCCTGACTTTGAGCATCGTCCTCCTGAACTCGGTATTTATCTTCAGCGGCAGCTTGATGAAGCTACTTATGTACAAAAACAGACCCGAAGTGACTTTGCGGTTTATAACCCAGACATTCAAGCCGCATGGGGAGATGAATTTGGGCATAGCTGTACTGTTTCAGAAAAATCGGTAGAGGAAATTGAACAGCAGCCAGGTGTAATGAACGAAGTCCGCCTATACCGTAATACTTTTGAGGATGATCATATTGCCTGTGATTGGGGTCCTTCTTTCTCGATTGACAATACAAATAAATATGCCTATGTACTTCCTGATTCATTAAATCTCGGCTGGACTGAGGATGGAGAGGATTATGCTGCGTTGACTGCGGATAACCTTCCTCTTGGGAATGTGTATGGCTTCTCTGAAAATCTCCTGAACAAGATGGACATCATTGAGGGTGAAAGCGATGTGTCTGTCCTGAAAGAAAAACTCTGGAATGGTAACAATGTAATTTTAGTAAGCCACTATGACGATAAGGGAAACTTAAGCGGTGGTGCGGATAATATCTATTATTTTGGCCTGTCGGTTGGAGACACCATTCAATTTTATGAAAATGGAGCTCCGACTGAGGAGTTTACAGTGATTGCAAAGGCTGCTGTTACGAGCAATGAAATGACTTTGACTGGCGGTGGCGATAATATTACGACAGATGTTGGTGGACCAAAGATCTATATGTCAGAAAATAAGTTCAAAGAGATTTATGAAACCCCTACCTTGTACGGTTTCCTCTTTGATGTAGAGGAACAGTATCAGCAGGATATGGAGAACTATCTGATGCGGGACACCGATGTTTCCTATAATTCTATTACAACGCTGAAAGCTGATGTTTTAGGCATTAAAAATGTTGTCCTGCTGGTTGGCGGAATGATAGGTGCTGTATTTGCTTTGGTGGGCCTGATCAACTTCATCAATCTGGTTATGACCAATATCGTTACCCGCCGTCATGAGTTTGCCACTATGCAGAGCATTGGTATGACGAACCGGCAGCTCCGAAAAATGATGATTTCGGAAAGTTTCTCCTATGTGCTTCTGGCAGGGATTGTCGGCACATTAGTTGCGGCGACACTTGGCATGACATTGCTAAGAGCATTTGTAGAAAACGGTCCTACCAGTATGATGATGACATTCCAGATAACCTTGTTGCCTGCGCTGATTATGCTGGTTCTCTTTCTGGTACTGGCGTTTATCGTTCCGGTTGTTGCACTCCGACTCCTTAACAATCGGAGTGTCGTAGAGCGGCTTCGGGTAAATGAATAACAGGCGCAGCCATATCAAGTGAATACTTCCTGCGCCGTCGTATGCGGCTGTGGGACGCGGAAAACCGGGGGATTTTTCTCCCGGTTTTTCAAATGTCACGAACTTGTGACATTTGGGGCCGAATTTAGCGGAAATTTTTTGTGGCTCGTGACATTTCTGTGAGGTTTGTTCGTTACAATGGGTCTAAGTTAAAGAAAGGATGGTGTTCTCTATGAGCATTTTTGCAAACGACTGAACTGAAAAAATACTACGGCACAAAGCCGAATATCACAAAGGCCCTGGATGGTGTGAACCTCTCTGTTGAGCAGGGGGAATTTGTAGCGATTGTTGGAACCTCCGGCAGCGGCAAATCCACTCTGCTGAACATGATCGGCGGGCTGGATGTGCCTACCTCCGGCAAGGTCATTGTGGATGGGCGCGACCTCTCTACATTGAAAGATGAGCAGCTTACCATTTTCCGCAGGAGAAAAATCGGCTTCATCTTCCAGAACTACAATCTGGTACCAGTGCTAAATGTCTACGAAAACATCGTGTTGCCCGTAGAACTGGACGGAAACAAGGTAGACAAGAAGTTTATGAAAGAAGTGGTGCGGATGCTGGGGCTGGAGGATAAGCTGAACAATATGCCCAGCAATCTCTCCGGCGGCCAGCAGCAGCGTGTAGCCATCGCCCGCGCTCTGGTATCGAAGCCTGCTATCGTTCTGGCTGACGAGCCTACCGGCAATCTGGATAGTATGACCAGCAGCGATGTGCTGAGCCTGCTGAAAGTTACCAGCACAAAATTCCACCAGACCCTCGTAATGATTACCCATAATAATGAGATCGCTCAGCTTGCCGACCGCATTATTCGGATCGAGGATGGTAAGATCGTGCAGTAAGGGGGTGGGACTATGAATGATATTTTATTTGGCAACAATAATTCCAAAGTAATTACCAAGCTATCCAAACGCTATTTCAAGAAGAATAAGGTACGCAATCTGGCTGCGCTGCTGGCAATTATCCTGACTGCTTTCCTATTTACCTCTATCACTTCCCTGGCGTTCAATATGGCGTCCTCCATCCAGCTATCCCTGCAAATGCAGAAAGGCAGCAAGGCGGATGGCACTTTGGGGTATATGACGGAGGAACAATACGAGCAGCTTGTAAACAGCGATTTTGTGGAGCAGGCAGGTCACCGGCGTATCATTGGCTATGCAAGCAATACTTCCAGCCATTCCATTGAGATCAATTATGCGGACAGTGTGCAGCAGGAGCTGACCTTCTGTGTGCCTACCCACGGAGCTGCACCGGAGAAAGCGAATGAGATCGCCACTACGGATTTGGCGCTGAAGGCGCTGGGTGTAGAACCTGAGATCGGCGCAGAGGTTCCGTTGGAATTTGAACTGCGGGGGAAAACTTATCATTATGATATGGTGCTTTCCGGCTGGTGGGAAGCAAGCAATGACTCTGTGAGCGTTGCGACTGTTTCAGAGCAGTTTATAAAGGAAAACCCCGATGTGGTGCAGAACACTTATGCGGTAGACCATGAAATGTCCGGCGTTACTTTTTCTGATGTCGTGCTGAAGAATAAAGCAAATGTTCAGCAGCAGTTGAATGAGTTCGTTTACTCCATTGGCGGCAATCCAGAGGATATGGGCGCAGACAATTTCATTCTCGCCTCCGAAAATCAAATGTCCCAGGGATTGACTTCATCAGAGTCCATCGTGTTTGCTGTTGTATTTATCCTGATGTTTGTCGTGTGCGGATACCTGCTGATCTACAATATCTTTGATATTTCTGTGATGCAGGATGTTCGTCAATACGGCCTGCTGCGGACGATTGGCACTTCCACACGGCAGATCAAGGGCATTGTGAACCGTCAGGCGGTCTGGCTCACGCTGATCGGGCTGCCCATCGGTCTGATCGCCGGTTTCTTTGCCGGTTGGGTGCTGCTTCCTGTCGTGACAGAGATCATCAGCTTGAATCGTCTATGCTGGGTACATCCGTATCGACTTCGCCGCTGATCTTTGTTATCGCCGCTCTCTTTACAATCTTGACCGTGTTTATCAGCACCCGGAAGCCTGCAAAAAAGGCGGCAAAGATTTCTCCTCTGGAGGCGATCCGCTACACCGAGCAGAACGCCTATAAAAAGAGAAGCGCCAAGCGTACCAATGGAGTAAAGCTGTCCCGCATGGCCTTTTCCAACCTGGGGCGCAATCGTCGGCGTTCAGCGTTTATCATTATTTCCCTGCTTCTGTGCATCGTCCTGTTTAACTCTATCATCATTGTGACGCAAAGCCTTGATGAAGAAAAGTGGGTAAACCGTGTTACCAGAACAGATTTTAATGTCTATAACTCCGCCGCATTTAATGTAATGGAAAGCGTTCAGCACCATGAAGATACGCTCTCACAGCAGGCGGTGGATCTGATTGCCGGACAGCCTGGAGTTGAGGATGAACGCTATCTCTATCGAAATACAAAAGACGATAGAAATGTGTTGGTTGACTATGGGTTTGAAGATTTAAGCGGCATAGAGCTGTTCTATGAGGAAGAAGGCGTCGTAAATCAAAGCTATCAGGGATATAGCCTGTACACAAGTTCTGATACCGAAAGGCGCTATTTTGGTAATGTGATGGGAGCCTCCGAAAATTTCTGGGCGGATATGCGTATTTTTGAAGGCGAAAAAGATGCTGAAACCCTAACGCAGAAAATGGCTACCGGAGAATATGTCATTATTGGCTGCCCCATGGACAAACTGACAGAGGAACCAAGGAACACTCCGCTGACCGATCAGTTACAGGTTGGAGAGAGCATTTCCTTCTACAAGGATGGGGAACTGGTCAAAACCAGCACCATCCTTGCAAAATCGATCCTCGTGGGAACGGAAACCGAAACGCCGACAGGCACCACCGCCCAGGCACACATCGCCGCTGATGCTCCTTTTGTATATCTGCCGGACACTGTATTTAAGGAAATCTATGACGCTCCCACGCTGCTGACTTATGGATTCAATGTGGATGAAGCCTTGCAGCCGCAGATGGAAGAATTTTTGAGTAGCTATGTGAGCGAAAATTCTTCGGTTGCCTATACTTCCACCAAGTTGTTGAAAGAGCAGCTTGATTCAGTACGCAGCATGATTCTGGTTATCGGCGGTCTGATTGGCTGCATCATGGCCTTTGCGGGACTGATCAACTTTACTAACATGATCATTACCAACATCATCACCCGCCGCCATGAGTTCGCCACCATGCAAAGCATCGGTATGACCGGCAAGCAGCTTCGCCGCCTGATGGTCTATGAGGCATCTATTATGCCGCAGGCGCAGACATTATCGGCGGAGCAGTCGCAGCAATCTTGCTGTCACAGTGCTAAAGAGCGCATTGAATGGCCCTTCCATGTGGTTCTTTACTCTGAACATTACATTGGTTCCTGTTCTGGTCATTGGTGTGCTTTATCTGCTGCTGGCTGCGGTTATTCCGCTGATCGTTCTCCACTTCTTTAACAAAGGAACTGTGGTGGAGCGGCTGAGGACTTCAGAATAAAATATCACAAAACAAGTGAGAAAGGATGTGAGCAAGATGGGGAAACTCGTGATTCTGTCCATTACTGACTGTGAAGAACATATAATCAATAAAATTATGGAGCTTATTGCGGATGAGCCGGAGTTTATCCACCTTGCACCATCTCCACCGCAGTCTGCACTTTCCTTCCCTGGTCTTGAAATTCGGCTAAAGGAACAAACTGTATATTGCAACAGTACCCTCATCACTTTGACTTACCATGAATTTGCAGTCCTTACATATCTGGCTCGACATCCAGGTTGGGTATTTTCCGCTCATCAATCTATGAAGCTATATGGTGCAAAGATGGTGAGCACTGCGCACTGCAGTTGCCAGTGTAATTGGCCAGATCCGTCGCAAGCTGACGCCAGACACACCGAAGGGCGGTTATATCCGCACTGTACTGGGCAGCGGGTATAAGTTTAACAGTTCCCCCTTTTAAGGCAACAAGAAAGGCTTCGAGACCGTGATGATCTCGAAGCCTTTCTTATTTCCATGAGACATGAACACTATAACTCAATCAACTATAATTCCTATAAGAATGCTGGTTTCAGATAATATTTAAAGAACTAATCCATTCTTGGATTGCTTCCACCAGTACATACTGCTGACGCAAGACGGCCATACCTGTTTCCGGAATACTGGGGGTGTTTTCTTTTTCCCGTATATTATCTTCCAAATAGGATTTTAAGACACTAACATTTTCCTGAATTTCTGCTATACACGACTTTTGTTTTTCGATCGGCAAGGAATCCAAATTTACAATAACAGCGTTGAAGTCAAGAAAAATGTTAATCGGCTTTGCGGAAATCTCAAACATGAGGCGTTCAAATTCTGCTTCTCCGGCTTCCGTTAGCGAGTAAATTGCTTTTTCTGGCATCTTTCCTTCCTTTACGATTTCGCCTCGGATTAGTCCTTTTTCTTCCAACTGTATTGCTTTTTTATAAATAGACGGGGTACTGATTTTTACCCATTTTGATATTTTTCTATATTCTACTAATTTTTGAATATCGTAGGCACTCATTGGCTCCTTTTTCAAAATTCCCAACACGATCAAATCTATGGTAGCCATGTGGACCACACCCTTTCGCTATGTTCTCTGCATAAAATATTACCGTCAAATCCGCTATAAATTATAGTAGTAGACTTTATACTTTTTGTCAAGGCAAATCGCTTCTCACCTCTTGACATCTACTATAATATAGTAGTATATTCATTCGGTAGTATACTATAATTTATACCACTATAATTTATATCTCTAAGGAGCGAAAGGAGTATTAACAATGAGTGAACGTAACAGCAAACTTGAGCTTTTGGGCAGTGCGCTATCCCCAAAGCTCTGATGGCGCTTGGCGTGCCGATTATGATTGGGATGTTAATCAATGCCCTATATATCTGGTGGATGCCTATTTTGTGAGCGGACTGGGAAAGAGTCAAATGGGAGCCATTTCTATCGTTTTCCCGTTAGGACAAGTCGTAGTTGGATTGGGACTAATGTTTGGCAACGGTGCTGCATCCTACCTGTCAAGACTTTTGGGACGAGGCGATAAGGATACTGCCAATAAGGTGGCAAGTACCGCTCTGTATAGTAGTCTTCTGATTGGCGCTATTATCATCCTTTTCTCTACAATCTTCCTTAAACCAATTTTGACTATGTTAGGCGCGACAGAAACTATCATGCCGTATGCTCTGACATATTCAAGAATTTATATATTGTCCTGTGTTTTCAATGTGTTTAATGTGACCATGAACAATATTGTAAGCAGTGAAGGTGCAGCAAAGACAACTATGTGTGCATTACTGTTGGGAGCTGTGTTGAATATCGGATTAGACCTCTTTTTATTTACACTTTCAACATGGGGGTTGCCGGTGCAGCGATCGCCACTGCGATTTCTCAGCTGGTATCTACACTCGTTTATCTTACATATATTCTGCGAAAAAGAAGTGCATTTTCTTTCAGCTTAAAAGCATTTTCTCCAAATGGGCAAATGATGGCGGAAATCTTGAAAATCGGTGTACCTACTTTGGTATTCCAGTTGCTTACAAGTCTTTCGATTACCCTGATTAACCGTGCAGCCAGCGATTATGGCGATTCGGTTATTGCAGGCATGGGGGCAGTCACGCGAATTACTGCTATGGGAACGCTTGTTGTCTTTGGATTTCTGAAAGGGTTTCAACCTATTGCCGGATTCAGCTATGGGGCAAAGAAATTTGATCGTCTACGCGAAGCAATTAAAACCTCAATCATTTGGTCTACAAGTTTCTGCTTAGTCGTGGGCTTGGTGATGGCCGTTTTCTCCTCGCAGATTATCTCTCAATTTACCGAGGGAGATGTTCAAATGATTTTAGCCGGTCAAAAGTCCCTGTTTGCGAACGGTCTTACATTCGTTTTTTTCGGTTTCTACACAGTATACTCCTCTCTATTTCTTGCTCTGGGCAAGGGAGCAGCAGGTTTCTTTTTGGGAGCATGCAGACAAGGTATCTGCTTTGTTCCTGTCATTTTGCTGTTGCCTATGGTATGGGGAATGAACGGAATTCTATATGCCCAGCCCATTGCAGATATAATTTCCGTAGTAATCACGCTATTTATGGCAATGCATCTTCATAAGGAAATATCCATAGCCGAAAATCATACTATTTCTGAAAAAAAGCAATAACCTAATTTTACTATAACGAAAGCCCGTATTCGCTGACAAAAGAAAAAATCATCGAACACTAAATATAAATATATAGGAGGGGGATACACGCAATATGGGAAAACTCTTGATAGTGTCCATTTCTGACCACGAAGAACATATTTTTAATAGAGTCATGGCAGCCATCGCAGATGAACCAGATTTTGACCATATTGCCCCTCCACATTCAAGTCTTTCCTTTTCCAATTTGGAAATCTTACTGAAAGAACATGCTGTGTACTGTAGTGGCAATCTTATTCCTATGACCCAACATGAGTTTGCTGTCCTCGCTTATTTGGCTCGTCATCCTGGCTGGGTATTTTCTGCCAGCCAAATCTATGAAGCTGTGTGGAATGCGGACGGTGAACACTGCGGAACTGCAGTTGCCAGTGTCATCGGCCAGATCCGGCGCAAGCTGACGCCAGACATGCCGAAGGGAGGCTATATCCGCACCGTACTGGGCAGTGGGTATAAATTTAGCAGTTCTCCTTTTTAAGTCCATAAGAAAGGCTCCGAGCCGTAAGGATCTCGGAGCCTTTCTTATGGACTTAAATCTTAAACAATTTAATCGCCTTCAACAAAATAATGCTCAATTCCTGATACAGATCCTCATCCAGTGCTCCATCAATAATGGCATACTTGAGCAGCAATGGCCGGTACATCTGTAAAATCGCCGTAATGGCATCCTCGTTTCCAGCCTTGGCGCTGAGAAGCAGACATTCAAAATTCATCTCTTGTCACCTCCTTCAATGCTCTTTCTAATTTTCTGAATCGTCCTGTAGTAAAGCGCCGCTGCCCCTTTATAGGACAGTCCAAACTTTGCTCCCAAAGTCTCAAAATCTTCTTCCTCCAGCGTTCGGTCCAGAAATATCTGGCGTTCCCGTTCATTGAGTTTTTGCAGTGCCTCCAGAAGCGCCCCGTTCTCAATCACATCCATAAGCGGCAATTTGTCTAAAACCACTTCCTCTGAGCTGGGTTCGGATTCGTAGACCACTTCCGCAGTACTCTCTATACTGCTACGTTTATAAAGCTGGATCAAATAATCTTTTCTGCGGCGCTTGACCGCCGACACCAAATATGCTGTAAATCTAAATTGCAGGTCATCTTCTGCCTGTCCATTGTTCCGTTGCCACATGGCTTTACCTCCAAAAGTCTCAAGAATTCCGATGTATTTCCTGAGCTTCTGGCGGTGACCTGCACCGGGCCAAGGCTGGCTGATATAAAGAAAAACAGCCAGCTTTGTACCAATGGACAAAACCAGCTGTTCCTTGAATTTCTGCATCGAGCAGTTCAATAGACGCCGTCCGGGCAGGTGGAGGTTTCTCTTTATGTGAAGAAAACTCTCTTGCCCTGCCTCGACGATATACCCCTATTGAGAGCCGTTCATGAAAAGCCGTGTGTCCTGGAGTTATGAAAGCAATGAACTGCTCGATGTCGTGGAATCCTTTTTCCATAACACCGTTACTCCCTGTCCGCAGTTATGCGGACGGCACACAGGCGGCCTGCATCATCCCCTTTCTTTCGCGATATGGCAGCGCAACGCTGCCGCCCTGCTGATAATTGTTAAATTGTAAAATAATACTTTTTTCAAATGCTGTTCCAGAGCTATTCTATATGAAAACAGGAGCGGCCTTTATCCCCATCATCAGGATAAAGACCGCCCTGTACTTCCGATTTTCATTGGGTATCGTACTGATCTCATACCCCCACCTCCGCTTGCTGAATTTTCATTGATTTTTGGGATCACTGCCATAATTACAGTGTAACTGACAGTTTTCGGAAACTTTTGGAGTAGCATTGGAATATCCTTCGAGGAAAGAGAAAATCATTCGACATTATATGACAAAACAAGCTTCAAAACGGTCACTGCATTTTTCCGCTTTGGAGCCATCCCTTTATTATTTCCATAAAGTTGCATCTTCTGTCGTTACCTGTGCCGTATCCGGATGGATATAAATGATTTGGAGTCCTTTCTTTTTGGCATAGTTAACAGTCTGCTGAGTTCCGGATCGCATATTGTTTACATTATCATAAACAGCCACCATACAGCCGGCCTGATCCACCATAAAGTAATTGCGTTTTTTATAATTCTCACTTGATGGCATTTCACCCAGGATTAAAACCCTCGCTGCATATTTGCGAATAAACTTCATTCTCTTTCTGTGCCAGTCATCCCAATCTGCATCATATCCCTCAAAGGGGAGAGCCAGACACAATTCCACATCTTGATACGCCGTCTGTTCTTTCATGCGCAACAGGATCTCTGCCGCCCACATATCAGCTCCCATTGCTCCCCCAGCCCAAAAGCATCGCACCCCCTGATTATAAAGCCATATAAGTTGCTCCTGCAAACACTTTTTGATCCGCTGGCAGCGCTTGTCCCTCTCGTTATATTTGAACTTGAAACGAGTCGGCCTATGGCCCGTAATTACACACGAAAAACTGTTCATATGGTTCTCCTTTCTCGGTATCCATCTTCGTCTATTATACTTGCCATAGACGAGATAAATCAACCATGACCGCTTAATAATCCATGTCATAGCGGATAAAATGTAACTATGGCATGGAGGTGACGCATGGATAATCTACTAAAAGATATGGGTAAACGGATCTTCGACCGGAGGAAACAACTGAATATGACCCAGGAAACTCTGGCAGAGCTGGCTCATGTCACACCACAGACCATCTCCACCGCAGAACTGGGACAAAAGGCTATGCGACCTGAAACAATCCTCAAAGTCTGTGATGCGCTCAACATCAGCACCGAGTACTTGTTGCGAGGAATCATCACAGAAACAGATTCCTCCCTTCTCATGGCGAAGATTTCCACACTAACGCCCAAGCAATACAGGCATTTTGAAGATATTTTAGACAGCTTTATCGCGGCCATACAGGAAGAGGCATAGGAGCATCACTGGCTCCCATGCCTCTTTTGATTATCCTCTGCTACGGAATGCAGATAAAGCGCTGGCAATCAGACTGCGTGTTCTATCGTCCATTTCAGTCTCATCCCCCGCCTCCTGTGCATCCGAAACAACCATAGGCGCTACTGACTTCTTCTCTGTTCTGACTGGATGAATCTGCTCTTCTACCTTTTCCCGTCCCATCCCTTCCTGCCGCAAAATCTCTTTGACGATAGCCACCACCGCTTCTTTGCTGATGACCGAAGCATTTAGCGGCTGCGGCTCCTGCCCAAAGTGCTCATTATAGTAAACCACTGCATTTGCCACATACTGTGCTTTTGTGCGGGGACTCTGCAGCTCCAGTAATCCAATGGCAGTCTCGTGTATAGGATCTCCCTCATTAAAGCGCAGTGTAAACCGTCCCCGTTCTTTTTTCTCGCCCATACCATCACCTGCCTGCTGTTTCAATCCGGTACAGATACTCATATCCATCCGCATTTGCATTGATTTTCGGTACAAAGAATGGTGTTCCCACCTTGCCTGAAGTTTCAATCTGCCGCTTCAAAAGAATGGCGCCACCGCCTACAAATACTACCTTGCAATATTGCAAGTCTATCATACGCTCTCGCAGCGTGCTGAACAGATCGCTGATAAATTCCTGCGCCATCTGTTCTGTCAGCCGTATGGCTGCATCCGGATATTTGGTCTTTTTCCCCATCAAGATGGCATCCACATCCCCTTCATCCAACAACAGGTCCAGTTCCGAATTCACCTTGGAACGCACCTTATTGTACAGCAGGATCACACCATTTTCTAACGAATCGCAGGAGGTAAGGTCAATCTCTCCGTTTTTCATCAGCAAATAGTCTGCAGTGAACCCACCAATATCCAGGATTACTGCTTTGGGTTCCTCCACAAGCGTGTGGAGCATGGTAGCCGCTGCTGCGTAAGCCTGGGGGAAACAGACCACATCCTCAATATAGATGGAATACGGCTTGCCCTGCACCTCAAACTCTATCACGCCACGCTGTCCAAAATATTGCGTGAACCGTTCCACTTGGGCGCCAAAGTGTGCCGGCGGCAGCCCTACTGCCAGTTGGATACGCTGAACCTCCGTGGAATATGCTCCCCTCGCTTCAATTTCACCAGCCAGAGCAAATAGAGTCAGGATAAAGAAGCGATCATCCTCCGTTTTATCTTTCCGATAAGGAATCCGCTCAGTAGACAGCGTATAGTAGGTATTCTGATACCTCAGCACATTCTGTCCAAAGGGACGGGTGACGCTCTGCTTCAGACCGGATACAAACGGCTCACAGTGTACCGTTTTAATTTGTTTGTTGCCATGATCAACACCAATTAGCATATGTAATGCCTCCTTCTTACTTTATACATATCCTTTACGCCTATATGACGCCTATTCTCAACAATCACGCTCTATTTTTAAGAAAAGGAAAAGCAGGAGACCTATAGAGGTTTCCCGCTTTCGCCTTCTGCATAGTATGCGCAGATAAAAGATTCGATTGTTCTATTCTGCTATATCCTGTGGAACTTCAAATTTGTATCCGCTCCCCAAGACAGTACGGATATAGCCCGCTTTCGGCATATCCGGAGTCAGTTTTCTGCGAATCTGACCAATGACGCTGGCAACGGCTGTTCCGCAGTTTTCACCATCCTCCCCCCACACTTCTTCATAAATCTGCCCAGCAGAAAATACCCAGGACGGGTGGTTTGCCAAGTATACCAATGTCGCAAATTCCGATGGGTCATAGAAATTAACTCGCCGTTTCGGTGTACCGTTCTCTCCTTCAGGCGAAGCTCCAATCCCGGAAA
>ENA-OQCN01000838-OQCN01000838.1-human-gut-metagenome-genome-assembly--contig:-NODE-838-length-16191-cov-2.281250_pt1 | contig 16191 bp, 27 predicted proteins | sample MGYA00242497_ERZ504576 | MGnify/ENA primary metagenome ERZ504576 (study PRJEB26092, sample SAMD00036296) | human gut metagenome | host: Homo sapiens | study: EMG produced TPA metagenomics assembly of... | reverse complement strand
CCGCGAATTTGCTGTGTCCGGCCTGCGCATGGTGGCGGCCGGTGCCAAGGACGGCAAGGTGATCGCCGCCAACATGTGGGGCAAGGTGAAGACCGTGCTGCAGATGCTGAGCATCATCTTCTACTTCTTTGGCATGGCGATTGCGGCGAATGTGTCCTGGGATGCCACGGTCATGGTTGTGGGAGCCTCGGTGGTGCTGTGTTGGCTGGTGGCTGCCGTGACGGCCATTTCCGGCATCAAGTACCTGTGGGACAACCGTAGCTTCATCAACACCGCAAAATAAAGCGTTTTTTGAAAAAGGGCAGGGAGACCTGCCCTTTTTCAAATTTTCGAGGAAATATTACAAGACGGAAAGGCTTTCCATGAAAAAATTTGCTGATACAGTGCGCCGCCTGCTCTCCATCGCACTGAACCTGTTCATCGTCTGGGCGGAGCCATTGCCCTGCCCATGAGCTGGGATTGGGGCAAAGAGCAGATGTTCATTTTTTACACCGAGGATTCCAACATCCTTTCGGCCTGCATCTGCGCCATGGTGGCGGTGGGCCAGCTGGTATGCATCTTTACCGGCAGGGAACTGCCGCGCTGGCTGCACACCCTCAAGTACATTGCCACCTGCTGCCTGACCATGACCTTTCTCACGGTGGTGTTCGTGCTGGGTCCCATGTATGAGGACGGCAACGGCTGGTACATTATGCTGTGCACCAGCTCCATGCTGTACCATCACCTGCTCAACCCGCTGGCGGCCATCTTCTCCTTTGTGCTGCTGGAGCGCACACCGCGCCTGCCCCGCAGTACGGTCAAGTGGGCGCTGCTGCCCACGGTGCTGTACGGCGGCATCATTTTGTGGCTGAACATCCAGCGCGTGTAGATGGGCCATATCCCTTCATGAAGGTGTATGACCAGAGCGTGCAGGCATCGGTGCTGTGGTGCATCGCCATCCTGCTGATGAATTACTTCTATGCTTGGCTGCTCTGGAAGCTGAACGGCGGGAAGAAAGAAAAAGCCTGACGATTTGAAATGCCCTCCGCTTCGCTCTGGGCATAAATAGCGGAAATACTAATTTTTATTAGAGCAATACCGGACAGACTGCGGTCTGTCCGGTATTGCATTTTTCACAGAAGGGGCCGCAAAGAAAAACAGCATCTGAAAGCTCCGGCCCTTCCTGTGAAAAAGCAGCTCCGAAAAGCCCGCAGGCTTTTCGGAGCTGCAAATTAAAGATAAATTATCCTCTGAATATGCCCAGAGCAAAGCGGAGGGCATTCTAAATGGTTCTTGTGTTTTTACGCTACGGTGGAATTCTCTTCCAGCCAGTCCAGCACACAGGACTGCAGGGCGTTCAGGTGCGCACGGTTCTCACCATAGGTGTCGGCATAGGTGCTGTTGGCGTCGTCCAGCTCTTCCTGCGTGGGAGCAAGGCTCTTGGTCTCGGCCACGGCCTGAAGGATCAGGTCCTGCTTTGCCAGATGCTCAAAGTAAGCGTCGGATGCGGCCAGCATGGCATCGGCATCGGTGTAGCCCTGCGTCTGGGCAAAAGCATTCAGATCCATGCCGTAGGCGGTGGCGTACTGGTTGTAGTAGTTCAGGAACATGCGGATGTAATAGCTGGTGATCTCGCTGGGCAGCTCCTTGAAGGTGGAGTTCGACATCAGGTAGTCCACGATGGCGTTCTCATAGTTGGTGGCATACAGTGCATCGTTAAAGTAGCTGCGCAACTGGCCGACGGTGTGCAGATCATCGCTGATGCCAAAGTTGGAGTCCACCCACTCGTCGGTCAGCTCAGGGGTCACGCTTTCGGAAATGGAGTTCAGGGTCACGCTGAACACGGCTTCCTTGCCGCTGAGGGTGATCGTGTTGCCCTCGCATCGGTGGAATCGCCGTAGCCGTCCGGGAAGGTGACGGTCACATCAAAGGTATCGCCACATTGTGCCCGATGATCTGGTCCTCAAAGCCATCGATAAAGGAACCGCTGCCAAGGGTCAGGTCGTAGCCGGTGGCAGTGCCGCCGGTAAAGGCCACGCCGTCCACGGTGCCGGTGTAATCGATGTTGGCAACATCTCCGCTCTGGGCGGCACGGCCGGTAACGGGCTGGGAAGAGGTGTACTGGTTCAGCAGGTTGTCCACCTGCTGCTGCAGTTCATCTTCGGTGGGGGTCAGGTCGTTCTCCTTCAGGGCAATGGAGCCGAAGTCCTCCGGCAGGGTCACATAGTCCAGCGCTTTGATGCCGCTCCAATAGCCGTTTTCGTCCAGACCATCGCTGTAATCAAAGGCTCGTAGTCGAAGTCGGCAACAGAGCCAAACTGCGAGACGGATGCGGCAGCCGAAGAAGCGCTGTCGGTCTGCTTGTGCTTTGTCAGCATGAAACAGGCAAAAATGACGCACACCACTGCGGCGATGGCCAGCAGGATGCACAGGAGTTTTTTGGTGTTGTTTTTCAAAAGAAATACCTCCATAAAAATCGGCCTGATGCACAGCAAAAGACCGGTACAGGCAGAACAGATACCCATTTATTATATACGTTCTGACGGCAAAAGGAAAGTTCTTTGCAAAATTTCCACAAATCCTGCGGCGGGTTTGTATCACTTTTGCCCGTCTACAGGCGCAAAAGTGACCAAACCGGTGGAAATGGGCGGGCGGTTCTGTTACAATAAAAATAAGTGAGCCTTCCCGGGAACATAAGGCCCCTCCCTGAGGGGGCTGTCGAGCGTATGCGAGACTGGAGGAGTTTCCTCCTTCCGTCATCGCTGTGCAATGGAGAGGGCGAGGACGGTAAGATATTGGAGGAAATTCAAATGGATTACAATAAAGCTGCTCTGGAAATGCACGAGACCCACAAGGGCAAGGTGGGCATCGTAAGCAAGGTGGAGGTCGCCACCCGCGATGACCTGTCCACCGCCTACACTCCCGGTGTGGCCGAACCCTGCCGCAAGATCAAGGAAAACCCCGACGACGTGTATAAGTACACCTTCAAGGGCAACATGGTGGCGGTCGTTTCCAATGGCACCGCCGTGCTGGGCTTGGGCGATATCGGCCCGGAAGCGGTCTGCCGGTCATGGAGCAAGGCGGTGCTGTTCAAGGAGTTCGGCGGCGTGGATGCCTTCCCCATCTGCATCGATGCCCACGACGCTGCCAGCGTCATTGCTGCCTGCAAGGCCATTGCGCCCACCTTTGGCGGCATCAATCTGGAGGATATCAAGAGCCCCGAATGCTTTGAGATCGAAGAAACACTGGAGCGTGAGCTGGACATCCCCGTGTTCCACGATGACCAGCACGGCACTGCTATCGTCGTTACTGCTGCCCTCATCAACGCCTGCGTGTGGTGGGCAAGAAGATGGAAGATGTGCACATCGTGCTGAACGGCCCCGGTGCTGCCGGTACTGCCATCATCAAGATGCTCATGACCGCCGGTGCAAAGGACATCATTGCAGTGGACCAGTTCGGCACCCTGTACAAGGGCTGCAACAGCGCCGAAGCCACAAGAACTGGCTGGGTGAGGTGACCAATCCCCGTCAGGTCAAGGGCGGCCTGAAGGAAGCACTGGAAGGTGCCGATGTGTTCATCGGCGTTTCCAAGCCCGGCATCCTGACCACTGAGCTGTGCAGGACCATGAATAAGGATGCCATCGTCTTTGCCATGGCCAACCCCACCCCGGAGATCATGCCGGACGAGGCCAAGGCCGGCGGCGTGCGGGTGATGGCCACCGGCCGCAGCGACTTCCCCAATCAGGTGAACAACGTGTTGTGCTTCCCCGGCCTGTTCAAGGGCGCACTGAGTGTGCGCGCCCGTGACATCAACAATGAGATGAAGCTGGCTGCAGCTACGCCATCGCCGACCTCATCACCGATGCGACCGCAGCGAGGAGAACATCATCCCCGGCGCGTTCGACCCCCGCGTGGCCGAGGCTGTGGCAAATGCGTGGCAAAGGCTGCCCGCGAGACCGGCGTTGCCCGTCTGTAAGCGGAGGAAGCGTTTATGAGAACCATTTCCGCACAGGAGATCACGGATACCGTTGCACGGCTGTGCATCGAAGCCAACACCCGCCTGCCGCAGGACGTGCAGGCGGCGCTGGACAAGGCCCGGCAGGAAGAGCCGTGGCCGCTGGCAAAGAGCACTCTCGACCTTTTTGTGGTCGAACCTTTCCGCCGCAAAAGAAGAAAACCTGCCCATCTGTCAGGATACCGGCATGGCCTGCGTGTTTGTGGAGCTTGGCACCGATGTGCACATTGACGGCAGCTTTGAAGCTGCCATCCATGAGGGCGTGCGCCGGGGTTACACCGACGGCTACCTGCGCAAGAGCATCGTGGCAGACCCTTTGCGCCGGGGCAATACCGGCGACAACACCCCGGCGGCCATCACAGTGCATCTGGTGGACGGCGAGGCTGCCGCATCACGGTGCACCCAAGGCTTTGGCAGCGAGAACATGAGCCAGATCAAAATGCTCAAGCCCGCCGACGGCGTGGAGGGCTTCAAAAAGTTCGTGCTGGACACGGTGAAGCTGGCAGGCTCCAACCCCTGCCCGCCCATCGTGCTGGGCATCGGCGTGGGCGGCAGCTTTGACAAGGTGGCGTATCTGGCGAAGAAGGCCCTGCTGCGTCCGCTGGATGTGCCAAACCCAGACCCCTATTACGCACAGCTGGAGCAGGAGCTGCTTGCCGCCATCAACGAGCTGGGCATCGGCCCGCAGCTTTGGCGGCAGGACCACCTGTCTGGGCCTTGCCATTGAGCAGATGCTACCCATGTGGCGGGCCTGCCTGCGGCGGTGAATGTTTCCTGCCATGTGACCCGCCGTGCAAGCGCGGAACTGTAAGGAGGGGCAAGATGGAATACAGACTGACGACTCCCTGCACGGCCGAGGACCTTGCCCCGCTCAAGGCGGGCGACACCGTGCTGCTTTCCGGTGTGGTGTACACCGCCCGCGATCAGGCCCACAGGCGGATGACCGAAGCACTGGAAAAAGGCGAACCGCTGCCCTTTGATCTGACCGGCAGCGCCATCTACTACGTTGGCCCCACGCCGGAACGCCCGGGCCAGGTGATCGGCTCGGCGGGACCCACCACCAGCGGCCGTATGGACGCCATGAGCCCCGTCTGCTGGACTTGGCAACAAGATCATGATCGGCAAGGGCAAGCGGGACGATGCCGTAAAGGCGGCTGTGGTGCGCAACGGGGCTGTGTATCTGGCAGCGCTTGGCGGGGCCGGTGCGCTGATGGCAAAAAGCGTGCAGACGCTGGAAGTGATCGCGTGGCCGGACCTTGGCTGTGAAGCCGTGCGCCGCCTGATTGTGAAGGATATGCCGCTGACGGTGATCCTGGATGCCCACGGCGGCGACCTGTACCAGTCCGGCCCGGCGGCATATCTGGAAGCAAAATAATTTATCGCCTTTGCACAAAACGCGGCCGACTAAAAACCGGCAAAACAGCAGATTTGCGCAGGATAAATTTAGTTTGTTTTAACAAACTTCCGCGAATTGCTTGCACATCGGCAAAAAGTGTGATATCTTGTACTATATGAAACCGTGGTGCTTTGCATCCCGGCACAGACAGGAGGCAAACATACCATGCAGATCCACCAATCCGCAGAAGATTATCTTGAAACGATCCTGATGCTGAGTCAGCGTATGGGCAAAGTGCGCTCCATTGACGTTGTCAATGAGCTGGGCTTTACCAAAGCCAGCGTCAGCATTGCCATGAAGAAGCTGCGCGAGAACGGCTATATCGCGGTGGACGGCGAGGGCAACCTGACCCTGCTGGCACCGGGCCGCGAGATCGCAGAGCGCATCTATAGCCGTCACCGTCTGCTGACCCACTTCTTTATGCAGCTGGGCGTGGACGAAAAGACCGCCGCCGAAGATGCCTGCAAGGCAGAGCATATCCTCAGTGAGCAGACGCTGGAAAAGATCCGTGAGCGCGCCATTGAGACGGATGCTGAGCTTGGCAAGACTGTCAAGTGATCCCCGCAGCATTCCAAGATCGTAAAATGATCCCGTTCCTGAAAAGGAGCGGGATTTTTTTGTATGGAAATTGGGCGGCAGATCCCTCTTGCATCCGGGGTGCGGGTGCGGTATTCTTATAAGATAAGAAGGTTTTACAGCCAAACCGGGAGGAAACAGCCATGGATGCAGACGAGATCCGCACGCTTTTGGGCGATAACATTTTTGAGCGGGCCAAGAAATACCGCAAGCGCATCCAGCAGAGCACCTGCACCGTGAACGCCGATGGCGTGCGGCATATTTCGGCCATGGTACAGGGCAGCGGCGGCAGCTATTACTATACGCAGGCATGGCTGCGGGAGAACGGCAGCTTTGTCAGTGCGTCCTGCAGCTGCCCGTATAACCAGAACGGCGAGGGCACCTACTGCAAGCATATCGGTGCATTGCTGCTGGACGATGCCGAAAAGAATGCCCCTGCACCGGCGGCAAAGCCGGATGCGATTCCCGGTGTTGTGCGCGGCGCGGCGGGCCTTGCCCCGGAACCGGCCCGGCGGGACAGCTATGCCTCCGGGCTGGAAATGCTGTTTGGCAAAAGTGGCACGGCGAAACGCCGGAGTCGGATCACGAGGCCCGCAGGCTGCTGGATACCTACAAGGAAGCAGCCCTTGAAACCTTGGTGTGGACGAGACCGCCCAGCGCACCGGCTTTGCCCATCTGGAACCGGAGCTGACCCTCGTGCCCGGCGCACAGCCATGGCTGCGGCTGCGCATCTCGGACGGCGGGCGGCAGTATGTGGTAAAAAGCATCCCGAACCTGATGGAAGCCGTCGAGATGGGCAAAAGCGTCAGCTACGGCAAGGCACTGGCTTTTGTGCACCGGTGGGATGCCTTTGATGAAGAGTCCCGTGCGCTTTTGCAGCTGCTGCGCCGTCAGGTGAACGCAAGGCAGAGCATGGACAAAGCCGCCGTGCGGGTGTACGGCGGGGCCGAACAAGGCCCGGCGGGAGGCATGATCCTGACCGGCGAGATCTTTGATGACCTTGTGCAGCTGTACGAACATAGCGGTTTTTTGGGCGGGTACGAGCTGCGGGAAGGTCTGCCCGTCATTACCATGACCGTGGAGCGCGCCGCGGCGGTGTGCAGGTGGAAGGCGAACCCGCACTTTCCGCTGTGCAGGGCCTTGACTATGATTACCTGTTCAGCGAGGATACGCTCTGGCGGCTGCAGCGGCCCGGGTGCACCCGCATCCTGCCCGCATTGCAGGCGCTGGGCGGCAAAAGCCTGTTCTTTACCAGCGCAGATGCCACGGCCTTTTGCAGCTATGTGCTGCCGGAGCTGGGCAGCAAGCTGAACATCGTGGACCCGGAACGTCTGCTGCTGAACCAGATCCCGCTGGAACCGGTGGTGCAGTTCTATCTGGACGCACCGGACAGCTTCCGCATCGAAGCACACGCGGAGTTTTTGTACGGGGAGGATAAGGTCACGCCGTTCGTGCCGTCTCCGGCAGGGCTTTTGCGGGATGTGCGCGCCGAGAGCCGGGCAAAGCGGCTGCTGGCCTCTTATCTGCAGCCCGGTGTGGGCGGCAGAGAGGAAGTGTACGGCACCGCTGACGAGGACGAGATCTACCGCATGTTGGAGGAGGGCGTGCCGGCCCTGCTGGCCGAGGGGGAAGTATACCTGACGGATGCCTTCCGCAGCCTGCAGGCCGCGCCGCCCCGCATCACGGTGGGCGTTTCGGTGCACGGCAGTGTGCTGGATCTGGAAGTGGATACCGGCGAGTTCCCGGTGGCAGAGCTGAAAGACCTGCTGCGCTCCCTGCACCAGAAAAAGCGCTACCACCGCCTGCGGGACGGCCGTCTGCTGCGGCTGGACGACAGTCTGGAAGGGCTGGACGAACTGAACGATACACTGGAACTTTCCGGGGCCAAGCTCAAGAGCGGCCACGCCGAGCTGCCGCTCTACCGTGCACCCAGTCTCGACTGGGCGCTCTCGGGCCAGAACGGCCTGCGTTTCAACCGCGACGATGCGTTCCGCCGCATCAGCCGCAGCTTTCACGCCGTGAAGGACAGCGAGTATACTCCGCCGGAAAGCCTGCACAATGTGCTGCGCAAGTACCAGCGGGATGGCTACCGCTGGCTGCGCACGCTGGACGGCTACGGCATGGGCGGCATTCTGGCCGACGATATGGGCCTTGGCAAGACCGTGCAGGTGCTCAGCTACCTGCTGGCCATGAAGGAAAGCGGCCAGCGCCTGCCCAGCCTCATCGTCTGCCCGGCATCGCTGGTGCTCAACTGGCAGGAGGAATGCCAGAAGTTCACGCCGCAGCTTTCCTGCGTGGCGGTGGACGGCGACGCTGCTCACCGGGCAGAGCTGGCAAAGCAGTGGCGGAAGCCGACCTTGTGGTGACCAGCTATGACCTGATGCGCCGGGACGAGGAGCTTTACAGCGGGCAGCAATTCTACGCCTGCATTCTGGACGAAGCGCAGGCCATCAAGAACCACACTACCCAAAAGTACAAGGCGGTGTGCGGGGTGAACAGCAAGGTGCGCTTTGCCCTTACCGGCACCCCGGTGGAGAACCGCTTGGGCGAATTGTGGAGCATCTTCTCCTTCCTGATGCCGGGCTATCTGCCGCCCTACAAGACCTTCTGCGCCCGGTTTGAAAAGCCTATCGTGCAGGAGGACGACAAAGACGCACTGCGCCGTTTGAACCAGCTCACCGGGCCGTTCATCCTGCGGCGCATGAAGTCCGAGGTGCTCAAAGAGCTGCCCCCCAAGACCGAGAATCTCCACCGTATCGAGCTGGACGAGCAGCAACGCAAGCTCTACCTTGCCGCTGTGGTGGACGCGCGGGAAAAGCTGCGCGCTGCAAAGCCGGAGGATAAAATGGCGGTGTTCGCAGTGCTCATGCGCCTGCGGGAGATCTGCTGCGACCCGCGCCTTGTGGCAGACAACTGGGACGGCGGCAGTGCCAAGCTGGACGCCTGCATGGAGCTGGTGACGGCTGCTGTGGAGGGCGGACACCGCATCCTGCTGTTCAGCCAGTTCACCTCCATGCTGGAACTGCTGGCAAAACGGCTGGACGAAGCGGGCGTGAGCCACTTTACCCTGCAGGCTCCACCCCAAAGCCGGTGCGTGCAGAGCTTGTGCGCCGGTTCAACAACGGCGAAGCGGACGTGTTCCTCATCTCGCTGCGGGCGGGCGGCACCGGCCTGAACCTGACGGCGGCAGATATCGTCATCCACTACGACCCATGGTGGAACGTGGCTGCGCAGAATCAGGCCACCGACCGCGCCTACCGCATCGGCCAGCGCAATCCGGTGCAGGTGTACAAGCTCATTGCGCAGGACACCATTGAAGAAAAGATCGTGGAGCTGCAGCAGGCAAAGCAGGACCTTGCCGAGACGGTCACCGGCTCGCAGACGGAGCGATCCTGTCCATGAAACCAGAGGAATTGCTGCAGCTGCTGCAAGAGGAATAAAGAGGAGAAAACATCATGAAAGTCTGGGATCTGCACTGCGATACCCTCAGCGAGCTGCGCAAAGCCGAACATGCGGGCCGGCCCAAGAGCTTCGCGCAGAACGATCTGCATATCGACCTTGAAAAATTACAAAAAGGCGACTATCTGCTGCAGTGCTTTGCAGCATTCGTCAATCTGGGTGATAAGACGCCCGGAGCGGACCCGCTGGTGACAGCGCTGGAAGAGATCGACCAGTTCAAGCGCATCATGGCGGCATACCCGGAAAAAATTGCTCCGGTGTACACGGCGGCGGACATCCGCCGGAATGCTGCGGCGGGAAAGATCAGCGGGATGCTCACCATCGAGGAAGGTGCCTGCTGCAAGGGCAGCGTGGGGTGCTGCGCCGGATGTATGAGATGGGCGTGCGCATGATGACCCTGACATGGAACCACGAAAACGAGCTGGCAAGCCCGCAGCGGAACCCCGGCGGGGTGCTGGTGCCCCAGACCGAAAAGGGCCTGACCGGGAAGGGCTTTGAATTTCTGGCCGAGATGGAACGGATGCACATGATCGTGGATGTGAGCCACCTTTCGGACAAGGGCTTCTGGGATATCGTGGAGCACGGTACCCGGCCTTTTGCGGCCAGCCACTCCAACTGCCGCGCACTGGCACCCCACACCCGCAACCTGACCGATGAGATGATCCGCGCCCTTTCGGAGCGCGGCGGCATTGCGGGCCTGAACTACTATGCGCCCTTTCTGGACACCGACCCCACCCACCCGGAAAACTGCCGCAGCACGGTGGAGCTGATCGCGAAGCATGCGGGCCACTACAAACAGGTGGGCGGTGCGCAGATGATTGCCCTTGGCAGCGATTTTGATGGCATCGATGGCCCCCACCAGCTGGAAAATGCTGCCTTCCTGCCGCTGCTGGCGGATGCCCTGCGCAAAGAGGGCTTTACTGAGGACGAGGTGGAAGGTATCTACTACCGCAATGCCATGCGCTTTTTTGAGGAAAACCTGTAATAACAACGGAGAATATGCCGATATGGATAAAAACATGACGCTGGAAAAGCGCATTGCTGCGGAGCTGTACTGCTATCAGGGCAAAATGAGCGTGTTCGTGGACGACCTGCAGGGCCATACCGTGGAGGTGGGCGCGGACGAAGAATTTGAGACGGCATCCACCATCAAGGCGTTTATTCTCGCTGCATTGTATTTGCAGGCGCAGCGCGGCAAAGCAGACCTTGCCGAAGAGATCACCTATGAGCAGAGCCAGTTCGTGGACGGCAGCGGTATGCTGCGCGCGCTGGGCGTGGGCGCAAAGCTCAAGGTGAAGGACACCGCCACATGATGATCATTTGCTCGGACAACATTGCCACCAATATGATTATTGACTATCTGGGACTGGATACCATTAACGCCTGCATCCGGGAGTTGGGCTTTGCGCATACTGTGCTGCACAATCCACTCCACTTTGACCGCTACCGCCGGCTTGGCACCACCACGCCGCGCGACTACGCGGCGCTGTTCGCCCGCATTGCAAAAGGGGAGCTTGTCAGCCGGGAAGCCAGCGCGGAGATGCTTGCCATTCTGCGCCAGCAGCACTACAACACCATGCTGACCCACGACTTCCCGCAGTATTACCTCGACTGCGAGGAGACCGGCGCGCCGGAGCTGATCTGGGTGGCCAGCAAGAGCGGCAGCATGAACGCCTGCCGCAACGACGGCGGCATCGTCCACACCCCCTACGGCGAGTATGTCATTGTGCTGATGAACAAGGACTTTCACGATATCATCGAGTACAATGAACACCCCGCATGGTGTACGGTGCCCGCGTCTCGCGGATGATCCTGAATCAGGTGCTGGCCTGTGAGGGCCGGCTGTCCCTGTCCTGAGACGCACGTTCTCCCAAAGAACAAAATTGGAAAAATAAAAGGAATTATAACAATGGGTATCACGCTCTCGCCATGGATGATGGCGTTTCTCGTTCTGATGACGGGCTTTGCAGGCTTTGTGGATTCGGCAGCCGGAGGCGGCGGTCTTATCAGCCTGCCGGCCTATCTGTTTGCCGGGCTGCGCCCCACTACACCTATGCTACCAACAAATTCAGCGCCGCCTGCGGCACCACTTTTGCCACAGCCAACTTTTTCAAAAACGGTGCAATGAACCTGAAGGTGGGCATCCTTGCAGCCATTGGCAGCTTTGCGGGCAGTGCACTGGGGGCACATATCGTGCTGCTGCTCAGCGATGAACTGCTGCGCACCATGATGTTCCTCATCCTGCCAGTGGCGGCGGTGGTCATTTTGTGGCAGCGCGACCTGCCGGACCAGAACCGGGACGACGGAACCCTGAACCTGAAAAAGATCCTGCTGGCGCTGGGCATCGGCTTGGGCATCGGCCTGTACGACGGCATCGTGGGCCCGGGCACCGGCACCTTTGCCATCATTGCCTTTACCACCCTGATGGGCTTTGACCTGCGCACCGCCAACGGCAACGGCAAGGTGCTGAATCTTGCCAGCAACTACGCCAGCCTGTTCACCTATCTGATGAACGGTCTGGTGGTGTTCCACATCGGCATCCCCTGCGCCGTCAGCAACATTCTGGGCAACCTGCTGGGGTCCCATTTCGCCCTGAAAAAGGGTGCGCGCTTCATCCGTCCCATGATGCTGGTGGTGCTGGTGCTGCTGCTGGGCAAGCTCATCTCGGACGCAGTGCTGTGAGCGCCGGGCGCGCAGAGGCTCCCTCTCCGAGGAAGCTGGCAAAACCGTCAGGTTTTGACTGGGGGAGCTTGCGCCCGTTTCCCGCTGCAAAAAACAAGCCGGGCAGCCCGCAGGCTGCCCGACTTTTGCTCGGATGATCTTTTTTCGGTGGTCGCTTATTCCAGCACCAACCCTTTGTCAAAGAATGCCAGACCAAATGCACCGGGGCCTGCGTGGGTGCCGATGACGCAGCCGATCTGGCGCACCAGCGGTTCGCCCATGTGCAGATTTTCACGGAAGTAGTTCTCGATGGGCTGCACTTCCCGCAGGCTGGAAGAATAACCGGCAACAGCGGCAAAGTCCGGGCTGATGCGCCCAGCTCTTCGATCTTCTTGAACAGGGCCACATAGGCACCGGGCAGGCCGCGGGCCTTACCGGCCATGGCTACCTTACCGTCCTTGATGGTGATGAGGGGCTTGATGCCCAGCATCCCGCCCGCGACGGCCACAGCGGCAGGCAGACGGCCGCCCTTGCGCAGATACTTCAGATCGTCGATTGCGGCAACCAGATGCAGGTGCTCCTTGGCGTGCTCCAGATCGGTGGCGATCTGCACCAGCGTCTTGCCTGCGTCACGCAGCTGCACGGCCAGACGCACCAGCAGCGATTCACCCAGACACACGGTGCACTGTCCACAAACAGCACGTTATCTACATTGGCGAGGTCTGCGGCCAGCTTTGCGCACTGCCATGTGCCGGACAGCTCGTGGGACAGGAAGATGCCCAGCACTTCGTCCCCGGCGGCAGCGGCTTCCAGATAGAACTTCTCGAACAGCTCCGGGCTGGGCTGGCTGGTGGTGGGCAGCTTGCGGCAGCTGGCCAGATGGGCATAGTACTCGGTGGGGGTCATGTCGATGCCATCCCGCAGGATGCTGCCATCCTCCAGCGTCACGTTCAGAGGGATCACGGTCACGCCCAGCTGCTCGGCTTCGGCGGGCAGGATGTCGGACGCAGAATCGGTGAGAATACGGATCATAAAATACCTCCGGATTTCCGGTAAAAACAAATTCAAGTCATGTTTCCCGACGCTTTGCAATAAAACGTCGGGAAACATTATACCAGAATCCACAGGGAAAAGTCAATTACCTGAGCGAAAATTGCTTCGTCCCAGCGCAAAATACTTGCGTAAAAGCCGCTGCTTATGATAAGATGGACGCTGAGAACTGCACGGCAGGGAGGGCAGGCCATGGAGCAAAAGGCAAAAACAAGGGCGCTGCTGGCTGCGTTCGGCTGCGCACTGGCCTACCTGCTGGCAGGCAAAGTGCTGGCATTTCTGCCTGCCCCGGCGTGGGATGTGCGGGCGCTGAGTTTTGTGCACCACTGCATCGCTGCACCTGTCGTGGAGGAACTGGTGTTCCGCGGTGCCATCCAGCAGCTGGCGCAGCCTTGGCAGATGGCAGGCCGCGGCGCTGCAGGCGGTACTGTTTGCAGTGCAGCACGGCACCCCGGCGGGCATGGCGTGGGCGCTTGGCTGCGGCCTTGTGCTGGGCGCACTTCGTGAACGCACCGGCAGGGTATGGCCGGGGATGCTTTTGCATACATTGAATAATCTGCTGGTTTTTGCAGCAGGATAAAGGGGAACCTATGACCGATTCTGAACTGATGGGCCTTGCGCTGGAAGAAGCCCGCAAGGCGGCTGCACTGGGCGAGGTGCCGGTGGGGGCCGTGGTGGCCCGCAACGGCGAGGTGGTAGCTGCCGCCCACACACCCGCGAGACCGAAAAAAACGCCCTGCATCATGCGGAGCTGCTGGCCATTGATGCCGCCTGCAAAAAGCTGGGCGGCTGGCGGCTGTGGGAGTGCGAGCTGTTCGTCACGCTGGAGCCGTGCCCCATGTGCGCCGGGGCCATCATCAACAGCCGCATCCGGCGGGTGGTATACGGCGCGGCAGACACCAAGGCGGGCTGCTGCGGCAGTGTGACCGACCTGTTTGCAATGCCCTTCAACCACCACCCGGTGGTGGAGCAGGGGCTGCGCGCAGAGGAAGCACAGGAGCTGCTGCAGGCGTTTTTCAAGGATCTGCGGGCACGGCTTGCGGCCCGGCCGAAGCGGAAACCGCCTGTATGACCGGCATGGAATATGAAGAAACCGTAAAAAAGTGGAAGCTGCGTGAAAAAGTAGGCGGCTTCCACTTTCTTTTTTCGGCAAATTGTGCTATATTATTTAATGGTGTTTTGTCGAAACCCATCTTATGCAGCTGTCTGCCGCGCCGAGCACCGGACTTGACCGGATAAGAAATGGACGCTGAACGGACGGCGATGGGCCGCACAGACATCTCCTGCACGGCATACCTTTGCAGTGCAGAGATCACGACAGGAGGACTATACTCTTGTACGAAGATGAATTTGAACTGACGTTCAATCTGTCGGGTGAGGAGCCGCAGCCGGAACAGGCTGCACAGGAGCCGCCCGTACCGCCAAAGCCAAAGGCGGCAGCACCCGTGGTGGACGAACCCACCCGGTGATGGTGCTGGAAAAGCCCCAGCCTGCGCCGCAGCCGGAAATGCCGGAGCCTGTGCAGCAAGAGCCGGAGAAAACACCGGCACCTACCGTGCAGGCAGCAGCCAATGGCCGCTGTGTGCTGATCTCCGGCGGCGACCGCGGCATTGGTGCCGCTGCGGCCCGGGCGTTCTATGCGGCGGGCTACCGCGTGGCGGTGCTGTACCACAGCAATGCCAAAGCCGCTGCAGAGCTGGAAAACAGCTGCCCGGCATCACCGCCGTGCAGTGCGATGTGGCGTCCCGCGCCAGCTGCGAGCTTGCGTTCCGCACCGCAGAACAGGCACTGGGCCGTGTGGATGTGCTGGTGAGCAATGCGGGCATCGCCCAGCAGAAGCTGTTCACCGACATCACCCCGGAAGAGTGGCAGCATATGCTGGACGTGAACCTGACCGGTGCGTTCCACCTGTGCCGGCTGGCGCTGCCGGGTATGATCCGCCGCAAGGCGGGCCGCATCCTGACGGTGAGCAGCATGTGGGGCCAGACCGGCGGCAGCTGCGAAGTGCATTATTCTGCCGCCAAAGCGGGCTCATCGGCCTGACCAAGGCACTGGCCAAAGAAGAAGGCCCCAGCGGCATCACGGTGAACTGTGTGGCACCCGGGTCATTGAAACCGATATGATGGCAGCCTTTACCGCCGAGGACAAGGCGGCGCTGGCCGAGGAGACCCCGGTGGGCCGCCTTGGCACCGCCGACGAAGTGGCAAAGCTGCTGGTTTTCCTGGCAGGCGAGGACGCCGGCTACATCACCGGGCAGGTGTTCGGTGTCAACGGGGGTCTTGTGATCTGATGTGCAGGAACAACAACCAAAATTTTCCCCGCAGCAAGAAGGAGAGAGCGAAATGGGCATGACTTTAAAGGAACTGTTGACAAAAGGCGAAGGCACCCTGTCGGCGCAGGAGGCAAAGGCGCTGGCTGCGCAGTGCAGAATGGATCTGGACACGCTCTATACGCTTCTGGAAGAACGCGGGATCAAGATCCAGGAAGAAGAGATCGAGCCCAGCCTGGATGTGGAAGGCATCATGGCTGAGGTGGAGAGCGCTGAGAACAACAACGATGATCTGGGCATCGGTGCCGATGAGGACGAGGACCAGAGCGAGGAGAACCCGGCCGACCTGAAGGCCGCCATGGACGAGCTGCTGGATGACCCGGTGAAGAACTACCTGAAGCAGATCGGCCAGATCCCGCTGCTGAGCGCAGAACAGGAAGTGGAGCTGAGCCGCCGCATCCACGCCGGTGCCGAGCTGCCCACATCCTGCAGGCCGACCGCCAGAAGTACGGCGCGCCCGAGTACATCAAGAAGAACAGCGCCCGCTTCTCGTTTGAAGAGGACGAGAACAGCCGCAGCTACACCGAGGATCTGGACGACGACGGCAACGAGAAGTCCAGCGAGGACGCCGAGGAGAAGGCCGCCGAGGAAGAGGCTATGGAGGCCGTGGAAAACGGTACCTCTGACCGAGGAAAAGCGGCAGGAGCTGCTCAAGACCCGCCGCGACGGCCTGAACGCCCGCCGCAGCCTGAGCGAGGCAAACCTGCGTCTGGTGGTCTCCATCGCC